>Ga0116226_10004760_pt1 | contig 12035 bp, 9 predicted proteins | sample S1TSphfallax_FD_89692 | JGI IMG/M metagenome (GOLD analysis project Ga0116226, IMG submission 89692) | Host-associated microbial communities from peat moss isolated from Minnesota, USA - S1T2_Fa - Sphagnum fallax MG | ecosystem: Host-associated > Plants > Peat moss > Unclassified | place: USA... | reverse complement strand
GCAGCGATTGAGGAGAACAGTTGAATCTGCCTGCAGGACTCCTCCACCACGTAATAATACTCCTGGCTAGCGTTGCTCTAGGATAAGGGCATGGCGAAGCTCGCCGCATGAACCCGAGTTTCCCAAAGCCTAAATTATTACGCTTGCTTCCTGACGACAACTGTGGTAAAACCCAGCTGCTGATGAAAGCTCGAGCAGTAGTCATTTTTGGCGCTACAGATCCCCAGGGCTTTTCTGGAGAGCGAAAATGCCCAAATCAATAATACAAAGAATCAAACCAATTTCTCCTAAACCCTAAACCTAAGTAGCACCCACCACCCTTGAACCTACTCTGATGTCGTAAACGGTTTCTGGACTGCATTGTTCAACGTGTCACTTTCTCATTGGTCCAGAGGAAATGGGGTTATAACACATAATTTTCTCCCTTGTCTCCTCTAGTTTTTCGTTTTTACCTACCTAGTCCAGCGGGAGTAACCGGTGAGAGGAGCCAGATTATCGAAATCGTCTTGGCACATTCGTGCCTCGACTATATTCAATAGTCGGGCTCCTCTTGCTGGTTATTAACTAAGGGCATCTCCAATGGTGCTCAATCCGTGACTCGAGACAGTTCATTTATTTCAAAACAGTCAAAATGTGGAGGTTTAGCTCAGGAAATTGGTTTTTCTGCACCAAATTCGTCCACCTTGCCCTGGCTAGTAAAGGGCGCAATGTAGTTGTGCACCTCCAAAGAAGAGTGTAATAAATTGGACCTGACTGCACCTGAGTATTTCTGATTGGTCGATCATAATGATTGCTCCAGGTGGTTTGCTATTAGTAGTGCCCCACGTATATGCAGCCAGTGGTGGGGTTGCCACAAAAAAAAAGTTAAATCTAGACATTTAATTTATAAACTCTATTTGTATCCAAAACATATGTATATCTAACATGCAGTGTTAAACTAGGCATCCAAAATATAAATTCTAAAGTTGTAAACCAACACAGAATGACACATGTCATGTGTAACCTTTGGAAAAAGGACTTTTACCGTAACATCTTTAACTCCTTTTATTGTGTTTTCAACCTTTAAGGTTTCCTTACAATATTCACATCAATTGATGATTTATTTGTTGGTTTGTATATCTTCAATTTATATCAATGCACTTGTTTTATTTGTAAAATTTTCATTTATTTTATTGTGATGTTGTGATTATTTATACCTAGTTATGGGGTTTGAACATCCGCTTGAAGAAGGTTATCATGAAATTGAAGGTGGACTAGTTTTGCTTGGAGACATTATGGAAGATGTTGTGTCGGTTCATGAAGGGTCACGGGGTATTTGCAAGGTCAATGCATACATTAGCTCCTATGCAACTAAATGTTGTTTCATTGACATTTAGACAAAATGCATGGTCTTGCATGGAAATGCACAAATTTGGGCATCCTATTCAAGCTAAGGGGTTAAATGAAACAAGATGATTAGTCCACATCACAAATTTAACACTCAATAAATTAATAATAAAAATCATGTGAAGTTTGTTCATTCATAGGTTCATACATTTTGCATATGAATATCATGCATTCAAAACACATTTGATACATAAATGAATGTGTGCACGGATGAAATACGAACCTATGAATGAACAAATGTCATACGAATTTCACATCTTCCTATAAATCCATGTGTTAAATGTGTTTTCAATGCATGATATTAATGTGTGAAATGTACAAATTATGAATGAATAAATTTTGCACAATTTTCATTACTAAGTCGCAAGATGCTAAGTTTGTGACACATAATTATGTATTTTGAACAACCGTTAAACAAAGTAAACACACAACGAGAAGAAGGTAATTGATTGATTGAAGACAAAAACCAAAACCTAATGAGATTAATTTTAAGTTGGGATGTAACACTTGCAAGAGGTTTAACAACATTTATTGGTATGGTTAGCCTTAAACAAGTTGTAAAAACTCAGTGGCAATCTTGCATGGGGTGTGAAGTTCATCCCACATAATGCCTTTTCATGAATTGAAAAACCAACAACCTTGCAATTCAACAATTTGACTAAGCAAAATTGTTTATATAAAACCCTTCAAGGTTGCATGGGATGTGTGGAATTAGGGACTAAAATCTACCAATATCAATTTCCAGGAGGAAAATGCAAGTATCACAAGTAAAAAATAACCCATGATTAGGAAATTTGTAAACATTTAAATTGTTTTTTTTTACATAATTTTCATCTTTCAACTATATCATGACATTAATTTGTCTTTTTGTTAAACCAATATTTGACGCACAACGAAAGAGGCCTTTGTGACAAATGCAGTCAACTTGCTAAGACGGTGGGTGTGCACAGAAAAAAGTTTTTAGATAGGGGTAAGATTAAACCAAAAAACAAAAAAACAATCAAATTGTGTTACATTCTGTGGTTAACACATGAATAGGAACCAACAAAAATTTAGTGGCGATCCAACTACATACATCTTCAATTCGTGCAATCACAAGGGCTGGTTCATTTAGACCCATAAGGCAACTAGTCTTGAGGCATTGATTATTGGGAATAGTTGAAGCACATTCACATTGAATATTTATATTTATTAAACATTACGAATTGAGGTGGAAAGAAAGGAGATTGGAATTCATATGTGAAACTATTTGTGAAAACCAATGAGATCATAAATAGACTCTCTAGTTATTACAATTAGTCTTGAAGCATTTGCACCTCAACTACTCCTAGTAACCAACAAAATTCAATACCTTTTTGTTGGTTACTAAACATAACCATTCTTTGTGAGAATTGAGATGTCCTCCTTTCATTTGCATAGAACAGTTATGAAATGTTCATCCAAGCAATCAACGGCTACCAAATCATTCAGCCAATGAAAGCGCAAGGTTATACCTTGTGCTCAATAATAGGTTGCTAATCAAATGGAGGTCAATGATTATGAGTTGTAACTATGAACAAGTGCAATGGTGGTGTCAGTGAAGGCAAATGGTGAATCAAAGTATGTCATAGAATTTTCATGAAGTGAAATTAATCAGTTCCACTTCTATATACCCAAGTGTGTAGTGTGTATTTGAGTACATCTTACAGACCTATCAAAACCCTACATGCTAGACCAACATTGGATTAAACCCCCTAAAGACACAAATGGATGTTTTCCAAAATGCTTTAGGCATTAGGCAATGTATTCATAGCGCCTTTAGGGAAAAATCACCATGGTAGGTGTGTCAGTGTTCTGCATGTAAGTGTCAATAATCGTATGTCAGGCATGTAAATTTTGTGTATGCATAAATCATTTATATCATTTTAACTTTTTCCACTTACACTTACATTATTACTGTGTATATATATACTTACATTTACTTACACAACCATGGGTAAATGTTTTGAGTCATGTAATTGTATATACCATAATTATCCATAAAGTCACCCTGTCTTTTGGCCTCCTTTCACCTCCAAACCCTTCTTTCAGCTGTAAGAATAAAATAAGAAAATTTTATTAAATTTGGGTATGAAATGCTAAACTCAACATTTAATGCACAAGGATTGAGAATAATTATAGTAGCTGTACATTTAGGAGTAGTGAAAGTATATGTGGTAGCTGTGGAGGTGATAATGAAAAAGAAAAGATAGAGTGAAACTCAATCTACCACAAAACTTGATGGTTTTCTGAGTTTTTCTCCTCGTGTCCTTTAGTGTTTGTGTTTTTTTTTTTGGAATTTCACCACACCCTGTTATGACCAAACTGAGGGTTTTAATGTTGTATTTTCATTATTTTATTGATAATTTGACTATCTACCTTTCATGACTGTACAATCTTGCACATCCATCTTAATTAGTTGTGGATGCATGTTTTGATGATTTTATTTTTTTCCAATGCGTCATTTGATTGGCCTATCACCAAAAAAAATATGAAATCACCCCTCCCCAAGTAAAAATCATACTTTTTTACATTGTTAGATTTTACCATACAAAATCATGTAAGTGTATTTGTTTTACACTTACACTATTTTACACAATTGCATAAAAGTCATATAAATGTATTAATTTTTACACTTACATTTACATTATCTTATACAACATAAAATATATTTACACTATTGTACACTTACAAATTTTGTGTTCTACATTTCACAACTACACCACCATCATTGGATATTAGACATTTACATTTACAAGTAATGTAAATAAGTTTTATTAGGAGATTTATATTTCACACAACGTATGTCCCAAACCATTTACACACACAACACTAGAGTGAGTGAGTTGATCTGAAATTGACCTAAAGGGCATCTAATTTGATGCAACCTATACCCTTCAATTACGAATCCAATGTCCACTATCCACCCCTCACTTGGTGCGTAGTATGGAAAACGAACTTGTTATAGATTACATTCATTTGGCATCTCAGCTAACAGTGAGGATTCTAGTTGCCCATTCTGTTTCTTTGGAGATGTTTTAGAATAATTCCCTTCTCATCAGAAAATAGCATTCGTGTTGTACTAGCACAACAGCCAGCCATCTGTGGAAACCCAAATGGTGGGCATTTCATGAAATGGAACATCAGTGGCGGAGTGTTATATGATAAAAGAAGGACCAATGCACCTTAAGTTTTATTCAAGGTCACAAGCTCATTTGTTGCCAGAGTTCTTGAAGCGCATGCAGGAGATGTACAGTGGTTTTGTAAACCTTCCTGGAGGAAAGAAACTGAGCGTGAAAAACCAATCCTGGTATATTAGGTCAAAGGCTCCACCTGTGATGGCCTTATAACGACACCATCTCCAGCTTATCTCGTGACAACAAACCACTAAAATTCAGAGTCAATGATAGTTGGCAGCATTTCATTGAGCTTGATTTCATTGCATTACTCTTCCTGTTGTTTTGGATTGTGAGTACCTACCCAATTAGGAGTTAGAATTTCAAGTGAGAGGACCAACAGGAAAGAATAACAAGAAAACGCTGATATGCTGACCCATTAATACCTTCAAGAATAAACACCCTAATTTCCCATAACAAGCCACCCACATGACCTATTGCCCTCATTTGGCAGGGGTTTAGAGAAAAAGAGGACATACCTTCACAGGTATAAACTAGGATCATGGTGATCGTAGTGTTAATATCATGAAAGTAACAGCACTACACACATTAGGACCAACCACATAAAAATCTTAGAAGGCCCCAGTAGAACATAGAGGATTAACAGAAATCTGATTGCAGGACTGAAGCCATATTAGTCAACAAAGTAGCAAGCCAATATGATGGCATTCAGCTTGAAGACAGCTGATTACAATGCCCAGAATCAAATAGAGGAACACTCTCATTTCATGTTAAATGCCTGTTTGGACTCTTGTGAGATACAACTTCAGCTGATGAATATTTCTGCAACACTGTGAAGTCCATATCAAACCTTCAGGTCCAACTGAGAACCTGGGCCCACACTTATACCATCACCGTTTGGAATACGAGAGCTGACCCAAGATGACCGTGTTGTCCACCATACTGCCATAGGGCACATGAGGAGGAACAGAGCACACAAGGAATTAGTATTCGATTGGGTCCAGCTACAAATTAAAAAGACTGGTTTCAGATGCTCCTATTCCTCTCCTTTGAAGACAGGATTGAATCATCAAAAAATCCGGACATTTGGGCAGCTCTTGAAATAATCTGCACTAGGAGCAGACTCTGTGTGCAACTGAGAAAAAGTGAGTTACACCATCTCATGACTTAAAGTACAAATCAACATTGAATCCCTGATGAAAATTATGCAGGAAGATGGCGGATCAGCAATTCAGATTAACATGCAGAAGGGCTTCTACTTCCTTTTTTAGGAGGCTGATGTTCTACTCAGATTTTATTCCTCTGCTGGTAAATACGCCTGGTAGACCATTCTCACTGATGATACATGACCTATACATTCTCCCAATCCTTGAGCTTGTTGCTGCCTGTTGGTTTTGCAAAAGGCCGATTCATGCCTGCGATTTTATTGTTGTACTTTGCCGGAAGAGGCTCATTATATGTCCATCTCTGTGGGGAAGTTGAAACATGTTAGAACATGTGGACATTTAGTTCAATACAGTTTTGGACAGTACAGTATAATGGGATGAGCATTTAGTGAAATGGAACACTCACCATATAAGAGTATGGTGGGCGTTTCATTTCATTTTACAAAATGGTCGCCCCTGTATTTTTTATTTTGGCTGTGCTTTATGTTGGGCAACGCCCACAGAGAAAGGGCTTTACTGAAATAAGGACCCCTTTGGCTCCACCTCAGGAGGGTCCTTATTCAATAATGCCCCACTCCTGAGGTGTTACCCTACACATAAAGTACAAGTAGAAAATATCTTGTGTATCTGGAGGACACATTATCTAGCAGAATTTCTTGTTGGCAAACGAGCATTTCATTTTTTTCCCCTTGATGCCTGGTGGGTATCCTGCAATATGTGCTGAGTATCACCATAAAAGATATTAAAAATAATTTTCTACCAGTGCTGTCCATCAGAACGCCCTCATAGCAAGGTCTTATCCCCAAAGAACCCATACTGGCCAAAGCCAGGGCAGGCCTATTTCAAGGAGAACGCACCACTTGGAGGGCATTATCGTGAATCCAACTTCATGTTCTCTGGTTGCAAGAACAATCGGAACTAAGGCCATCTGTTTAGATTCGCTCTGCCTTAAAGCCTTGCTTCTTATTGTACTTGGCATTGTGACACGTGTGTAGCCCAACCCATAAGGGCCATGCAGACTTGATGTCATTGTCACCTTCCTCTAGTACATCATTAGCAGATTTTTGTGAGTGTAGTACATGGTGTAGATTGTCAATCGCTTTTACAAACATCGAGTATCACATTGTTCGGTGTGATGCGCTATGAGAATTGTGCTCGTCGAAATATCCTTGAACAACTATGTATGATTGTAGTCACATGGTATTATGGTATCCTTTTTCAACGGCATGGTCTTCGTTAGTTTTAAATAGCTAATAATTGACCTTTTAATCCAAAGCACATGTTTTAACAACACAAAATGAGGGTTGCACTTGTGTTAGGACTAAACCAAACATCTCACAACACAAACTGACAATAACCATGCAACACCTACATAATTTTTTGTACCATCATGTTAAGGACAAACAAACAAATTTATATGTCAAGGGTTGATAAGGTTTTGCATGTTATATTGAATAAACCACATGCTCCATCACTTGTGTAGGCCCTCGTAAATTCCTTTGAATTTTAGCCTTACAATCATACTCCCCAAGTGGAGTGTTTAACGCATTAGTTGGGCCCCTAATCAATTGTTTTGCATACAATGCAAACCAAGGATGAACACTCATTGTTTAAGGCATGGATTATTGGGGTCATATTGAAAATGTTTTTTTGCCAACATTGAGCCTTTTTACAATGGCTTAACTAGTTTTTAAGGTCATAATGGAAAATAAAAAATCCTATCATTTCATGATAATTATCTCCAAAAATGGACTATACCATTTTTTTAAATAAATTTTTTATAATTGCTTTCTTTTTATTGGCTTACAACTCTTAATTGATGCACGCACAAAACAAAAGTAGAACTTCCTTCATCTCATAAATCTAGTGTTGTTGAATTTTGGAATCTTTGTAAACCAATAAGGCCTTGGTTCTCACTAAGGTGTGGTAAAAGTATTATACTTTTTTTAATTTTTCAATACAAAAACAAAGGCAATAGCAACACTTTTAATATGATCATCACACTTGCAATTTATTTGGATAGGTTGTACATGAACATAAACTTTCGAAAAAGTGTCTAAGTATGAGTTAAAAGCTAAACATATTTTTTTTGTCAAAGCCATTAATGCATAGCACAATCCCATGGCCATTAAAAGTAATCAAACCATCCTCACACTACCAAAGAATTATCCTTAGTGATATCAAATAGTTTAACTATCACCGTTAAATGAGTAAGGAATTGTCTTTATGCATGATGACATAAATACTTGTAAGTGCTTTAAAGGTTCAATTTTAGACCAAAAGCTTCTTGTTTTGGCACCATTGGTGACTTGCTTTTGCACGGAATTTAGTGCCAAGATTTCATGTAATGATCCTACTTTCCATCAAAAGGAATCTTCCTCTATTTGGCTATGATGAACAAAGCTTGCATTTTTGTAGCTTTTAGCTTATTGCAATGAACCATCTCTCCTAATCTTTACATAATTGATTTCATTGAATTTGACAAAGATATTTGCTTGAGTCTTTTTAAGTGTAGGTTAGGAGTTTGACCTTTGCCTAAAGAAAAAAACCTTGCTTTTTCATCTTTGAGGTTTTGTTAACTTAATTGGCCTCTACTTTTTTTTTTAATATCTTATATTTTCCTATTTGCATAATCTCTATGAGGTGCTCTTGATATCATGAAAACACTTCCTTCAAGATTGTCTAATATTGAATGGTACATCTACATCAAAGTATCCTTGAAATAATTAAATACACAATTTGATTTCGTAATTGGAAAGGACACCTTTGGCCGTATTTTATTCAAAGCCTAGCTGGATCTATCTAATCTTGTTTGCTCCCCATCCTTTTGCACTTCAACGTTAATAAAATTTTAGAAAGTTACCTTTGCTTTTGGAGTTTTTTTGTATATTTGTGAATTTTATTTCTACACATGAAATTCCATTATTCTCTATATTACTCAAGTAAATTAATTTTGAAAACATTTTGTCAATTGAACTAACAACTTTCACATTGGGCCAAATTTATCACCTATGTGCCCTTTACACCTAATCATTCCAAATAACATTAGCTCCCCCATCTTACTGTGGTTGTTAAGATGAAATTAGCTGCACATTTGATGAAATAACTTTACAAGCTATGTTGTCATTTTTCACTCACACCATATTGCTGAATTAGGTTTTCACCCATTCCCCAGTGTTGCCTCTTGTAGAAGTCTGGGTCATGTTTCAATCTTATTGTTGTCGATCATCCAAAAAGACCAGTTAAGCATTGTAAGCTTAATCAGCCTTTACCTAATTAATTACCTAATACTATGTGGGCTCATTAAATTACATTTTTTAGCTTTTCTTTATTAAGGATTTTGCCTAAAATGTTTGGCAAATTTTTACATGTTACACACTCGTTTGTCATATTGCTTATATTTTTATTTGAAAACAACATTTGACTTGCATGTGTTAAGCATATTACTAATGTTCATTTAGAGTTAATATCAAATTTGTTTTGTTTAATATGATTTTTTACACATAAGTAGGTACTAGACCTACCAAACTTTTAATATAAAACCTTTGCGTATCATTAAACAAATCATCATCATAATCAAATCGACTACCCATGGAGTTATTTAAATTTGTTATGTAGAACTCCTGGTCTACATAACTAGCTATACTTTTGCATTACATAATTACATATTATTTACATATAGTAAGTATGTTATATGAAATGTCATGCCTTTTATTTTAGGTAGCCCCATTTGTAATTTAAAAAGAATGTAGTATTAAAAAAAAATTTAATTTATTGCATTTTTATTTAACTAGTTTATTTTAAAATAAACTCTATGTCCTTGGACCTTGAAATATTGGGTTAGATAATTATAAGAAAAAAAGAATTTTTTTTGTTTTATTGCTCTTAATCTGAGTTCTTTTTTTATAAAAAATTTGTTGCACTCCACTTGTAGCTCTTCCAACATTCTAATAAACCTAGTTTAATTGTTCATAGTAGCGCAAAACAATAAATCATTGTAGATTTAGGTTTGAAAAAAGCTTCATTTTGTATGGCTTTCATCCCTTCTAGCTTTGATAAGAATGATACTTTTGGGTAGTAGTTTTTAAAGATTGTAAGATAAATTAAAATTTGAGATCCTAGTCATACTTATTTATGTATGACTATTCATGGCTATTTTTCATAAAATTATTTAATTAACAACATAACCAAAATATTTTTAAAATATTATAATGAATGATTAGTTCTATAATGCAATTACATTATAATTGCATTATAAAGTTAATCATTATACAACTTTATAATTAAATGAGGTAGACAATGACCAATTCAACCCTTCTAGCCTTAAGTAAGTATAGCAAAGTTACAACACTTATAAACAACCAATAAAGAAAGATTTTTTTCCCATTTTAATCGAAGAAGAAAGTAGTCAACATGATAGTGGATTTTTTCTATTGACCAACTAAAGCGAAAGATATATATATATTTCTTAACCTTGGTTTTTTTTCCATGTCCATTCATTATTACAAAATGCGTCCTAGTTCATTCTGCGTTTCATTACATTTTGAGTGAATTTGGACACTTTTACCTAATGAAATTGTTTAACACCTTAATGAACGAGGACCAATTACTATGGAAAATGAATTGTTTCACTAGTACTTAATGAAACAAGGTTATTTTCAAGTGAAATATAGATTTACCAAACCATTCATTTGCTAGTTGATTAACTAACCAACATGGAAATCAATTAAAATTTAATTATTTAATATATAATATTATTGATAATTTCATGATTTTTTAAACCTATGATTTATTGACACGTGTCATTACCTAGGCTAGGTTTAAAACCTAGCTTTGGTAAAAAAGTAGGCCACATAATCAACCTAAACATCTATTTTAAGAATTCAATAAGAAAATAATCAATCAACATACCATTGTTGACCACACACAACACCACTCATGAGGTTTGATCCCTTGACCTTTGGAATGGAGGGAAACACTCTTACCATCAAATCACCCCACTTGTTGTGGTAGTGTATTACATTACATTTTATTTATCAAATACTTCATTTTAAACATTAAAAATATATAAACTTTGAAAATTCATATTTTATTAAGATTTCATTCAAATGAAATGGTTCGACTTTACTTTTAATTTTTTTTTTCAATAATGTACATAGTTACATTTATTTCCTTTTGAAAGTTTAAAATCATTTGAATAAAAAAAAAGTTGAATATCATTATTTAATAACATTTCAATGACCATTTTTTTAAATTTTGATTTTAATAAATGGATTTTTTGTTAATATAATAATATTATCTATGTTAAATTACTTTCAATTATTATATGAATAATTTTCATTAATTTAAATTATTTCACCCTACATTATTTATGGCTAATTTCAATTATTTTTGGTTTTTTCTTTGTTATTTTAGTTTCTTTCACCTTATGTTATTATTCGCAATTCCACATTATTATAAGTTATTTCACCTTATATTATTATTCACAATTCTACATTATTATAGGCTATTTCACCTTAAGTTACTTTTGTCTATTATAAATTATTTCACCCTAGATTACTTTTAGCAATCTTAAGCAATTTTAATATGCGACTATTGGTGGTAATTAATGGCTATTGGTACCTATTATATTGGTACCTATTAATGCTTATTAATGATTATTTTATTAATAGTTATTGATGCATATTCTAATAATGGCAATTAGTAGTTATTTTATTAATGGCTATTATATTAATGGACATTGACAACTATTCTATTAATGGCTATTGGTGTCTATTGATGGTTATTTTACCAATGGCTATTGTTGGCTATTTTATTACTAGCTATTGGTGGCTATTTTATTGATGGCTATTGATGATTATGATATTAATGTCTATCGATGGCTATTGGTGGCTATTTTACTAATGGTTATTTGTGGTTATTTTATTAATGGTTATTTGTGGCTATTTTATTAATGATTATGTGTGATTATTGTATTAATGGTTATTTGTGGCTATTTTATTAATGGTTACGTGTGGCTATTTTATTAATGGTTATTTGTGGCTATTTTATTATTAATTATTGGTGGTTATTTTGATAATGGTTATTCGTGGCTTAACCTTATTTTATTAATGATTATTGGTGGTTATTATATTAATGGTTAGTAATGGTTATTTTATTATAAATTATTGTTGAGTATTCTATGTTATAATATCATAGGCTATTGATGGTTATTAATTGTAGGGTATTTAAAATTAATTTTCATAGGTTATTATTTTCTATTTTAAACTATTTTTACCTTAGGTCATTATATATATATATATATATATATATATATATATATATATAT
>Ga0116226_10004758_pt1 | contig 12037 bp, 11 predicted proteins | sample S1TSphfallax_FD_89692 | JGI IMG/M metagenome (GOLD analysis project Ga0116226, IMG submission 89692) | Host-associated microbial communities from peat moss isolated from Minnesota, USA - S1T2_Fa - Sphagnum fallax MG | ecosystem: Host-associated > Plants > Peat moss > Unclassified | place: USA... | reverse complement strand
CGGCAGCGTGAAATAGGCAACGCCGCCAAAGATCGTAATGAACAGACTGACAACGATCGCAAAAATCGGCCGTTCGATGAAAAAATGCGAGAGGCGCATTAGGGAATCCTAAGCTGTTTAGCCAAGCAGTTCTTTTCTGAAGAAAAAGAACCAAAAAGACTTCTTTTATTCTGGGGCATGGGCGGTGTCGGCGCCTACGCCTATGCGCAGCGGATCAAATTTTTTGCTGCTTTTTTTAATCGCCGGCGGCGGCGGTGATGGTGCCGGTTTCGGTGCTGACTTTCATGCCGGGATAGGCGCGCATCAGGCCGTTGATGACGACTTTGTCATTGGGCGATAGTCCGCTTTGAATTTCTCGCAAGCCGTCGACCATATCGCCGGTCTGCACGATTTTTGGAACCACCGTGCCATCGGGCGCAACCGTCATGACGACCTGATTGGATTGGTCGGCTTGCAAGGCGGTGTCCGGAACCAGAAGAACGGGCTGCGCGGATGAGACCGGCATCCGCAGCTGGCCGAATTCGCCGGGCGTGATGAACAGGTCATGGTTGGGGAAGCTGGCGCGGGCCTGGATGGTGCCGCTATTCGGATCGATCTCATTATCGACAAAATCGAGCGTGCCGGTGCGGGGAAATCCGGTTTCGTCGCTCAACGCCGCCTGCACGGTGTTAGAGGCGGGCGCGCTGGGGCTGGCGCTGTGAACGTAGTGTTCATAGGTCAGATAATCATTCTCGCTCATCTGAAAATTCAGGTAGATCGGGTCCAGCGAAACCAACGTGGTGAGCAGGGTCGAGCTGGCGGCCGATGCCCCCCCTGAAACCAGCGCGCCGATCGACACCCGATGGCTGCTGATCCGGCCGCTGAAGGGCGCGGTGATATGGCAGAACTCGAGGTTAAGCTCAGCCGCACTTACCGCGGCATTGGCCGTATCCAGCGCGGCTTGCGCGGCGGTCTGTTCCTGCACCCGCTGGTCGAATTGTTCGACCGTGACGGCGCCGCTGTTCTGCAGGGCCCTGACGCGCTGCAATTCCTTATCCGCCAGCGCCAGCTGCGCCTTGGCGGTCAGCACGGAGGCTTGCGCCTGCTGAAGCTGGATTTGATAGGGGCGGGGATCGATGACGAAAAGCAGATCACCCTTGTGAACGATCTGGCCGTCCGTGAAATGGATTTCCGTGAGATAACCACTGACCTGGGCGCGGATTTCGACATTGTCGACCGCGGCGAACTGGCCGGTGAAATTGGTCCAGGTGATGGCATGGGTGGCGAGCGGCGGGCTGACCGTCACCAGCGGCGGGGGCGGGGTCGCGACATTGGCGCTGGCACTGCCGCCACCCGGCAGGAGCTTGGCGCCCTGCGTCAAAAGCAACGCCAGAATCACGACCAGCGGTATGATCCACAGGCCGAGCCTGACGGTCTTTTCGAGCGGACGGCGATGGACGGTGTCGGACATGTGGCATCACCCAAAATTCGGTTGCGACAGGAAAAGCGACATCAATCCCGGTATGGCGCCGCAAATATCTGTGTCTAGGTCCAGACCACGGCGCCATTGATGGCGCGTCGTCATAGAAAGCAGGCTAAGGCAAGTTATGTAATGATCGCTACATAAAGATTTATGACCAAACTGTCAACCATACTTAATGTTCATTTTGTGCATTGCAACAGGCCAGGACAAAGTGGCCGGGCCGCGGTCGCGTTGACGGCAAGATTCGGCAGGAAATCTCAAAATCGTGAACCTTTGTTAACTTAATGGCGCCAAATCTGAGAGAACGCGCAAGCGGGCTGCCTATTTTTTTATGAGAAGGACTTTACATGATCCGAGATTACGTTCGTACCGCGCTCGCCCTCAAAATGGACCAGCGCGCCGTTACCGCCATTGAATATGGTCTGATCGCCGCGTTGGTCGCCGTGGTGATCGTTGTTGCGGTCTCCACGGTCGGAACCAATCTGACCAACACCTTCAACAGGGTCAGCACCGAACTTTAAGTTCCGGGCGGCTCCCTCGCATTGCGCCGATTGTCACCGGATGGGTGCCGACGCCTGGTTGGCACCCATCGAAGCTGATCTCGCAAAATGTGATCGGCGGCCGAACCAGCGCGAGGAAAATGCCTTACGCTCAAAAGGGGATCCATCATCACTTCATGCAAGCTTCTATCCTGGGTTTTCATCGCCGCCGCCATTGCGTTGTTGATCTACGCTGCGCTGCATGACCTGGCGGTGCGGACAGTGCCCAACCGTCTGTCGGCTGGCATCATGATCCTTGGGTTATGTCTGCGCGTTATCAACCATTCGCTGCTGGAGAGTTTGGGTGTCGCCGGTTTCTGCTTCATGCTGCTGGCTTTGATTTGGCGCGCCGGGTTCATCGGTGGCGGTGACGTAAAATTATGGTCAGCCACCGTCTTGCTGATCCCGCCGCACTGGCAAGCCGAATTCTCATTTTTCTACCGGGTGCTGCTGGCTGGCGGCATTCTGGCGATTTTATATATTTCGCTGCGCCTTATTATCCAACGGCCGCGCCCGTCGCGATCCGGCACGCTGCTGCAGCGTGCAATGCGGGCTGAAGCCTGGCGCATCTGCCGCCGCGGTCCACTGCCTTATGCCTTTGCCATTGCCGGTGGCGCCATTCTTTCCTTGCTGCCAATCTCGTCGTTAGCGTTGAGGTAATCATGGCGTTTCGCCTCGGATTGTTTCTGGTTCTGATCGTGGCGCTGATCGCTGTTTCGATGTTTGGCCTGTCTGTCCTCAATAAATCCAATCACCGGCAGGTCGCCGCGGCGCCCGCCACCGAACAAATTTTGGTCGCCAGTGACTTGCTGCAGGCAGGAAGCCTGGTGCAGCCTGGAGATTTGGCAACCGGCGTCACCACCGTCAATGCGATGCCGGCCGGTGCCACGCTGGATACGCCGGCCAACCGTTCCATGCTGATCGGCTCGATGATCCGCATGCCGATCAGTCCCGGCGCGCCGATTTTGACCAGTGCGATGATCCATCCCGGCGACCACGGCTTTCTTGCCGCGGTGCTATCGCCCGGCATGCGGGCGGTCACCGTCGGGGTGGATGCGGTTTCCGGCGCCGCGGGCTTGATCTGGCCCGGCGACCACGTGGATGTGTTGCTCACCCAGACACTCGACGATCCAACCGTGCCGCTCGGCCAGCGCATCGCGGCGGAGCTGGTGCTGGTCAATGTCCGGGTGATCGCGACCGGCCAGCAATTGGTGCAGAATTCGGTAGCATCCGCGGACCCCGCAAAAGCGCCGCCGGAGGCGAGTACCGTGACCTTGGAAGTGACATCGGACCAGGCCGAGCGATGTGAGGTCGCCACCCATCTCGGCCCCTTATCGCTGGTCGTCCATTCCGCCGAGGCGGCAGCGTCGCCAGCACCGGCATCCGCCTTGCCGGAGCCGGTTTGGGCGGATCAGGTTTCGCCGGCGCTATCCAATGTCCATCCGATTCCAAACGTTATTTCGACGGTTCACGTGTTCAATGGCGATGCCGGAGATCAGGATTTCAAATTCTAAAGGGTAGATCCATGCGCCATAAAAGCGGCCGCGCAAGCATATTTCGTCCTTCCATTCTGCTCGGGCTCGGAATGCTCGTCTGTTGGTGCACGCCATCATTTGCCCAGCTGAGTTCGGATAACCCTGGCTTACCGCCAGTGCCAGGGGTGCCAAAATCCTTCTACGGGTCGATCCAGGTGGCGCAGGGGGGCGGCAAGATCATCACCCTGCAGCAGCCGGTATCGAGCATTTTTGCCGCCGACCCGGCGGTGATCGAGGTGCGTCCGGCCAGCCCCACCTCGCTCTTCGTGTTCGGCAAAGGCCTGGGCCAGACCACGCTGGTCGCGACCGATGCCAATGGCAGACAAATCGCCCAATACAGCGTCGTGGTGACGCCTTCGCAATATGCCGCCAGCCGGCTGGCCGGGCAGGCGGAAAATGCCGTCCCGGATGCAAATGTCACCGCGAGAAGCGAAACCGGCGGGATGATCGTGAGTGGCACCGTGCCGACGGCGGAAGCCGCGAACAACGTCATGAACCAGGCAAAATCCATCTCGCCAACCGGGAATGTCATCAACGAGCTGCAGGTCACCGAGCCGATCCAGGTCGAGCTGAGCGTTCGGATCGCTTACATGTCGCGCGACATCACCCGCCAGCTCGGCATCAATTGGGGGTCGATCGGCAACGGCTTCACGATCGGCAAATTCCTGCTCCACGGCATGACCGCCACCGAGTCGCCCACCGTGACCGGCTCGGTCGCCGGCGCCCTTGGCGTGACGTTTCCTGGGGGCACCTTTGAAGGCATTATCGATGCTTTGGCTTCCGACAACCTTGCCCATATCGTCGCCGAGCCGACCTTGACCGCGCTCAGCGGAACCCAGGGAAGTTTTCTGGTGGGCGGACAGTTCCCGGTGCCGGTCGCCGAGCAGAATGATGTGATCACCATCGAGTTCAAAAGCTACGGCATCCAATTGGTGTTTACCCCAACCGTGTTCTCGGACGGCAGGATTTCGCTGCAGGTCTCCCCGACGTTGAGCCAGCTCAGCAATGCCAATTCGGTCACGGAATCCTCCGCCGGCTCCTCCGCGGCGATCACGGTACCCTCATTGATCGTGCAGCAGGCCTCGACGACCGTTATCCTGGGCAGCGGCCAGGGCATGGCGATCGCCGGGCTGCTGGCCGATCAGTCGAACCAGACCACCAATGCGATCCCCGGCATCGGCGAGGTTCCAGTGCTGGGCGCCTTGTTCCGGGGCGATAGTTTTCAACGCCAGCAACAGGAATTGGTGATTTCGGTGACGCCTTATCTGGTCAAGCCGGTCAGCAATATCGGTCTGCTGGCGCAACCGGATGACGGCTGGACCCCACCCAACGATCTGCAGCGGATTTTATTACTGCGTGATAACGGGTCACCCGCATCCGTCCCGGCCATCCCGGGTGATTCCGGGTTCATCGTTCAATAGAGGAAAGGAGACGCCCATGCGGGTTTTGACCGTTCTGCAGCTTTTTGTCCTCCTGATTGCTTTGGCTGGATGTTACCCGGATCCGTTTCAAAATCCTGGAAGCTGGGCCATGACAGGCGCGCCGCGTAAGAACATCGCCGCGCAGTCGGCCGCACCTTCCCAGCTGATCGCGGGACAGGGGGATGATAATTCCAATGGGGTGGCTGCGTCCGCCGCGATCGATAAGGCGTTGGGGGGAGCGGCCGGCACCGCCGCCGGGCTGCAAACCCCACCGCCGGTAACGACCTTGAGCATTACCGGAAGCTGATGGATCAGTCTCTGGAGAGAGGATCGCCAGGCGGCGAGAAGCTGAGCCGGCCCAATCGCTTAACCGTGCTCGCCTTCATCTTTGATTCCGTGAGTGAGCAGGTGCTGCGGGATGGCCTGGCCGAATTCGTGGCGGATGGGCTCGATATCCGCCGTGGCAACATCAAAACCGCAATCACGACCATGACCAGGTTGCAGACGCCCGAAGTCTTGATCGTGGATATCTCCGGGGAGGAATATCCTTTGCAATCGCTGCGTCAGTTATCTGAAGTTGTCGAACCAAGTGTGCGCGTTCTGGTCATTGGCGAGACCGATGAAGTCGAATTCTACCGCGATATAACGCATGGCTTCGGCGTGGCGGAATATTTGTTCAAGCCGATCACCCGTGAGGCCGTGGCGCGCCATTTCGTGCCGATGATTACCCACAAGACGCTGCGCGAGGATACGGCCGGCGGCGGCCGTGTGGTGGCGGTGATGGCCGCCCGCGGGGGGGCCGGCGCCACCACCATCGCGGGGAATATCGCCTGGTATCTGGGCATATCCGGCAAGCGCCATACGGTATTCATAGATACCGATTTGCATACGGGATACGGCGCCATGCTGCTGGGCGGGAAAACCGGTCCGGGACTGCGGATGGTTCTGGAGAGCCCGGATCCGGTCGATCCGATATTTGCCGATGCGGCGCCGCAACCGATTGCCGACCGGTTGCATATCCTTGCCGGCGATGAACCGCTGCTTAAGCCCTTGCAGTACGCGCCGGGCGCGGCGCGCCGCATGATCGGCGCTTTGCGGATCAGATATAATTTCATCATGCTGGATTTGCCATTTCTGCCGGTTGCCAGTCATCGGGAATTGCTGGACCTGGCGCATCATCGTGTCGTGGTGATGGACCCGACCCTTGCCAGCGTCCGCGACACGCTGCGGCTGCTGGCGCTGCCGCGCGGCCCCTGGCAGCCGCAAAGCCCCACCTTGGTTTTAAACCGTCACGGAAGGCCGGGAAGCCTCACGCGCAAGCAGATCGAAGAGGCATTGAAGACGAAAATCGACGTCGTCATACCGGATCTTCCGAAACAACTGCAGGAATCTGTCGGGTCGGGTAAGCCGATGGTCTCGGTTCGAGGCCCATTCCTGAATGCAATCATCGATCTATCGCGCGAAATTGGCTTCGTCGGACTGCATGATGGATTTGTCGCACCTGCCAATCCCGGCATGTCAATTGGCGGCCTGTTTAAAGGGTTGGTAAATTCGCGTGGCTGAAATGCATCGCCCAGATCCGGCCCCGCATTTGCCGACATTCGGAAGGCGGCCGCCTGAAGAACTGATCACCACGGGCAACGGTTCTGTTCCCCCGGGCGCGCCGGCCCATGTCTCTCACGCAATCGCCCAAGCGGCGCGGCCGAGTTTGCCGGCATTGCCCAATGCCGGCGCAGTCACCGCGGCGGCGATTGCAGCCGCCCCTGGCACCAGCGTGGCGCGGGCTGAAATCGTCGAACTGCGCGCGCTTTGCATCACCAAAATGGATGCAACCGCGGTCGCCACATTGCATCCCGACAGATTGCTGATCGAGGTGGAGCGTCTGGTCTCCGACCTCGCCACCGAGCGCAGGGTGCAGCTGAATGGCCGCGAGCAACGGCAGTTGGCAACCGAATTGGTCGACGACATGCTGGGCCTGGGTCCGCTGGAGCCCTTGCTGCTGGATGACACGATTAATGACATCATGGTCAACGGGCCGAACCATGTGTTTGTCGAGCGCAGCGGCAAGCTGGTCCAGGTGCCGGTGACGTTTCGGGATTGGCAGCATCTCACCAATATCTGCCAGCGCATCGCCGCATCCGTGGGCCGGCGCGTCGACGAGGCCAGTCCGATGGTGGATGCGCGGTTGAAGGACGGCTCGCGCGTTAACATCATTTTGCCGCCCTTGGCGCTCGACGGCCCGACGATCTCGATCCGGAAATTCAGCAAAAAACCGATCGATTTTCAAAAATTGATCTCTTACGGATCGCTGACGCCGGCGATCGCCCGGATCCTGGAAATTGCCGCCCGTTGCCGGCTGAACATCATCGTCTCGGGGGGTACCGGCTCCGGTAAAACCACGATGATGAACGCCATGAGCCGATTTATCGACACCGCCGAGCGTATCGTTACGGTCGAAGACGCGGCGGAGCTGCAATTGCAGCAGCCGCATATCGTCAGGCTGGAGACGCGGCCGGCAAGCCTTGAAGGCAAGGGCGAGGTGAATGCCCGCGACCTGGTGCGCAACGCGCTCCGGATGCGGCCCGACCGTATCATCATCGGCGAGGTTCGCGGCGCCGAGGCGTTTGACATGCTGCAGGCGATGAACACCGGACATGACGGTTCGATGTCCACCATCCACGCCAACAACACGCGCGACGCCCTCTCCCGGATCGAGAACATGGTTCAAATGTCGAGCATGGGGCTCTCGCCGAGGGCGATCCGGATGCAGGTTGTCGCGGCGGTGAATATCATCGTCCAGGTGGAGCGGCAACGCGATGGCGGCAGGCGGGTCACGCAGGTGACGGAAATCGCCGGGATCGAGGGCGAGACACAGTTGTTGAACGATATTTTCAAATTCGAGATGACCGGCGAGACCGCGACGGGGAAAATCGTCGGCCGCTATGTGGTCAGCCGCATCCGGTCGAGCTTCACCGAAAGGCTGCAATATTTCGGCCTTGAGCGAAGCTGGAGCGACGCGTTGAACGAGATCGAGGCATGACCGAGGAGCTGATATTTCTGCTCGTCCTGATCGTGGTCCTGTTTCTTGCCTCGACGGCCATGATGATGTGGATCATGAAAATCGATGGCGCAAAAAAAAGGTTTTCCGGCCGATTGGAATTCATCGCATCCGCCGTGGCGCGCCCCGATGAACCCGAGGAACGGATTTCTCTGTCCAAATCCGAGAAAGAGACCGAGCGGTTCAAGCTGCTTGTTGAAAAAATCATTGGTGTCGACCTCGAGCAAGCCGAGGCCTATCCGATCAAATGGTGGCTGGTGCCGCCGATGACATTGGGGCTGAGCTGGGTCATCATCGATATTGCCGGGCATCCGATCGGGCATCGGGATTTTCTGTTCACCTTCGGCTGGCCATTTTGCTGGCTTTTTGTAACCAAATTTGCCTTCAACTGGCTCAACAACAAACGCAACTCAAAGCTTCTGGAGCAGTTTCCGGATGCGCTCAGCAGCATCGTCCGCTGCGTACGCGTCGGCATCCCGATGGCCGAGGCGTTGCGGACCGTTTCAAGAGACGCGCTGGAGCCAACGAGGACCGAATTTCAGACCTTGGCCGACAAGGTAACCATCGGCATTCCGCTCGATGTGGCGCTGCGGGATCTCTCCACCCGAATTAAACTGACCGAATATCAATTCTTCGCAACCGCGCTGACATTGCAGGCGCGCTCGGGCGGTGGCATCACGCAAACCCTGGAGACCCTCGCAGAGGTTATTCGCAAGCGCGTCGGTCTTAAAGCGCGCGGCTACGCACTGACCGCCGAGGCACGCACCAGCGCGATGATCCTGGCGGTGCTGCCATTCATCGCCGGCGGCGGTATTTTCGTGATGCAGCGGCCGTACATAAAATTGCTCTTTGATACGTCGAGCGGCCAGTCCTGTCTCGGGGCGGCGATCCTCCTGATGGGCGCCGGGCTCGGCACAATTCAATACATGATCAACAATGTTCTGAAATAGGCGGTAATGAGTCCGAATATCTATATCTACATTGGTATTGCCGCCGGTTTTTTGTTGGTGGTTGCCGCCGGCGCCATGCTGCTGATGGATCATGCCCGAAATGGCAAGTTTGTCGCCCGGATGGCCCTCGCGACCGACGGTGGGGAAGGCGTAGCAGCCCCGATAAAACGCGAAGGTTCACCGATTATTCGCGTCATATCCGACCTCGGCATGCTGGTGGCCCGCAGCGGCATGCTCTCCGGTAAAACGCTGGCCGAGATGACGGCGACATTGGAGACCGCGGGGTTTCGCGGTGGCCGAGGCCTCGGCCTATTCATCGGCGCCAAAATTCTGCTGACCCTGGTGTTGCCCGTTATCGCCTTTTTCGCGCTTCGGAATTGCCTTCACGGAACGCTGTTTACCATGCTCAAAATCGGCGTGCCCGCGCTATGCGGGCTATTGGCGCCGGAGATGATCGCCAACAAGATCCGGGCCAAGCATCTGGCAGCGGTCGATGCCGGGGTTCCGGATGCGTTGGACATGCTGGTGATCTGCGCGGATGCCGGCTTGGCGCTGGAAGCTGGTCTCGCCCGGGTTTCGCAAGAGCTGAATGGTCTAAATTCGGCACTCGGGCTGGAATTAACGCAAACTTCACGCGAATTGCAGATTGGTGGAGACATGCGGCGGGCGATGGAAAATTTGGGCGATAGAACCGGGCTCGTTACGCTCAAGCGGCTTTCCACCACGCTCGCGCAATCGCTGCAATACGGCACGCCGCTGACCCAGGCGCTACGCTCCTTATCGGCGGAGTTGCGGCAGGAAGCGCTGATACGGTTCGAGGAACGGGCGGGAAGGTTGCCGACATTAATGACCATCCCGATGATTCTCTTTATTCTACCTTGTGTTTTTCTGATCGTCGCCGGTCCGGCGATGATCAACGTCATGGCAACCCTGCGTCATATGAAATGAAAAAAATGGCATATCATAGACTGCTGATCACCCTTCTCATCTCTGGTTTGGCGTCCTGTGCGCAGCCGGCTTCAAACCAGGCAACAACCGCGCCAGGGCCCAATACCTTGAACGTTGCCGATGCCGCGATTGCCGGGGGCGATCCCGCAATGGCGCTTAGTGTCAGCCAGGCGGTATTGCAGAGTGATCCGAATAATCTCGACGCGCTGATCCATGAAGGCGATGCCTATTACGCCTTGCAGCGCTGTCCGGACGCGGTTGCCGCCTATACGCTGGCGCTGAATTTCGACCCGAAATCCTCACAGGCGGAAACCGGCCTCGGCCGCTGCGAGATCAAGACCGACCCGAAAGCGGCGGAACTGTCACTCATGCGCGCAATCCAGGATGACCCTCAAAACGCCGCGGCGCTGAATGATTTGGGAATCGCGAGAGATTTGCAGGGAAATTTTGCCGGCGCGATCGGGCCATACCAACAGGCGTTGCTCGCCGACCCAGGGCTCACAGCGGTTGAAGTCAATCTCGGACTGTCCCTCGCTTTATCCGGCAACGGCGCGGAAGCGCTGCAATATCTGGGACCCTTGGCGATGGGCCCGGACGCCACGCCGAAGATCCGCCAGAACTATGCCGCCGCTCTGGTGGCATCTGGACGCGATGCGGATGCGCGGCAGGTGTTAAACATCGACCTTCCGCCCGACCAGGTGAACAGCGCGTTGGCCGGGTTCACCGCGGTGATTGCCAACGCACAGCCGGCCATGCCCCCAGCCGAGCCGAAAACCGCGTTTATTGCGCCGGCCGTTCCGGAGAGAACGGCAGCGCTCACCCCGGTCGCCGCCGTTCCAATGGCGGCGATCAACATCCCACCGCCGCCACCTGCCACGCGCATTGCATCGTCATCGGCAGAAGATGTCAAAATGCCACTAAGATCGCTCAATTCGGCGGCGGATGCGCCATCGGCCTGGAGCCGGATGCAATAGGCGTTGCCGCTTCGCATGGTGAATTTCTACGGCAGGACAGCACAGCCCGCACAGCCTCGCCCTTAAGGCGCGGAACTGTCGACAACCCGGTTCCGTCCCAGGGATTTTGCGATGTACAGCCGCTTGTCGGCCACCTCCAGAACCGCTTCCGGACGATCCGCCTCAAACCATGATGCGATGCCGATGCTCACCGTGACCGGTGCGATCTGTAGCTGCGCCTGCCAATCATGCCCGGCAATGGCGGCGCGCAAACGCTCACAGAGTTTGGTGGCCGCGCCGGATTGGGCGCCGTGAATGAAGATGGCGAACTCCTCACCCCCATAGCGGGTCGGTACGTCATTCTGGCGGCAGGTTTGGCGAAGGATCGCGCCGATCTCGCGCAACACGCGGTCGCCCATGACATGCGAGTTGGCATCGTTGATCATTTTGAAATGGTCTACATCGATCATCGCGATGCTATAGGGTTCGCTGCGGCCAATTGCCTCTGACAGTACGGCTTCCAGCCGGCGCCGGTTTGGCAATTGGGTGAGACTGTCTTCCAAAACGCTGCGGGAGAGCCGCTCGGCTTCCTGCAGCAAATCCAGGTTCTCGCTTTCCAGGCTCATGGCGCGATGCTGTGCTGCCATGGCCTGGCGCCGGAGCTTTTCGGTTTCAAACCCAATCGCGGCGATGCCGGCGCGCCGCTGCACCCCGGCCTCGGCAATTTTCACATATAAAGCGTGGAACTTCTTATGGGATTCGAGCGCGTCTTGATAGCGCCCGGCGGCCTCATAAGCTTTCGCCAAATGCTGGACGCCCAAAATGGCCTGCTCAAGATCGCCATCCTGTTCCGTCGCGAGGCTGGCTTTGAACCGCTCGATCGCCGCATCGAATGCCCCGCGCGCCGACAGGACATACCCCCTGGTAAACTGGTAGTGCGCCTCGGCGCGGCGTCCGATCTCGCCGCCCGTCGCATCATGCGCATCCAGATAGCGGATGGCCGCGTCCAGGTCGCCAAGGTCGACCACTTGCTCGGCGGCGTTGCAAAGCAATAACCGTTCCGTCCAGCTATCGCCGGTCCGGCGGGCGAGACCAATGGCCTCATCCACCGATTCAATTCCAAGGCGCATCCATCGCGCGCCGCCATCATGGTCGCCGCGCTCACGCGCCT
>Ga0116226_10004757_pt1 | contig 12040 bp, 7 predicted proteins | sample S1TSphfallax_FD_89692 | JGI IMG/M metagenome (GOLD analysis project Ga0116226, IMG submission 89692) | Host-associated microbial communities from peat moss isolated from Minnesota, USA - S1T2_Fa - Sphagnum fallax MG | ecosystem: Host-associated > Plants > Peat moss > Unclassified | place: USA... | reverse complement strand
GACGAGCTGGCGGGGAAATTCGAGGAGGTTGGCCGGGATCGGGACCGGCGGCGTGGCCGGCGGCGGGAATTGCGGGGCCTTGCGGAAGGCGATCTCGTCGTCGAGGGCAAGCAGCTCCTCTTCGCTGATGGGAGCCTCGGAGGAGGGGGGCTGGTTGAGGCGCACGGCGACCGGGCCGGTGGGAGGGACGATGCCGGCGTCCTGATACAGGCGGACGCGGAGCTCCGCGGGGGGATGTTGCATGGGGTGATGGGATGGTTGCGCCGACGGTGGTAGGGCGGGGGTTCCCGAACGCAGCCCCGGTCCGGAGTCCTCTGCCGATACAGGAGGCTGGGGCAACAGGTCCCGGGTATCCGAGCCGAGACCCGGGGCACCGGATGCACGGGGAGGTTCGGGTTCGCTCCAGAGGTCCAGCTCGGCGAGAAGCTGCTGCTGGGCGGCGGCGAGGGCTTGGGCGTTGCGGGCGGCGATCTCGGCCTTTGCGTTGGCCTCGTCGAGGGCGCGGGCGGCCTCAGTGGCGAGGAACTCGCGGTAACTGGGTGTCTGGGCGTAGCGCTCGGCGACGGCGGCGGCGATGCGGTTTGCTTTGCGGGGCCTTGCCGGATGGGGTAGAGGTTTGGCCGGAGCGGAGCGACTATGCGCCGACTCCCGATGCCGACTCGTCCAATCCGGTTCGGCGATGGGGACGAGGTTTGTCTGCGCTCCGGTCTGCCGTCCGCGGCGGGAGCGGTGGGCGGCGAGGCGTTCGGCCACCTCACGCTTCAGGGCCGCGGTTGCGTCGAAGCTGTCGCCGGGCAACGCGTCCTCGCTCTCAGATTCAAAGGGGAGATCGAGCCGTTCGAGTTGAAGCTCCGCGCCACGCATCCTGTTCAAGTCCAGACCCCGGTTTCGCTGTAAATCGGTTAGCCTCTAAGGAAGCTCTGCGTTCGCCACAGGCTTTGCCCTCAGCGGCTAAGGCCGCGTTGTTTCCAGATGCTTTACGGCACGGCTTAAGCCGCGCCATTAACCAGACCGCCGCGATGCAGAGGTTCTCTAAAGCAGATGGCTTTCAAGGTTCGACGCTTTTACGCTTCCGTCTTCTTCATAAGTATCATGTGGGCGGCGGTGGATTGCTGCCCGCTGTGGGCGCAGGAGGTGGCGACTCCGTTACCCCCGGCAGCGGCCGCCCGGTATCCGGTGGCGGCGGTGGTGCCGGAGAAGCCGGAGGGGACGAAGGTCGTCATCGAGTCTACGAATCCTCAGACTCGGGTGGGGACGCTGTACACGCTGGATCAGGATGTGGTGATTACGTATGGCGACCGGGTGATCCGGGCCGACCACATCGAGTACGACTCGGATACAGGAGACGTGACGGCGACGGGGCATGTTCTGGTGACGGGCGGGGCGAATGACGAGTCGATCGCCGCCAGCCACGGCACATTCAACATCAACAGCCAGACGGGGACTTTTTACGATGTGAGCGGTTCGGTCGGGCTGCATCGGTCGGCTGCGAAGGCAGCGGGCGCGATCGGGCCTTCTCTGAACGGGCCGGCGACGAACGGTCCTCCCAGCAGCCGTCTGGTGTACGACAACGGCAGCCCGTTCCTGTTCACGGGCCGGATCGTGGTGAAGAAGGGACCGCAGGTGTACGACGTGTACGACGGCAGCGTGACCTCGTGCCAGTTGCCGAAGCCGGACTGGCTGCTGCGGGCGGCGCTCTTCTCGGTGGATGGCGACAAGGCGCGGGCGAAGAACAGCGTCTTTCATCTGCTGAACCTTCCGCTGCTGTATCTGCCGTATGTGACGCATCCGGTGGACGCAAATGAGCGGCAAAGCGGCATCATGATTCCGACATTGGGCGGCCCGACGAGCAAGAAGGGGTTTGTCGGAGGAGAAGAGTTCTACCTCGTGCTGGGCCGGAGCATGGATCTGACGCTGGGATCGACGTATTACTCGTTGCGTGGTTTCTCCGAGTCCGGTACGTTTCGCTATCGCGGCCTGGGACCGAACTTTGTGACGGGCCACTTCAGCGCGCTACAGGACAGGGGCTACACACTGGACGGCGTCTATACCAACCAGGGCGGACAGGATGTCACGCTGAAGGCGCGGTACGACCGTGTTTCTGGCCTCGGAAGCGGCGTGGCGACGAGGTTTGTTGCGGATGCCGAGTATCTGAGCTCGTACATTTACCGAGAAGCGTTTACGGACAGCTTCAACCAGGCGGTTTCGACCGACATCCTTTCAAATCTATACGCGGCACGGAATGCGAGTGGGTACTCCGCCGCACTGCGCGTGGACCGGTACGAGGGGTTGAAGCCGGCGCTGCAGACGCAGGCGCAGATTGACGCGGGCGACGCGGTGACGAACTCGCAGTTGACGATCTTCCACATCCCGGAGCTGAGCTTGACGGCGACCGACCATGCGCTGGCGGGGACGCACCTGGTCTGGGATGTGGACAGCTCCATCGGGGGACTGAAGCGGACGCAGCCGACCTTTACTACGGGCGGCGTGGGCCGGTTCGACCTGCATCCGGAAATTGCGCTGCCGCTGGAGTTCGGCGGGCTTCGCATCCGGCCGTCGGTGGCGGTGCGGGAGACGCTGTACAACCGGAGCCGACAGACGCCGTTCGTGGCCGGGACGACGCCGGTGGAGGCTTCGGGGGGGCTCAACCGTGCGGACTTCGAGGCGCAGGTGGACATAAGGCCGCCGGTGCTGGAGCGGACATTCGATTCGCCATTTCTGGAGCGCGTCTTTGGCAGCGAGGTGAAGCATACGATCGAGCCGTCGCTGACGTACCGGTATGTCGCGGGTGTGGACAACTTCGCGGGCGTGCTGCGCTTCGACGATGTGGATGTGGTCTCGGACACAGACGAGCTGGAATACGGTGTGACGCAGCGGCTGTTTCTGCATCCGCGCAAGGCCCGGCCGTGCCGGATCGCCGAGGTCGCCGACAGCACGGACGACGACACCACGCCGGACGACGCGCCGAACGGCAAGCCCGCGCCGCCGCGGTGTAGCTCGCGGGAGTTCTTCAGTTGGCGGGTGGCGCAGAAGGTGTTCTTCAACCAGGACTTTGGCGGGGCGGTGGTGGATGGCCGCCGGAATGTGCTGGATTCGACCCTGCGGTTTACCGGGGTCGCGTTCCTGACGGAACCGCGGAACAGCTCGCCGATCCTGTCGCGGCTGCGGGTGCGGCCCTCGGAGCTGCTCGACTTCGAGTGGGACTTCGACTACGACGCGGTGCAGGGCAAGTTCACGTCGAGCGATGTCTTTACGGACGTGCATCAAGGGAATATCTTCGGCGGCTTCAGCTATGCGGGGCTGAGCGCGCCGGGGCGGTTCGAGACGGACGGCGTGGCGTCGTCCACGACGAACTTCAGCCAGATGCGGGTGCTCTTCGGGTATGGGATGCCGACCAAGGCGGGATTGAGCACGGCGGCGAACGCGGGCATCGATCTGAAGCTGGGGACGGTGCAGTATGCGTCTGTGCAGACCTCGTACAACTGGAACTGCTGCGGGTTCAGCGTGGAGTACCGGAAGTACGAACTGGGATCGGTGCGGAACGAGAATGCGTACCGGTTCAACTTTACGCTGGCGAACATCGGGACGGCGGGGAATCTGCGGCGGGCGGAGCGGCTGTTCTGAGGGATTGTGCGGAGCCCACGTCTCAGAGTCGAGACGTGGGGCACCCGGCCTGCCGCTTCGGGCATGCGAAGATGGCAGTCGGCCACGGCGGCGGCGCGCTCCAGCGTGAGATAATCGAGGTATTGTGGTGAACGTCGTCATGCGCCTTCGTCCTGTCCTTTTCGCACTCGCGATGACCGCCGCGGGCTGCCATGCGCAGTCTGGAGCGCCACCGACGGCGAAGCCGACGGGTGTTGCGGCTTCGGCGGGTGCGTCGGGCTACCTGTCTCCGGAGGTGGCGCGGCGGATCGAGGTGCTGATCCGGTCGAAGTCCGATGTCCCGGCCAGCTACCAGTTTCACGCGGGTCCAGTTGCGTCGGGCGAGGTTCCGGGGTACGACGCGGTGACGGTCCACTTCACCAGCGCCGATGGCAAGTCCAGCAAGCCGATCGACTTTCTGCTGTCGAAGGACCGCAAGACGGTGGCGCAGTTCAGCAAGTACGACATCAGTAAAGATCCGAAGACGATCGTCTCGGCTGCGGACCGTCCGGCGCGGGGCGGCCCGGAGAGTGCGCCAGTGCTGATTGTGGTCTTCGACGATCTGGAGTGCCCGTTCTGCGCGCGCAGCAACGAACATATCTTTCCCGCGGTACCGGACCGTTACAGGGACCAGGTGCGGATCGTGTATCGCGACTTTCCGCTGGACCAGCACCCGTGGGCGATGCGTGCAGCGGTGGACGCGAACTGTGTCGCGGCGCAGAGCGGCACGGGCTACTGGAACCTGATCGACTACATTCACGCGCACGCGAGCGAGATTGGCGCCCCGGAGAAGACGGTCGAGAAGGCGAAGGCGCAACTCGACACGCTGGCCCGCGACGAGGGTAAGAAGCAGCAGATCGACGGGGCGAAGCTCGATGTGTGTCTCGCCAAGCAGGACACGGCGATTGTGAGGAAATCGATGCTGGACGCTGAGGTGCTGGGCGTGCAGGCGACGCCGGCGCTGTTTATCAACGGCGAACGGCTGGAGGGCGCGCTGCCGGTGGAGGACATCTTCAGCGCGATCGACGACGCTCTGGTCGCTGCCGGGCAGACACCGCCTCCTGCCCCCGCCAGGCCGGCACCAGCCGCGGCAACTCCGCCGAAGCCGGGAAACTGATGCGGGGATCGTTTACGGAAGTACGCGCAATGAGTGCAGTGAAGACGCCCGCACGAGGCGTTGCGGCGGGCGGATATGCGCGCCGCAATGCACTGCTTGGACTTGCGCTGGTGCTGGCGGTGGCGGGCTGCAATCGCCAGCCGGGCGCCGACGTTGTGGCGACGGTGAACGGCAAGCCGATTCTTCGCGTCGACATGGAGAAGGGCTACGCGGCGTACTCCGCACAGATGGGCCAGCAGCAGCAGGCGCAGGTGCAGCTCTCGAAGGAGCAGGCGGACCTGGGGCGGCTGAAGGTGGTTGGCGACCTGATCTACAACGAGATTGTGGAGCAGCGCGCGGCCAAGATGAACTTGACTGCGACCAACGAAGAAGTGGACGCGAAGCTGGCGGAGATGCGGGCGCCGGTGACGCCCGAGGAGTTCGAGGCCCATATGAGGGCCGAGAACCTGACGCTGGACGATGTGAAGCACGACATCCGGCGGTCGTTAACCATCAATAAACTGCTCAACAAAGAGATCAACTCGAAGATCACGGTTTCGGACGCGGACATCGCGGCGTACTACAACCAGCACAAGGCGGACTACAACCTGGGCGAGCCGCAGTATCGGCTGGCGCAGATCCAGGTGACGAGCACGCCCTCCGAGCAGGCGGGCAACCTACAGGGCAGCAAGGCCACCAGCGACGCCGAGGCGCGCAAGAAGATCCAGGCGCTGAAGGTGCGGCTGGACAGCGGCGAGGACTTCGGGACGCTGGCCATGAACTTTTCGGAGCGCGCCGAGACGGCGTCGAGCGGCGGCGACATGGGATTTATTCCGGAGTCGCAGATGCACGCCGATCCGACAGTCTACGCAGCGGTGATGAAGCTGAAGCCGGGCGAGATCACCCCAATTCTGCCGATGCTGGACGCGCAGACGCGGAAGCCGGCGGGGTACTCGATCTACAAGCTGGTCTCGAAGGAGCCGCCGGGCCAGAAAGACCTGAGCGATCCGATCGTGCAGCAGGCGATCCGGCAGCAGTTGCACAACGACCGGTCGCAGCTGCTGAAGAATGCTTATTTCGAGATGCTGCGCGACCAGGCGAAGGTGGTGAACTACTTCGCCGAGCAGATCTTCAAGAACGACGCGAAGTAGGCGCGGCGCAAGCCCATGTCTCAGAGTCGAGACATGGGGCACCAGCGACTACGACCCTGTAGGGTGGCGGGTTTGTCGCGCGGCGTGATTAGATGGAGGCGCTATGACAGAGTCTCCTGTTCGGTTTGCGATTCTTGGATTTGGGCACCATGCGGTGCGGCGGCTGCTGCCGGCGTTCGACCGCTCGGAACAGACGGAGCTGGTCGGGATCTGGCGGCGCAACCAGGATGCCGCCGCGGGGGACTGCGCCGCCCACCACATTCGCCGCTGTTTTGCCTCGCGGGAGGAGCTCTGCGCCTCTCCGGAGGTGGATGCGGTCTTCATCACCTCGCCGGACGCGATGCACTTCGACGATGCTTCGCTGGCGATCCGGCACGGCAAGGCGGTGCTCTGCGAGAAGCCGCTTGCGATGAACGCGGCCGAGGCCGGGGCGATCGCCGAGGATGCAAAGACCGCTGGCGTAGTCTGCGGCGTGGCGCAGAACTTCCGCTGGAACCTGAGCGTGACGCGTCTCCATGAGCAGGTCGCAGCCGGAGCGATTGGAAGGCCGCAGTGCGCGCAGGCGCACTTCTGCTACCCGGCGCAGAGCGCGCCACGGAGGTGGATCGCCGACCCGACGCTGGCGTGCGGCGGGCCGATCGGGGATGTCGGCGTGCATTCGATCGACGCGCTGCGGTACATCCTGAACGCGGAGGTCGAGAGCGTCTCGACGCTGGCCGCGCAGGATGCGCTCTCGGGCGAGGTGGAGGCGTATGCCGCGATGCAGCTTGAGATGACGGGAGGCGTCTTCGCGCATGTGGTGGCCGATGCGCGTTCGCCTTACCGGACGTTGATTGAGGTGACCGGGAGCGAGGGCGTCCTGACCGCCGAGAACGCATTCTCGGTCGACCGGCCGGTGCAGATCATCCGGCGCAAGGCGGCCCAGATCGTCTCGACCACCGAGGTGGACAACAGGGACGGCTACGTGCTGATGCTGGATGCCTTTGCGGCGGCGGTGCGCGGCGGCGCGGGGTTTGCGGCGCCGGTTGAGGACGGCGTGCGGAATATGCGGGTGCTGGACGCGGCATATCGAAGCTGGAGGAGCGGGCAGCGGGAGACGGTGTAGAGCAATAGCAGCACGGGTGTACCCAGGCGAAAGACAGGCAAGTGCAGCAGCAGATTCCCTTCGGGAATGACAAACAAGACGGGTACATCTGCCGTGATTCTGCTGTAGATCGAACAGGGCCATCTGAATCGCTGAACTGGCTGGTTCCGGCTCAGGCGATGACCTCGAAGGGCCGCATCATGTCGTTGGCCTCGTGTTCGAGGATGTGGCAGTGGTAGAGGTAGTTGCCGGTATAGCCTTCAAACTTGACGATGATGCGGGTGATCATTCCGGGGGGGCATTGGACGACGTCCTTCCAGCCGCGCTCGTTGGCGGCGGGCGGCTCGGCGGGGGAGATGAACTTGAGCTGCTTGTGCATGATGTGGGAGAAGACGTCGAAGACGCGGCGGTCGAGGACCTGGAAGCGGACGAGGTGCAGGTGCATGGGGTGGACGTCCTCGGTGAGGTTGACGAACTCCCAGATCTCAGTGGTGTTCAGGCGGGGGCGCTCGGTGACGGGCTCGTGCCAGTGCTTGCGGTTCAGCAGCATCTCCATGGAGTTGCCGACCTTGTCCTGGTACTCGTTCAGGGTGATGGTGCGGGTGAGGATGGCGGAGGACTCGGCGATGCGGTCGATTCGGCGCAGACTGCTCGGAAGCGAAGATGCGGGCATCTGCTGCGGCGCGGCCTTTGAGTCACGAAGGGGGCCGACGCGGAGCTGGAGGATGTCGAAGGCGCCGTTGCGGAGGTGGAGGGTCTTGCCGACGGAGTGGGTGAAGTCGACGAGGAGGTCGAGGCGTTCGGCGGGCGCGAAGGTGAGGGCGGTGTGTTCGACCGGCGCGGGAAGCAGCCCCTGATCGCCGCCGATCTGGGTGAAGCTCTGGCCGTTCGAGAGCGCGAGCCGGAAGAAGCGGCTGTTGGCGGAGTTGAGCACGCGGAAGCGGTAGAGGCGCGGCTCGACCTCGAAGTATGGCCGGATCTTGCCGTTGACGAGGATGGCATCTCCGGCGAACTCGGAGACCCAGGGGTGTTCGGGATCGCCGGAGGTGGGGTAGAAGAGCTGGCCGTCGGCGGTGAGGTTTCGGTCGTAGAGGATGAGGGGGACTTCGTACTTGCCGGACGGAAGGCGGAGCGCATCCTCCTCGGGGCCGCGCACGAGCATCATGCCGAAGAGGCCGGCGTAGACGTTCAGGCGGTTCAGACCCATGGCGTGGTCGTGGTACCAGAGGGCGGTGGCGTTCTGCTCGAGGGGGTAGTGGCAGGTGAGGCTCTGGCCGGGGACGAACCAGTCGTCGGGGTGGCCGTCGTCGCCGGAGGGGACACGCGCGCCGTGGACGTGGACGATGGAGCGGACGTCCGGGACGTCCCTGCCGCAGCCGTGCAGGCTGTGGTCGATGGGGAGAAAGTGTGTCGTTGGCAGGCTGTTGACCCACTCGATCTGGAGGGGCTGGCGGACGCGGGCCTCGATGAGCGGGGCAAGCGCGGATGTTGCGGCGGCGGGATTCGCGAGATCGGTGTAGACCCAGAGCCGGGTTGGAGGGACGTCGCGATGTACCCTAGCGTGAATCTCCTTCATGCCGATGCGGAGCTGGCGCGGGCCCGTCACTCGGGCGCGCGCGGGTAGGGGAAGCGCATCGACGAAGGGCTGCAGCTCCAGAACATGCAGCATGGGGCCGTGAGGCGGCGGCTGCACGGGGGCCATCGTGCCCGGCATATCGCCCGGGGCGGACATGTGGTGGTGCTGCATCTGGCCGAAGGCGGCGCGGGGCAGAATGCCGAAGGCAGCAACCCCCTGGAGAAAGGTGCGGCGGGTTGGGGACAAGCGGGAGACTCCGTGGCTGGCGCGCGGGGCGGCAAGAAAGATGCACGCACCGGGTAAGGTGCGTGCATTCAGGGTACGGAGGAAGTGTAACGGGGTGGTGAAAAGGGCCGGGTGCGTGTGACAGGTTCGGTGGGTCGATCGAGTGGAGACCGCAGATCCTTCGACTCCGTTTGGCGCGAAAGACGCGCCAAACTTCGCTCAGGATGACACTTCAATCGGGTGCCCGGGTCTTGGAATCTCAATCGGGCACCCGGGTCTTAGAATCGAGGATCTGGGTACCCGGAATCGAGCAGGTTAGTTGCCGCTGGTGACCTTGCCGCTGGTGGGGTCGAGCAGGACGACGTTGGGGTTGGGCACGACGGCTCCGTTCGAGAAGTTGAACATATTGTTGAGCGTGCCGGCGGTGGCGTCGAAGGATCCGCCTCCGATGCGCTGGCTGGACAGGAAGGTGTCTTCGATGAAGCGGACGACCGAGGCCTGGTCGGTGGGGGTGTTGTCGATGTAGTTCTTATTGGCCCAGGGCGAGATGACCAGCAAGGGGAGACGCGGGCCGTGGCCGCAACGGCCCTGGACGGGAAGGCCGTTGGAGTTGGGACCGGGCAGCGCGGCGGCGGCGGCGGTAGTGCTGATGCAGAGACCGGCACCGTTCAGCGAGTCGGCGGTGGTGGCCGAACCGTTGACGAAGTCGGTGAGGTGGTCGTACCAGCCGTCGGAGTCGTCCCAAGCGAGGATGATGGCGGTGCTCGACCAGAACGAGGAGGACTCGATGGAGTTGATGGTGTTCACGATGAAGGTCTGCTCATCGAGGGGGTCGGAGTAGCCGGCGTGGCCGTCCTGGAATCCGGGGGCCTTGATGTAGCTGACGGCGGGCAGGTTTCCGGCGGCGAGGGCGGCCTGGAAGTCCAGCACGTCGTACTGGTGGTTGGCGCCGCCATCGGCGGCGGTGCCGATGGCGGCGACCGACGAGGGACGGACGTGGTTCAGGTTGGCGGTGCTGGCGTAGTACTGGAAGGGCTCATGGTGCGGGATGTAGTCGGCCTTGAGGGGATGGCCGGGGATGTTGACGGAAGGCGTGTTGCGGGCGCATCCGGTGGTGCCGTTGGTGTTGGTAATGGACAGGTTGAAGCCGCCCGAGAAGAAGCCCCAGCTGACGCCGGCGGTGTTCAGCAGGTCGCCGATGTTCTTGCCGGACATGCTGAAGTTGGCGCTGGTGGAGGAGCAGAGGTCGCCGGTGGGGTCGGCGTCGTTGATGTCGGTGTAGCCGCCCTGGCCGTCGGCGACGATGGAGCTGGCGACGTTGGTGGGGTTGATGACGCCGTTGGTCTGGCCGGACACGATGTTGATCGCGCCGGGGGTGGAAGGACCGAAGGTGCTGCCGAAGGAGTGGTCGTTCAGCGCGTAGTGCTGAGCGTAGTTCCAGAGGCCGGTGACGGTGCTGCCGTCGTAGTAGCCCATGGTGAGGCCGTTGGTGGCCGAGATGGCGGAGGCGCCGGTTGCGGTGGCGAGGGCTGAGGTGTCCGGTGTGCCGACCGAGAGCGGGAAGAGGTCCATCTTGCCGCCGTCGAAGGCGGTCTGCTCGGGGCCGTAGTTGTGGTCCTGATCGGCGGTGCCGGCCTGGGCGCGGGCGAGGCGGTAGGGATTCGTGGCGGCCGCGCCATTGGCTACGCTGAGGTTCGGGTTGTCGGTCAGCAGCGCCGGTGTGGTGGTGTAGTTGGCGATGTTGGTCGGCGTACCGGATGCGGGGGTGAAGACGGACTCGCCGGGCAGGTTCGCAGCGTTGGGGTAGGAGCCGAAGTAGTGGTCGAAGGAGATGTTCTCGCCGAAGATGACGACGACGTGCTTGATGACCTGGGCGCTGGTGGTTGGGGTGATGGTCGGGGTCGGCGTAACCACGGGCGTGGGTGCCGGGGTCAGGCCGGTGCCGCAGCCGCTCAACACGAGGGTCGAGGTAAGGGACAGGGCGAGGAGTTTACGGATCATGGCGGGAAGCCTCGGTTCGGAAGATTGGGGAAGCTTCCCAGTCTTACCGGGTGAATGTGAACATAGCTTTACGGCAGGATGAATCATGCTTCAAGGATGTTTCATGCCATGAATGGCACTGTGCATTTCCGCTAACGTTTCGGCCTCGCCGGCCGAGCACACGGGGCTGAAAAGTCGAGTGTCTATAATCTCGCGCATGGGATTCCGTCTTGTGTTGAAGCAAGCTTTCCTCGTGTTGTGCGCGGCAATGATGCCCCAGTTTTGCGCGGTCATGGCTGCGTCGGCACAGTCCGTGCCCGCACCGCTGTTGAGCGGGCCCGGGCCGACGTTTACCGTGCCGGAGAGCGAGCTTTCGAAGCATGTGGTGGTGATCGCGTATGGGGATATGCGGTTCCACGATCCGGCGGACGCGAACCCGAAGATCGCCAGCCCGGCGGCGCGGCAGGCGCTGGTGGCGAAGATCGCGGCCGAGCATCCGGATGCGGTGCAGACCAACGGCGACGTGCCGTACAAGGGCGCAAACGACGCGGATTACGACGTCTTCCGCACAGAGACGAAAGCGTGGCGCGATGAGCATCTGCGCGTCTATCCGGCGATGGGAAACCACGAGCTGAACGGCGGGGTGCAGGCGGGCCTGGACAACTGGTGGAAGGAGTTTCCGGAGCTGAAAGGGCGGCGATGGTACTCGGTTGCGCTGGGCAAGCGGATCTATATCCTGCAACTGGACAGCAACCTTCCGCTGATCGAGGGCAGCGAGCAGATGAGGTGGATTCAGGCGCAGATGGCGCAGCTTCCGGCGTCGGTGGACTTTGTGATGATCGGGCTGCACCATCCTCCGGTGGCCGACATCCAGACCCGCATCGAGGTGGACCACAACCCCCGGCCGAACGAGATTGCGCTGCGGGATTATCTGACGAAGATCGCGCCAGCGACCCATGCGCGGATTATCGTGACCGCCGGACACATTCACAACTATGAGCGCCAGGAGGTGGGCGGTGTGATGTACCTGGTCTCGGGCGGGGGCGGCGCGCACCCGTATGAGGTGGACCGGACGCCGGAGGACCTGTACCAGGGCAAGGAACAGGTCAACTTCCACTATGTGAAGTTCGAGCTGGAGAAGGACAAGCTGAAGGCGACGATGTTCCGGCTGAAGGATCCCGAGGTGAAGACGGTGGAGTGGGAGGCGAGGGACAGCTTTGAGGTGAGGAAGAAGTAGGGTCGAGTCGGACGGTGGTGGAAACCCACGTCTCAGGGTCGAGACGTGG
>Ga0116226_10004756_pt1 | contig 12040 bp, 6 predicted proteins | sample S1TSphfallax_FD_89692 | JGI IMG/M metagenome (GOLD analysis project Ga0116226, IMG submission 89692) | Host-associated microbial communities from peat moss isolated from Minnesota, USA - S1T2_Fa - Sphagnum fallax MG | ecosystem: Host-associated > Plants > Peat moss > Unclassified | place: USA... | reverse complement strand
CGGCTCCGGCGTCGCGCCCGGCCAGTTGAGCCTCTCGACCTCCCTGCTGAGCTTCCCGGCAACCCTGATAGGCGCGATCTCAGCGTCCCAGACGCTGACCATCACCAACTCCGGTGGGTCGTACCTTGCGATGCAATCGCCCGTGATCTCGGCCGAGTATCAGATCACGTCCAACAGCTGCGGCGGCATCCTCGATGTAGGTCAGCATTGCGCGTTGCAGATCGTCTTTCAGCCCACCGCGTCAGGAGATCAGCCGGGCGCCGTCACCGTCGAGGCGAGTGGCGGCGCCGTCCACGCACAAACTACGCTCGATGGCTCCGGACTGACGCCGGTCAGCTTGGGGTTCACGCCTGCGTCGCTCACGTTTCCCTCCACGCAGCAAGGCGTCAGCTCGGCCCAGCAAAGCGTCACGCTGACCAACAGCGGCGGCGCGACCGCCGCGCTGGCGGTCCCGGTCATCACGGGCGATTATGCGATCGCCAGCAACAGCTGTGGAACCACGCTGGCTGCTTCGGCGACCTGCGTGATCGCGGTCACCTTCAAACCGACCGCCACCGGCAGCCGCACCGGATCGCTCAAAGTGGCGACCACCGATGCCTCAAAGAGCGCCACCGTAACGCTGATCGGAACCGGCACCGCTCCTGCAGCGCTGATTCTGACGCCTACGTCGCTGGTCTTCACCGCCACCGCAATCGGTACAACAAGTGCCGTGCAAAACATTACCCTGGCTAATACTGGCAGCAGCACGCTGACTACCCAGCCGTTTACCATCACCGGCGACTTCGCCCTCTCGGCGGACACCTGCAGCGGCAAACCGCTGAACCCGACCTACAGCTGCACACTTTCGATCGTCTTCACCCCGGCGGCTGCAGGCCAGAGAAGTGGCGTGCTCACCGTCTCCGATGGAACCGAGACGCACACGGCCGCACTCACGGGCACCGGCCTCAGCCCCGCCACCGATACGCTCGCGCCTACGTCTCTGACCTTCGGCACGCAGCAGTTCGGCACCGTCTCGGCCGCGCAGCCGGTGACCTTGACGAACTCCGGGGGATCCACGCTCAACTTCATCTCGGCCAAGGTGACCGGGCCATTCGTCGCAGCCAACAACTGCGGCACGCTGCTTGGCGGCGGCCTGAGCTGCAGTATCGCCGTCAGCTTCGCCCCGGTGGGCGCGGGGGTGGAGACAGGCCAGCTGGTCATCACCGATGCGCTGCAGAGCCAGACCGTCGCGCTCACCGGCACGGGCGTTCTGCCTAGTTCGCCGACCCCCGCAGCAGTCGCCACCCCTGGCTCGCTCAGCTTCGGAGGCTTCGCTATTGGCGTGCCCTCCACCGCGATGACCGTCACCGTGAACAACACGGGCAGCACGCAGCTCAATGCATTCACGGCTGTCACCGGCACGAGCAGCTTTGCAGTTTCGTCCAATACCTGCAGCTCCGCGCTCGCCGTGGGCGCGAGCTGCGCTGTCGGGATCACGTTCACGCCGGCGCAGGCGGGCAATCTGGTCGACCAGCTCACACTGACCAGCTCCTCGCTCCACGCCCCTCTGACAGTTTCCCTAAGCGGCTCCGGGGAAGACTTCCAGCTTTCCGTTGTCGGCTCGTCGTCCCAGACGATCACCAGCGGCCAGACCGCGACCTATCAGATCGCCGTAACTCCGGTCGGCGCTTCGGCCGGAACCCTCACCTTTAGCTGCTCCGGGGCGCCGGCGAACTCCTCCTGCACCTTCAACCCCACCACTGTGTCGGTGGCCGGCGGCGCCGCAGGCTCGGTCACGGCGACCATCACCACGGGACTCCCCACCATCGCTTGGCGGTGCCCGGCTCAAGCGAGTCCGCGAGCCCTGCCGGAGAGAGTCACCTGGGCGATCGCCCTTCTGCTCCCGTGCCTCTTCCTGCGCGGCCGGTCTCGGCGAACATTCCTGGGACTTGTCTTAACGCTGGCCCTGGTGCTCGCCCCAACCGCGTGCGGCGTGCATGCCAGCGGCGGCTCGACCGGCGTCACGACCGGCACGACGGGTACGGGAAGCACGCCCTCAGGCACCTCTACGGTGACTCTGACGGCGAGCTTCCCCGGCGCACAGCGCAGTGTCACGGTCACTCTCGTCGTTCAGTAGGCCGATCCAGCCTGCCGCGCGCCTCTGGCTGTCAGCTCGCGGATACGAGCCGGCTGCGGGATTTCGTCCCGCTGCACCCCGGGGCCTCGCGTCCGCTGGATCGGCGCAGCCGCGATCCGGATAAGCCCATGGAAACAAGCGGCTATACTTGGAGGGAAAGACGAATCCCCATGAACGCTAGCGATGCCAGCTTGAACCCGCCTCCCACAGCAGCCGCGCCCGGCCGCAGCGTCACTCCCGGCGAGGTGCGCCACGTTGCCGCCCTCGCCTCGCTCGAGTTGACCAGCGAAGAAGAAGCGCGGATGGAGCGCGACCTCAATGCGATCCTCGGGTACGTGGCCGAGTTGAACGAGCTCGATACGTCCAGCGTGGAGCCCATGGCGCAGGTCAGCGAAGTGCTTTCCGGCGCGAGCGGCGAGCGGCAATCTCAGGCCGCTCTCCGGTCAGACGAGCCGCGCCCCTCGCTCGCAAGAAGCACCGTAATGTCCGGCGCTCCAGCCACGGACGGCACGTTTTTCAAAGTACCCAAGGTGATCGAGCGCTAGGTCTTGCCTGAGCGCGCATCGACGAAAATCAGCAGGAGAAACGCCCCCGCCCATGACTGTAGAGACCCGCAAGGCCGAGACCGCGCAGAACCTCCTCTCGATCGACCACGTGCGTGCCGCGATCGCCGGCGGCTCGGTCACCGCGCGTGATGTCGCGGTCGCATGCCTCGATCAGATCGCGCTGCGCGACGAGGCGATCCGCGCGTACCTGTCCGTGCATCGCGAGCGGGCGCTGGCGCAGGCCGCGCGCATCGACGGGCTCGCCGCTGCGGGCGAGGCTCTGCCAGCGCTGGCCGGCGTCCCGGTCGGCATCAAGGATGTGCTCTCGATCGAAGGGCTGCCGGCCACCGCCGGCTCGAAGGTGCTCGCCGGCTACATCGCCCCCTACACCGCGACCAGCGTCCGGCGGCTCGAAGAGGCAGGCGCAGTGGTGCTCGGCAAGCTGAACTGCGATGAGTTTGCGATGGGCTCTTCGAACGAGAACTCGGCCTACGGGCCGACGCGCAATCCGCATGCGCTGGACCGGGTTCCGGGCGGCTCGAGCGGCGGCTCGGCTGCGGCGGTGGCGGCGGGCATGGCTGCGGTGACACTAGGGACGGACACCGGCGGGTCGGTTCGCCAGCCGGCCAGCTTCTGTGGCGTGGTCGGCCTGCTGCCCACCTATGGCCGCGTCTCTCGATACGGGCTGATCGCGTTTGCGTCTTCGCTGGACCGGGTCGGTCCGCTCACGAATACAGTGCGGGACGCGGCGACGGTTCTCGGCGTGATTGCGGGACACGATCCGTTGGACGCGACCAGCTCGGCTGAGCCGGTACCCGATTATGTGGCCGCGCTGGGAGCCGAAGGCTCCCCGGCGAGCGGAATCAACGGCCTGCGGATCGGGGTGCCCAGCGAGTACTTCGGCGAGGGCCTCGACCCGGAAGTCCGCGAGGCGGTCGAGCGCGCGATCGATACGCTGCGCTCGGCCGGCGCGGAGATCAAGTCGATCTCGCTCCCGCACACCCGCTACGCCGTGCCCGCCTACTACCTGATCGCGACCGCCGAAGCGAGCTCGAACCTCGCCCGCTTCGACGGCGTGCGCTACGGCTATCGCGCCAAAGACGCCGGCACCCTTGCCGCCATGTACCGCGAGTCGCGCGACCAGGGCTTCGGCGCCGAGGTCAAGCGGCGCATCATGCTCGGCACCTACGCCCTCAGCGCGGGCTACTACGACGCTTACTACAAGAAGGCGCAGCAGGTTCGCCGGCTGCTCACACAGGATTTTCTGAGCGTCTTCGGTCCGGCCGGCGTCGACGCGATCGTGACCCCCACCGCGCCCACGGCCGCTTTCAAGCTGGGTGAAAAAGTCGATGATCCAGTCTCGATGTACCTGGCTGACATCTACACGGTGACGGCCAGCCTGGCAGGCATCTGCGGGCTGTCTGTGCCCTGCGGCACAACGCGCGAAGGCCTGCCGATCGGCGTGCAGATCCTCGGCGCGCACTTCGGCGAAGCGACGATCCTGCGCGTCGGCGAGGCCATCGAGCGCGCCCAGGGGTAAGCTCGCAGCCGGCTCATGGCGTCCGTTGGCACATCTGAAAGTTCACTGATGGCCCGACTGCTTGCTACTCGAGGGAATATTGGCAGGGGCAAGCGAACCGCCTTCCAGCCAGTTTCGTACCCGGATCATTTCTTCCACTTTCGCGTTCGGCCCTGCACCAAGCGGCAGATAAATATCGGGTTGGATTCCGGCGACGTCTACCGAAAGGCCGGGAATGCGCATCGATTGCGACGTAGCGTACCACAACAGGCGTTGTCCCGACGGCAGACTGAAGGGCCGCAGGTTGGAGTAATCCAGGGAGCCGAAAGTGCTCCGGCCGATCAGCTTCACACTGAAGCTTTGGCGCGCGGCGAGGAGAAACTCTTCACAGGAACTCGCACATTCTCCGTCGATGAGAATGGCGATGCGTGAAGGCCGTTGCGGTTCAAGCGGCTGCTGGCGATCATAAGCGATGCCTCCACCGTCCCGCTGAGGAACGAGGCTGCCTGCGGCTGCATTGCGCACGCGATCAATCGTCTTCTGCATCTCTTTCTCGCACTCCGAGTCGCCGGGGGCATAAAGCGCACAAAAGTTCTTATGGCCCTCCAGGTTGGCGGGGGTTGCGAGCCACATCGCACCGACAGAGACAGTCTCGTCCGGCAGCAGCCACGCGAGAATTGGGTCATAGCTGCTGTCGGAGCCGCCGCCGTTCCCGCGGACATCGATAATCCAGTTGCTGTGTTTGGCCAATGCTGAGTGATTCTGCTGAAGCAGCGCGATCAAGGGTAGGCGGTACTCGTCGCCGAAACTCTTTAAGGTCAAGAGCACCGTGCTGGAGGATAAAATCTGAAATGTGGGGGAATCTCTGGGCGGCGTGGAAGAACCTTGCTCTTGTGCACTCTCGACAGCTGTGTCGGCCGAAGGGCCAGGAGTGGCCTCGAGATGGCCTTTCCGCCAGGATTTAAGGTACGTATTCAAGACGACAAGGCAGCCATGCGCGTCTGAGACTCTCGCGGCCTGGGCCTCTGCCTTGTCCAAAGCGTCGTCAAAGTGTTTCTGCCCTAACTGAGCAAGCTCGGTCTTCGCGCCCGCGTCGTTTGCAAGAAGAAAGTCTGGGATGACATCCAGGTCCTTTAAGCAAGAATCGGCGACACTTTGCTGACCCAAACAACTTCCCGCGAAAAAGGTCATCGCCACAAAGATGAGTGCGATCCTCTTTGTTTTCATCCAGCCTCCGACGATGTATCGTCTTCGATTGAAATGCCCCGGCCTCGCGAGTTCTATGCGAGCGCGTCTCCGGTGAGCGTCCGAAAGCGCTCCTCGGTATCCTCACACCCTAACAGACCGAATTCAGGCGAAGATCGAACACAGGCGAAGAGCAAGAGAAGATCGCGTTAGGATAGACACATGACTTCGCCCCCGGCCACCACTGCCATACCGTGCACCCTGCGCGAGGCGCACTTCGATCCAGCCCTGGCCTGGGCGCATCCGGTTGTGCAGGAGTGGTTTACGAGCCGATTCGGCACCCCGACCGAGCCCCAGCAGGCGGGCTGGCCGCGGATCCTCGAAGGGCGGCCGGTGCTGATCTCCGCGCCCACCGGCTCCGGCAAGACGCTGGCCGCATTTCTGATCTGCATCGATCAGCTGCTGCGCAAGGCGATCGCCGGGCGGCTTGCCGCGATGACAGAGGTGGTCTACATCTCGCCGCTCAAGGCACTTTCAAACGATGTGCAGAAGAACCTCTTCGGCCCGCTCGCCGAGATACAGGCGCTCGCGATCGAGCGCGGCTATCTGTGCCCCGAGATACGCACGGCCGTCCGCACCGGCGACACACTCGCGAAAGAGCGGCAGGCGATGCTCAAGCATCCGCCGCACATTCTCGTCACCACGCCGGAGTCGCTCTATATTCTGCTGACCGCGGAGAAGAGCCGAAATAATCTGCGCTGCGTCCGCACGGTCATTGTGGACGAAATTCACGCGATTGCCGATGACAAGCGAGGCTCGCACCTCGCGCTGACGCTCGAGCGCCTCGATGCGCTGGTGCGCGGAGACAATCGTTTGTCGCCGGGCGCAATGCTCGTGGGCGCAGCGCTTGCTCCACAGCGGATCGGCTTATCGGCGACACAGAATCCTATCGAGCTTGTCGGCGATTTTCTTACCGGAGGCATCGAGAAAGCTGCGATCGTGCAACTCGGGCAGCAACGCAGTCTCGATTTAGCCATTGAAATTCCAGACGAGGCGCTGGGCTCGATTGCCACCCACGCGATATGGGAGAGTATCTACGCGCGCCTTGCCGTGCTGGCGCTCGAGCACCGGTCGACATTGGTGTTTGTCAACACGCGCGCGATGGCCGAGCGCATGGCCTTTCAACTCGGCGAGCGCATTGTACAGGAGCAGGTAGCGGCGCACCAGGGCAGCCTTTCACGGAAACTGCGATTGGAGGCGGAACGGAAATTAAAGGCCGGCGAAATTCGTATTCTCTTCGCGACCGCCTCGCTCGAATTAGGTATCGATATCGGCAGCGTCGACCTGGTCTGCCAGATCAATTCGCCGCGCGCGATCGCCGCCGCCATGCAGCGGGTAGGGCGCGCGGGGCACTGGCGTGGCGCGACACCCAAGGGACGCTTTTTTGTAACCACTCGCGATGATCTTATCGAGAGCGCCGCACTCATCCAGGCGATGCGCGCCGGTGCGCTTGACACACTCGAAATTCCACCTGAACCGCTCGACGTACTTATGCAGCAGATCGTCGCATGCTGCGCAGCAGAGCCCTGGGAAGAGGACGCACTTTATGCGCTGGTGCGCCGCGCCTATCCGTATCGCAACCTGACGCGTGCCGTCTTTGAAGAAGTACTTACGCTGCTCTCGGAAGGCATCGCATCGAGCCGTGGACGCTACGGCGCTTATATTTTGCGCGATCGTGTACACGGTCATCTGCAGGCGCGTCGAGGAGCGCGGCTCGCTGCTATTTCGAACGGCGGCACGATTCCTGACACAGCAATTTTTCAGGTAATCGCGCAGCCCGAGGGCGTACAGATTGCCACGCTCGATGAACACTTCGCGGTCGATTCTTCGCCGGGCGATGTAATTCTGCTCGGCAATACGAGCTGGCGCATTCAGAAGATCGAGAGCGCCGGCCGGGTGCTGGTCGAAGATGCGCACGGTCAGCCGCCCAACGTGCCTTTCTGGACCGGCGAGGCGCCCCAGCGAACGCTCGAGTTATCGGGCTTTGTCTCCTCACTGCGCGAGCAGATCAGCATGCGAACTCCTGATGTGATGGCCGGCTACATATCGCGGGAAAACCTGCAGGTAGCCGGCACCATCGCGTGGCTGTGCGAGCAGTGCTGTGTGAGCCCTGACGCCGCGGAGCAGATGATCGGCTACATTGTCGCCGGGCGCACTGTGCTCGGCGCTGTGCCCACGCTGTCCACAATTATCGCGGAGCGATTCTTTGATGAGGGAGGCGGCGGGATGCAGTTGATCATTCACGCTCCGTTCGGCGGCCGCGTAAACAAAGCCTGGGGGCTCGCGCTCCGTAAGAGATTTTGCCGGGGCTTTAACTTTGAACTGCAGGCCGCCGCCACTGATAATGGCCTCAACATATCTCTTGCCGAGCAGCATTCGTTTCCGCTTAGCGATGTATTTCAGTTTCTCACCACGCAGACCGTGCAGGAATTACTGCAGCAGGCATCTCTCACTTCGCCGATCTTCAAGACCCGCTGGCGCTGGGCCGCATGCCGCAGTCTGCAGCTGTTGCGATTTCAAAAGGGCAAGAAAGTCGCTCCGCAGATCATGCGCACACGCGGCGATGATCTGCTCGCAAATGTATTTCCGCAGGTTGCAGCCTGCCAGGAGAATATCGAGGGTGACATTGACATTCCGGACCATCCTTTGATTCGTGAAGTGATGAAGGATGTCTTACAGGAGGCGATGGACCTTGAGGGACTTGCGCGCGTACTCGGTGATTTGCAGAGCGGCAGGATAACTTGCCTGGCTGTCGATACAGCCACTCCCTCGCAGTTTTCGCACGAGTTGCTCAATGCAAATCCATACGCGTTTCTCGATGATGCACCGCAGGAGGAGCGCCGCGCCCGCGCTGTCGCCATGCGCGGTTCTGTTCCAGAGTGCATCCTCGGCGAAGCCGGCCGATTGTCGCCGCAAGCCATCACGGAGGTACGCGAGGCGCAATGGCCTGACCTGCGCAATGAGCACGAACTTCATGATCTGCTCACTACTCTGATCATCGTTCCGGTCACTGTGACAGATCACGCGAGCACCCGCGACTGGCCGCTCTTCTTCGAACGGCTCGTCGCGAGTGGGCGGGCCGGCATCGCGAGTGTGAGCAGCGAGCAGGGCCTGCGCAGCTACTGGGTCGCGGCTGAAAGGGTGGCCTGGCTGCGTACACTTTGGCCGGAAGTTACGCTCGCACAGCCGCTCGCTCTTGTAGCAGTCGAGGCGTTATCTGGAGAAGAAGTAATTCACCGCACCGTGCTGGGTTGGATGGGTTTGCTTGGGCCAGCCACTGCCCGCACGCTCGGCGAGAGTCTCGCGGTGGCGCCCAGTGAAATCTGGAAGCAGCTGCTGCGACTTGAAGTGGCGGGCACGCTGATGCGCGGTGTCTTTGAGGGTCACTCTGCGGCGAGTGAGGACTACGACGTGGAGTGGTGTGATCGCCGACTGCTGCAGCGCATTCACAAGCGCACGCTCGGCGCACTGCGCAAGCAGATCGAGCCCGTTCCGCCAGGCACTTACATGCAGTGGCTGCTTGGCTGGCAACACGTCGCACCGCAGACGCAATTGTCTGGTGAGCAGGGCCTGCTTGAGGCACTGCGCGGGCTGGAGGGTTTTGAGGCCCCGGCCATCGAGTGGGAGCGAACGCTGCTTCCGGCGCGCGTGCCCGGCTACGATCCGCGCTGGCTCGACTCACTGTGCCTCGCCGGAGTTGTTGGCTGGGGACGTATCTCGCCCCACCCCGCGTTTTACTCAGACGATGGGGTTGGCCCGCGTCGTGTTGTGCCGACGAGCATGGCCCCAATTACATTCTTTCTGCGTGACCAGTCCATGTGGATGGATATGTGCCTGTCACAGCGACTTATTCCGGAGTTGAATCTCGCGGGCTGCCTGAGTGATCTCGCACTTCAGCTGCGCAATTGCCTTGAACGCCATGGCGCCATCTTTGCGGCTGACTTGACACGTATCTGCGGCGCCTCCTCAGCCGAGGTCAGCCGCGCGCTATGGGAGCTTGTCGCCGCAGGCCTGGTCACCGGAGATGGTTTCGACAGCCTGCGTATATTGATTGATCCGCGTCGCAAGCAAAGCGTCACCACCAATGCATCCCGCTCGTTGCCTGCACGAAATATCTCCGGACGTTGGAGCCTGTTATGCGCGGCGAGCCACTACGTGAATTCCGACACTGCCGGCGAGGCTGCGGAACGCCGCGAGGCGGAACTCTCGTCTGCTTGCCGAGTCCTGCTTCGCCGCTACGGTATCGTGTTTCGCGATGTACTTCAGCGTGAGTCGACACTTCCGAAATGGCGCGATCTACTGCCGATGCTGCGCCGCATGGAAGCGCGCGGGGAGGTTCGTGGAGGCCGCTTCCTATCGGGTTTCAGTGGTGAGCAATTCGCCTTGCCGGAGGCGCTCGCCTCACTGCGCGAGGCACGCCGGTCATCTCGCCCGCCCGCCATTGCTGTGCAGGTTGCTGCTGGCGACCCGCTCAACCTGGTGGGAATTGTTGTCCCGGGTGAACGGATTTCGGCGGTGCCCGGTAAGTACGTTATCTTTGATCAAACGGCATGTGCCGATGCAGTCGCACCGAAGCATGAGGAGCATCTCGCACCGCCGTCCATCTTTGCGCCGGTGCAGGAAATAAACCCGGAGGCCGCCCCATGAATGAGTCAGAGCAGGAGGAGTTTGCAGTAGATGGCGCGCCGTGCATTGAGGGAGAAGACTACTACATGGACGGTCCTTACTTTGTTTTTACTGCAGCGTACCATCAAAAACGCGGCTACTGTTGCGGCTCAGGATGCAAGCACTGCCCTTACCGGGAGGGCGGTTCCGGTGAGTCTATATAAATACGGCACAGTGTAAGTTGCTTATTGCGCAGCCGCTGCAGGACTGCGCACCAGCAGCGCTGTGCGAGGAAAACTGAATGTGCCGCCGGCGTCGTCGATTACATTGATCTGGCATGTGTAGAGCCCATCCTTAAGGGACGCGAGCGGGACCGTGAACTGGAACCCCACAGCATCGCGGCCGGGAATATTGACCGCGCGTGCTTCGACTAAAGGAGTCTCAAATACCTTCGTCGTGCCCTGCAACAGCTCGATGCTCGTCAATAAATGCACGCCCTGGGCCAGCCTGACGCCAGACGGAGCCGAGGTCGCCGGATCGTACACTTCATAGAGAAAATAGAGCGACTGGTCGGGATGAAACACATGCGGCAGGTTGGGCACTAATTGCTCATTGCCGGTTGCAGTCGTAAAGGTAAGTGGATTATCCGTCTTCTTGCTCTGTGAGGGCGATTGCTGACTCGCCAACACGACCGAACTCAATTTGATTGGATGCGAATTCGGAGAGGCGGCGCGCTTACTAAAGTCGGGCACCGTAATGTCGGTCACAAACGAGCCCATCTTGCCAGTCTCATTTTCGCGCACGACGAACTTCAGGTGAAATGTTCCCGAGGGCAGTGTGAAGCTGGTCGTGTACTCGATATTCTTGCGGCTTACCTGCTGTTGCGCATCGAGCGCGAGCTTGACTGTGTCGCGTGTTTCGCCGAGTGTGTCGCCCTTCGCATCCTTCACAGCTCCGATAATATCGAGGGTCGCCTTGTCGCGGCTGCCACCTCGCGTAAATGGAATCTGTGACCCGGGCACAAGCAGCGATACGGGCACCGTATAGCGGTTCGGCGAATCAGCACGAAAAAAGAATGGCTGCAGATAGAGCGAGACATCAGTCGCGGGTAAGTCGCTGCTCAGTTGTGCTTCGAGATCGCGCTCGCGATCCTCGCGGTTGCTATGGCGAAAGTCCGCCGGCGCGTAATAACCGGGCCGGTACTCAAGCTTCACATCGCTGCGGCGAACCTGGATCTGCAGCCTTCGGTAGCGGCCGTCACGGAGCAGGTTGGTCGAGCGAAAACCTATTACGTAGTAACTCGCAGTATCCTGCTGCACGCGCTCGAAGGCCGGCGAAAAATCGTTGTCATCGAAGAACGATTTACCACCAGTGTCGGACGAAAGCGTGGCCATTACTTCCTGCGAGTTGAAGTTGGCGTCGAGATTATTTTGCAGCGCCGCGCCATTGTAGCCGGAGGTGCCGCGCAGGCTGCCGGTCGTCGCGTCGCCGAGCGGAGTGACTGCCTGCAGGCCACGCGCGTCGACACTGTATATCGCCATATTTGCGCGCACGGATGCATTGATGGCGGCGCGCAGAGAAGCCTGGTTCTCAATGCCATCACGGGAGATGCCGCCGGAAAAATAAAGCAGCGACTTCTTTCGCGGATCGGCGCAAGCGAGCGAGCGATGGTCGAAATGGCGAACAGTTCGCGATCCGTATTGAGGTCGTTGTAATCGGTCTCGTCGGGTGTAAAGGAACTCGCGTCTTCGACCTGATTGCTGGTCGCGGTCGCACCCGGAGTAAAGCCCTGGTCGCCGCCAGGCGAGTAACTGGCGATCGCGTGGAGTAAGAGCGGCTTACTCTGAGTAAAATCCTGATCGACCGAAAGCGTGTTCCCAAGCGAGACAACGGCAACCAGATCTGCCGGCTGCATGCGCCCATTTACAAAATCACGAGCAGCCTTCTGCACGCGTTCCAGATCGTCCGGTTGCAGCGAAGTGGTATCGACAAAAAGCACGATCAAGCGAT
>Ga0116226_10004755_pt1 | contig 12040 bp, 15 predicted proteins | sample S1TSphfallax_FD_89692 | JGI IMG/M metagenome (GOLD analysis project Ga0116226, IMG submission 89692) | Host-associated microbial communities from peat moss isolated from Minnesota, USA - S1T2_Fa - Sphagnum fallax MG | ecosystem: Host-associated > Plants > Peat moss > Unclassified | place: USA... | reverse complement strand
TCCCAGGCCGTCTACTCCGAAGGCGCAGCCCGCTGCCCGCAGCACGGCGCAGTCTTCCCCCTCCTCCGCCCCGCCGAGCAGCTCCGCGCCGGCGACTTCGCCGTCCACTGCCCCCTCTGCGGCCAGCCCACGCTGAGCATCCCCACGCCCGAAGCCGCCCCCGTCGGCGGCGAAACCGTCTACGGCCTCACCAAGGTCGACCAGGAAAAGCTGGTCCTCCTCTGGGGCAAGCAGACCGGCATCCCCACGGTCGCGCTGCGCTACAGCTGCACCTACGGCCCGCGCCAGTCGCTCTTCAACCCGTATACGGGGGTCATCGCGATCTTCTGCACGCGCCTGCTCAACGGCCTGCAGCCCATCATGTACGAAGACGGCGGCCAGACCCGTGACCTCTGCTTCGTCGAAGACATCGCCCGCGCCAACCTCCTCGTCGGCACCACCAGCGCCCTGGACGGCCTGCCCGTCAACGTCGGCTCTGGCCGCGCCGCCAGCGTCCGAGACATCGCCCAGATCATCGCTGCCAAGCTCAACCTCCCCATCGAACCCCTCGCCCGCGGCGAGTTCCGCCCCGGTGAGATCCGCTCCCTCATCTCCGACATCAGCCGCATCCGCACCATCGGCTACGAGCCGCAGGTCACGCTTGAAGAGGGAATCGGCCGCTACCTCGACTGGATCGCCACGCAGGGCGAAGTCGCCGACTACTTCGCCGCCGCCGAAGCCGGCCTCCGCGCCAAAGGCATCGTCCAAAGCGTCAAAGCCTGATCCAAGAAGGGAGCCCCATGAAACGCCTCATCCTCCTCCTCGCTCTCGCCCTCCCACTGGTCGCCCACGCCCAGCTCCACACCGACCTCATCTCCCCGTCCCAGCCCATCCCCACCGGCAAAGCCCCCCACATGCAGGTCAAGCTGGTCAAGGACACCCCCGAAGAGAAGGTCTACGCCGTTGTCTTCCTCAAGGGCGACGAAGCCCTCAGCGGCCTCACCGACTTCGCCCTCCAGTACCACGTCGCGGACGCCCACCTCACGGGCATCGGCGCCGTCTCCAGCGCCACCGTAGCCTGGCTCGACCTGCCGAAGAAGCTCTACCACCGCATCAGCGTCCCCACCCAGGTCGAGGTGCTCTCGCTCATCGGCGACATCGCTACCTTCAACGGCAAGCCCATCGTCCACATGCACGCCATCCTGGGCCGTCAGGACGGCTCCACCGTCGGCGGCCACGTCTGGGAGCTCAACGCCAACCCTACCCTCGAGGTCTTCGTCACGGTGAACACCGTTCCCTTGAAAAAACGCCCCGACGAAGCCTCCGGAATGAAGTTGATCGACCCGTCCCAACCCTGACGGTGTACAAAGGTTTGTCATGAGTCAGTTCGTCAAGATCATCGAATCCCCGCGCGACGCCATCCAGTGGCTCCCCAAGCTCATCCAGCCTGAGGTCCAGGCCGAGTACCTGCGCGCCCTCATCACCGCCGGCTTCGCCCACATCGACGCCGCCAGCTTCGTCTCCAAGCGCGCCGTCCCCCAGATGGCCACCTCCGAGTTCGTCCTCGAATACCTCGACGCCCCCGAGGAGGTCGAAATCATCGGCCTCGTCGCTAACGCCGCTGGTGCCGAGCGCGCCGTCGAAAGCGGCCGCGTCAGTACCATCGCCTTCCCCTACTCCATCTCCCCCGCCTTCCTCGAACGCAACCAGCGCCAGACCCCCGAAGATGCCCTCGAAGAGATCGAGCAGATCGGCGAAATTGCCTACAAGGGCGGCCAGGACACCGTCGCTTATATCGCCATGGCCTTCGGCAACCCCTTCGGCGACCCCTGGGACATCGACGAGGTCGTCAGCGCCGTCGACCTCATGGTCGACTCCGGCGTCGCCTCGGTCTCCCTCGTCGACTCCGCCGGCGTAGCCTCCCCGTCCCTCATCGCCGACGTCATGCGCCTCGTTCTCGACGTCCACGACGGCCTCGAGATCGGTCTCCACCTCCACACCCGCCCGGCTGCCGCCGCGGCCAAGATCCGCGCCGCCTACGAGGCCGGCTGCCGCCGCTTCGACGGCGTCCTCGGTGGCGTCGGCAGCATCCCCTACGCCACCGACCCGGGCCTGCAGAACCTATCCACCGAACTCCTCCTCAAGACACTCAAAGATCTCGGTGCCGAACTCCCCGAACTCGAATCCCTCGACCGCCTCATCCTCTCCACCCGCGAGATGGAACGCCGCTACGGCGCCGCCATCCAATAGCCGACCGCTACACTACCCCCATGACCACCGAACTATCCGCCGCCGCCGACCTCGTCCTCCAACAGGGCTACGCCGAAGCCCGCGTCCGCGTCCGCTACGCCGAAACCGACCAGATGGGCGTCGTCTACCACGCCAACTACCTCATCTGGTTCGAGGTCGGCCGCGTCGAGTTCATCCGCCAGCTCGGCATGGACTACAAGTCCATGGAGTCCGAAGAAGGCGCCCTCATCGCCGTCGTCGAAGCCACCGCCCGCTACAAAGCTCCCGCTCGCTACGACGACGAGCTCCTCATCCGCACCTCCCTCGCCGGCCTCCGCGGCCCCATCGTCCGCTTCCGCTACACCATCCTCCGATCCAATGACGAAACGCTCCTTTGTGAAGGCGAAACCACCCACATCGTCGTCGGCCGAGACATGAAGCGCCGCGAGATGCCCGCCCGCTACGCCGACCGCTTCGCCGCCGTCCTGCACCGCATCGCCAAACCCGTGTAAGCTGTTCCGCGTCCAAAACAGTGCCGCGCCACCGCGCCAGAAAGAGTCTCCATGTCCGATCAAAAAGTAGCTCTCATCACCGGTGCTAACAAGGGCATCGGCCTCGAAACCGGCCGCCAGCTCGGCAAACTCGGCTACACGATCCTGCTCGGCTCCCGCGACGCCCTCAAAGGCGAAGTCGCCGCTCGCCAGCTCCGCGACGACGGTGTCGACGCGCGCGTCCTCAAGCTCGACGTCACCCGCGCCTCCGACATCGAAGCCGCCGCCGCTCTCATCGCCGCCGACTTCGGCCACCTCGACGTCCTCGTCAACAACGCCGGCGTCATGATCGAAAAGGGCTGGACCCAGAACACCACCAGCGAAACCACCCTCGAAAACCTCCGCGCCACCTTCGACGCCAACCTCTTCGCCGTCTTCGCTGTCACCAAGGCCCTCCTTCCGCTGCTCAAGGCCGCCCCCGCCGCTCGCATCGTCAACGTCTCCAGCATCCTCGGCTCAGTCTCGCTGCAGGCCACCCCCGGCTCGCCCACCTACTCGACCAAGCTCTTCGCCTACAACGCCTCCAAGGCCGCGCTGAACATGTTCACCATCTCGCTCGCGCACGAGCTCCGCAACACCCCCATCAAGGTCAACTCTGCCCACCCCGGCTGGGTCAAAACGGACCTCGGCGGCAGCGCCGCCCCCATGAACGTCACCGATGGCGCCAAGACCGAAGTCGACCTGGCCACCCTCCCCGCCGACGGCCCCACCGGCGGCTTCTTCCACGCCGGCAGCCCCATCCCCTGGTAGCTGTCGCATTTGTTTATCATTCCCGAAGGGAATCTGCGTTGGCTGTTACTGTTGCTTCTGAGATAGGTCCGGGCTTCAGCCCCGGGACCTAATTCCTCCGCCGCGCCAGCTCCCAGGCCTTCCCATACTTCCAGCTCGAATACGTCGCATGGTACGCATGCAGCATCAACCCCTCGCGCCCATCCAGAAACCCCAGCCGAAAGATATAGTTCCACAAAAACCCCAGCGACGGCGCAACCAGAATCCGCACCGCAAACCCCAAAAACCCGAACCCCATCTTGTCGTTGTCCACCAGCAGCTGCGCCCCCAGCGAGCTATATCGATCCATGTGCTCGATATACGTCGAAAGCGTCGGATAGGCATGATGGATCAGATCAAAGTCCAGCGTGTCCGCCGCCCCATCGAACGCAATCACCTCATGCACGGGCCGCTCCGCAAACTGCGGCGGCGTTGTAAAGTTCGCCGCCCTGCGCCGAAACAGCCGCAGCTTCGCATCCGGATAAAACCCGCCATGCTTCATCCACCGCCCCAGAAACAGGTTCCGCCGCTTCAGATAAAACGCGTCCGTCGTCGGCCGCGAAGCAATCATCAGCCGCATCTGCTGCTGCAGCTCCGGCGAAACCTCTTCATCCGCATCCAGCGTCAGAATCCACTCACCCGTGCACTGCGCGATCGCAAAGTTCTTCTGCGCTGCAAACCCCGGCCACGGCCGCTCGATCACCGTCGCCCCAAACTCCCGCGCGATCTCCACCGTCCGGTCGGTCGACCCCGAATCGACCACCACAATCTGCTCCGCCCACGCCACGCTGGCAAGCGTGCGAGGCAGATTCGCTTCCTCGTTCAGCGTGATAATCGCAACAGAAAATGGATGGGTTGAATCGGGCATGGTAAGGCGGCCTCGCTGGGGCTGCGGCTTGTTTATCGCAGCGTGATCGTGGGGTCGTCGAGCTGCTCCCGAAGCAAGCGCTCTGTCAGCGTGCGCAGATCCTCACCCGTCTTCGGAAGTTCAAATACATGGCCCGCTTCATTCCACTCCAGCTTGTAGCTCGTCGACATCGCCGAGATCCACACCTGCCGTACCGGCGTATTCGGCGTAAACACAAACTTCGCCGCGCCATCTTCGAATAGCACGTTCAGCACGCCGTTCTTTTCTTCCGCCTCGAACCCGCCCTCTTCTTCGGCGCCAAACAAAGACTGTTTCAGCGCCTCCAGGGCGCTATCGGATTCGCGGCGAAACGTACCTTCATCGATCATGCTATCCCCAGTGTACCGCGTGCGCTGCGCCCTATCGCGTCACCGGGCAAGGCCCCGGATTTGCCATGGGCTCAAAGCGCTGTGAACCGTCCGAAAACACAAACGGCTGGCACGAAAAACTCCGCAGATGCGCCAGCTGAAACTGCGCCGACCGCGCCAGCGGATCGGCCGCCTCGCGCGCATTCAGCCGTCCCGTCCCCGTCACCAGCACCACATGGTGGTCATCTGGCGGGTCAGCCTGCAGCCAACGTCGCGTCACATCGCAGCTCACGCGGCCCTTGTTCACATCGCACGCCCGCGCGCCAGACACAAAGCTGATCGCCACCGTGGCCTTGCGGTTCTGCACCCGCACCAGCGCTTCGTTCTCCGTAAAGTCGCCGTTCTGCCCATTCGTCTGCCCGCGAAACACCGCCTGGTACCGCAGCCGCTCCACCACCGAGCGCTCCGCCCGCACAAACGTCGAAGGCATCGTCGCCGGATCGCTGAACGGCGTCGCGAACGTAACGGTCGCCACCCTGTGCCAGTCCCCGTCCTGCGGCACGAGGATCGCGCTCACCAGGTGCTGATCGAGCTCTACCGTCAAAATCGCATCCAGCTCATCGCCGTTGCCCAGTGCCACAAAGTCTAGCTGCACCGAGTGCGGATACGGAATATGCCCATGTGTCAGATACTGCCCCGGCGCACCCAGCGCCGAAAGCGAAGACGCCCGCGTCCGCTCATCGTCCGCCTGCAGCTGCCGCGTAATCGACTGCGGCGCAGGAACCCCATAGTTCACCGAAAGAAACTGCAGCGCCCCCAGCCCCGAACTCACCGGCACAATCGGCGCAGGCGCAACCTTGTGCGGTGCCGTCGGTGGCGAAGACTGCCCACTATGGCGCTGCGCAACTGCCGACCCAAGCGGGCACAGCAGCGCAACCGTTACGGCGAACAAAATAGCGTCAGAGCGCATGGACTCGAATGGGCCGAAAAAACTAAAAGGGAATATCGTCGTCAGTAATCTGCTGGTCCGCATAGTCCGGCGAGGACGAAGCACCGCCGCCCGCATACGCCGGTGCCGCACTCCGCTGGCTGTAACCGCCAGCGCTGCGCTCGCCACCGCCGCTCGCGCCTTCACCACGGCCGCCCAGCAGCGACAGCTCATTCACTAGGATCGCGGTCTTATACTTCTTCTCGCCGCTGGTCTTGTCATCCCACGACCGCGTCTGGATCTTGCCCTCGACGAAGACCTGCGAACCCTTCTTCACATAGTCGCGCACAATCTCAGCTGTCCGCTGAAAGCAAACCAGATTGTGCCACTCCGTCTTATCGGCCCACTGCCCGTCGGCACCCTTGGCCCGCTCCGCCGTCGCCAGCGAAAAGCTAGCCACGGTCATCCCGCCCGCAGTCGTGCGAATCTCGGGGTCTTTACCAACATTGCCCAGCAGAAAAACCTTATTAACACTCTTTGCCATCGTTGCTCTCCGTATCGAATCGAGGATAGCAGAGCAGACAAGTCAACGACACCGAGGAAAACTGGCTACCCCCGCCGCAGATCCCCGATCCACTTCGCAAACCCCAAAAACAGCGTCAACAACCCCGTCGGCAGACACCCCATCGCCACCATCAGCGCCAGCCATCCGCCGTTCGTATGCGGCCCCTGCTGACCCACCCCGCCAAATGCCACATTCATCAACAGGGCCGCGATCAGCCCGATGCCGAAGATGAGCCCGCCCGTCGTCAATAACTTGCGCGTATCCGATTGCATCGCCATCAGGACGTGTACGCCGCAAGCATCGCGTACACCACCACGCCGCTCACCGAAACATAGAGCCAGATCGGAAACGTCCATCGCGCTATCTTCTTGTGCGCCGGAAAACGCCCCGTCAACGACAGAAAGAACGTAATCAGAATCAACGGCAGCGCCACCACGGCCAGCAGAATATGCGGCAGCAGCAGCACCCACAGATACACAAACCGAGCCGTCGGATGCCCCATCGGAAACCGCATGTCCCCATGCATCGCGTGGTTCACGATATAGCTCACCAGGAATAGGCTCGAAACCAGAAACGCCCCAAACATGCTGTTCCGGTGCGCCGTAATCTTCCGGCTGCGGATGAACGAAAAGCCCACCAGCAGAAACACCGTGCACAGCGCATTCAGCGCCGCATTCAGGGCCGGCAGAAACCGCAGATGCGTCCCCGCCATATCCACCGGCTGATGAAAGTACACCAGCCAGCTCAAGAACAAGGAGGCCACCACGCTCACGCCGATGATGCCGGCGATCACCGAGGGCGGCGTGCGGTAGTTCGGATCGGTAGCAGTCAAAGTCGGCATAGTTGTTCTTTCAGTCTATTGGGTGAAGCCCTTTGATATGCCTCACTCACGAAAATTGTCATCCTGAGCGTGGCGAAGGATCTGCTTCTTGTTCGTATCGGCAAAACAGCTTCGCAGAGCCGCCCGCGCTCCGCTCAAAACAACAACCGTCCCTTCGCATCCAGCATCATCGCCGCTAGCAGCAGCGGCAGATAGATCACCGAAACCTTCAGCAACCGTCGCGCCAGCTTCCGATTCTCCGGATCATCCGGCCACTGCGTAATCTTCAAAAACTGAACCGTAGCCGTCAGGTAATAAATGCCCAGCACCACCGCCGCCGCCGCATACGGCAGCCCAGTCACGTGCAGCCAGTACGGCCAAAGGCTCACCGGAATCATCAGCACCGCATAAAATAGGGCCTGGATCGCCGACGACCGTGCCGCCCAGCTCGTTGGCTGCTGTGTCGCGGTCACCTTAATCCCAGCCGACGCATAGTCCGCGCGATACAGCCATCCAATCGCCATAAAGTGCGGAAACTGCCACACAAACAAGATCGCAAACAGGGCCACCGCCGGCCACTCGATGACCCCTCGCACGGCTGTCCACCCAATCAGCGGAGGCAGCGCCCCCGGGAACGCCCCAATGAACGTATTCAGCGTCGTCATCCGCTTCAGCGGCGTATAGATCGCGACATAGCCCACCGCCGTCAGCAGCGTCAGCATCCCCGTAATCGGGTTCGAAACCCACGCCAGATACACCGTCCCGCCGCACACCAGCGCAAAACCCAGCGCCACGCCATGCGCCAACCCCACGCGCCGCTGCGCCATCGGCCGGGAGGCCGTCCGCGGCATCCGCAGGTCCGTCGTCCGCTCCAGGGCCTGGTTCAGCACGCTGGAACCCGCCGTCACCAGCGCAATCCCCAGCAGAGCCTTCACCAACCCCATCTGGAAAGGCGGAATCCCCGAAGCCAGCGAGCCCAGATAAAACCCGGCCGCCGCCGTAATCACGACCATCACCGAAACTCGCGGCTTCACTAGCGCCATATAGTCCGCCACCAGCGAGTGGCTCCTCTCGCGGGCGGGGACAGCAGCGGCAGTGACAGTCGTCGACACGGTATCTCTAGAATATCCCGCTCGCCGCTCGCCCGCGTAACCAATCCTTCATTGCAGCAACATCTCGCCCCGGTTATACTGCGCTCATCGGCAGAGCTGGCGTTTCTCTTGCTCGGCCGCGAGTGAGGTCCGGTCTTCAGCGAAAGCATGAAGCTTCCCCAACTCGGCGAAGGTGCTCCGCCTGGCGGGTACGCAGGCGCAGCAGGATGGCGTGCGGTCACGCGCGTTCTCCGAAGTCGCGTCGCAGACCTTGCCACTGTCTTCCTCCCCGCTGACTGCCGCCTCTGTGGCTCGCCCCTGCTTTCGCCCGGCCCCGTGGGCGTCTGCGACACCTGTATCGCCAGCGTCTCTTCGGACGCTTCCTCCAACGACGCCTGCACTCGTTGCGGCGACCATCTGGGCATGGAGTCGGCCCGCTTCGCCGCCGCGCTTGGCGTGACCGAATGCACTGCCTGCCGACTCGCTCCGCCCGCCTTCGCTCGCGCCGTTGCCGCCAGCAACTACGACAACCAAACTCGCGAACTGCTTCATCTGCTCAAGTTCGCCGGCCAGCGCCGCGTCGCCGAGCATGTGCTTGGCTCCCGGCTCGCAGCCGCCATGCTGCAGCTCCAGTCTGTGGCTGCCAGCGACTTGCTTGTTGTTCCGGTGCCGCTCTTCGCGGCGCGCCAGCGTGAACGCGGCTTCAATCAGGCCGAGCTTCTGGCGGCCTCCGCGCTTAGGACGCTTCGCCGCAGCGCTCCCTCGTGGCAACTCACGTTGCGGACGGACATTCTGATCCGCATCAAGGACACACGCGCTCTGTACTATCTCGATCCGTCCCAGCGTCGCCGCAATCTGGCTGGAGCGTTTCAGGCCAGCGCCGATCTGAAGGGCCGTGAAGTGCTGCTGATTGACGACATTATGACGACTGGCGCGACGGCTCGTGCGTGCGCTTCGGTGCTGCTTCGCGCCGGTGCAGCTAAGGTCTGGGTCGCGACAGCGGCCAAGGCGCAGCCGCCGGCGACGCAGAGCTTTGCTGCGCATGAGTCAGCCGAGGTCGCGCTTTGGACTGCGCCGGCGCGTACCCGCGTGCTCGAGCCAGACATTGGCCGTCAGAGGTCTTTTTAGCAACCCGCACTCAAGTCAACCCCAACTCGAACCAAACGATTCCTCGGAGGGCACGAATGCAGGCTGGCAACATTACCCCGATCAGCAAGACTCGCACGAAGCGCAACGGCAACCGCCATCACACGACGCATCCTGTTCCTGGCACGGCACGGGCAGAGGCCATCGACATTCGCATGGGCGTCTTTCGTCAGCCGGCGATGCAGACGCCTGTGCTGGTGCTGAACGCGAGCTACGAGCCGATCAACATCTGCGGTGCTCGCCGCGCGCTGGTGCTGGTGCTGAAGGGCGTCGCACGGACGGAAGAGGAGCAGGGCTCGGTGCTGCACTCGCATCGGATGGACCTGCAGATGCCGTCGGTGATTCGGCTGCTGGAGTATCGCCGCATTCCGCATCAGACGCGCGCGCTTTCGCGCAAGAACATCCTGCTGCGCGATCGCAACACGTGCCAGTACTGCCAAAAGGTGCTGATCGCCAGCGAACTGACATTGGATCATGTGATTCCGCGCTGCCGTGGCGGTGCGTCTACCTGGGAAAATCTCGTCGCTTGCTGCCGCGACTGCAACCGCCGCAAGGGCTCGCAGATGCTGCACGAACTGACCGATATGAAGCTGCTGCGCGAGCCGCGGCCGTTTTCGCTGCACACCAGCCGCCACATTATGCGCATGATCGGATCGGCGGATGCGAACTGGCGCAAGTATCTGTACTTCGAGTCCGGCGAGGCTGCTGCTTAGCTACTGCGGCGGAGGCTTTGGCTTGTCCGCCGGAGGAGGCGTTTGCGGCGTCGCGCCGGGAATCTCTTCGCCGTTGTAGTGAATGGTGACGCTGGCGCGGAAGCGCTTGTAGTCGGTGTAGCGCACGGTCGTTTTGACGTGGACGTCGCTGCTCAGCGCGCCGCGTTGCGCGGCGAAGTGCAGCGTGCCTTCGGCCTTGGTGTAGACCGGAAACCAATATTTGCCGTCGACCTGCTCATAGTAGGTGGTGTACGGCGGCGAGAGATCTTCGTGGCCTGGGCGGTTGTCCTGCGGGACGGTCATGCCGTTGATCAGGACGATCTCGTCGTCCTGCTGGTCGACCCAGACCTTGCCCTGGAAGTAGCGCTGTTTCTTCTCCATCACCTTTGGCTTGCAGTCGAAGACATAGGTGTCGAGGTCGTCGACCTTTTGTCTGCCGAGGTAGGTGAGGTCGTACTTGGGTAGCTCGGGTGCGGTGAGGACGAAGGGTAGTTTGTCTTCAATGTCTTTGAAGTCGCTTTCGGTCATGATGACGCGCTGGATGGTGTTTTGCGGCGCGAAGATGACGTGCTCTTCGCGGCGGCCTTCGGGGCTGAAGCTGATGTCGGTGATCTGGTGGTACTCGCCGTCTGGCTTGCCGGTGTCTTCGGAGATGGTGTCGAACTTGACGTCCTGGCGGAAGGTGTAGTCGTTGCGCGCGGCGGCGAAGGCGCTCTCTTGTTGCCCCATGCGCTCGATGATCTGCGCGACGGACTTGCCTTCGGGCTGGGCGACGTCAAGCGGGCCGAAGCCCTGCGCCTGCTGCGCGATGAGGCTGGGTGCTAGCGTGCCGAGCACTGTTCCTATCCAAATTGTCGTTGCCAAAGTTCGTGTGCGCATCGTCTTTGAAGCATAGACGGGTATCGCCATGAAAGGGTTGAGCGGGTGGTTTAGTACCCCCCACCCCCCCCCCGGGGGGTGGCTAAAGTCGTCCATCGAAGGACTTTATAAAGTCCGTGTTTTGAATACTTTAGTGGAAACCTTTTGGGGTGAGTGACTTAGAAATCCTTTTTTTGAGGAATTTGTGGAAGTGCTTTGGAATCAATGTTTGCCGAGGGGCTGCTGTCCGAGCAAACAGCAGATTCCCTCTGAGAATGACAGAAAGAAAAGCAACGGCAACGGCGAAATGTCGCGAAGATTCGAAGTGTGGTTGATTTGCCTCTACTTCAAGTCTAGCAAGATGGGCGTAGTCACTATGCAAGTTTCTTTGGTTGCGAATCGCCTGTATTGATGCGGGTTTTGGGCGTTTTAGGGAGGTTTTCGGGGGTTGACAGGGTGGACTTGGGCTGTTCTTGAGGAGTTTATTTTGGGGGGCTGTCGAGTAGGCTAGGCCTATGCCGTTTGCACGCGCCAAACCGAAGCCACCGCTCGATGTTGCGGGGCTGCTGGAGCTGGCGGTGCGGTCGCTTTCGTCGCGGATGAAGTCGGAGCGTGACCTGCGGCGGCGGCTGGGGGAGCGCGCGGAGCCGGGCGAGGTGGGCCAAGCGCACGTTGAGGCCGTGATTTTGAAGCTGAAGGAGCTGGGGTATCTGTCGGACGAGCGGTTTGCGGCGGACTTTACGCGGCTGCGGCAGGAGAATGACAAGCTGGGGCGTCGGCGGGTGCAGCAGGGGCTGATGCAGAAGGGGATTCCGCAGGAGCTGACGCGGAGTACGCTGGCGGCTGCTTATGACGAGGTGGATGAGGTGGCGCTGGCCCGGCAGTATGTGGAGCGCAAGCGGATGAAGAAGCCCGAGGGCGAGAAGGAGATTGCCAAGGCGATGCGCCGGTTGATGGCGGCGGGGTTTTCGTCGAAGGCGATCTGGAAGGTGCTGCGCGGGTGGGGGGCGGAGGTGGACGAGGTGGATGTGGAAGATAGTGATTAGTAGTTCGGTAGGAAGCGGTGGCTGGTGGAGACGCAGATTCCCTTCGGGAATGACAAACAAATACGGCGCGTTGTTGGACAACACATGCAGCGGGTGGTGGGGATCGATTGGTCGGGGCGGGTGGATGCGGC
>Ga0116226_10004754_pt1 | contig 12045 bp, 8 predicted proteins | sample S1TSphfallax_FD_89692 | JGI IMG/M metagenome (GOLD analysis project Ga0116226, IMG submission 89692) | Host-associated microbial communities from peat moss isolated from Minnesota, USA - S1T2_Fa - Sphagnum fallax MG | ecosystem: Host-associated > Plants > Peat moss > Unclassified | place: USA... | reverse complement strand
GGCATGGTCGATCTCGTCGAGATGAAAGCGCTGGTCTGGGATTCGGATGACAAGGACGCCGAGTGGCAGGTGCTCGAAGTCACGCCTGAACTCTGGGACAAACTCGGCATCAACGTACCGAGCGACCGCGCTCTCCTCGCCAAGGTGGAGCAGTACCGCACCGAACTCGTCGATACCTGTCTCGAGATGGACGATGCGGCGATGGAAGCCCACCTGATGGAGGGGCAGATGCCTTCGGCCGATACGCTGCGTGCCTGCCTCCGTAAGGGAACGCTGACCTCGGCCTTCAATCCGGTGCTCTGCGGCTCGTCCTACAAGAACAAGGGCGTGCAGCAGGTGCTCGACGCCGTCATCGACTATCTACCCGCCCCGACCGACGTCCCGTCGATCAAGACGGTGGACGCGGACGGCGAGCCGATCGGCGAGCGCGCCTGCTCGGACGATGAGCCGTTTTCGGCGCTCGCTTTCAAGGTCATCAACGACGCCTACGGGGCGCTCACCTTTATTCGCGTGTATTCGGGCGTGCTCACCAAGGGCGCATCGGTTCAGAATTCAACCCGCGGTAAGCGTGAGAAGATCGGCCGCATGGTCGAGATGTTTGCCAAGGACGCGAATCCGATCGAGGAAGCGCGCGCCGGTGACATCGTCGCCCTCGTCTCCCTCGCCGAGACCGAGACCGGCGACACGCTCTGCGACTCGAACGCCCCGGTGGTACTCGAGCGCATGCGCTTCCCGGATCCGGTCATCAGCGTCTCGGTCAAGGCGAAGACGAAGGCCGACCAGGAGAAGTTCACGACCGCGCTCGGCAAGATGGTTCGTGCCGATCCATCGCTGCATCTCGAGACCGACCGCGAGACGGGGCAGACCATCCTGCGCGGGATGGGTGAGCTGCATCTGGAGGTCACGCTCGATCGCATGCGCACCGAGTTCAACGTCGAGGGCGTGATGGGCGAGCCCCAGGTCGCCTATCGCGAGACCATCACCAAGCGGATCGAGGAACAGTACGTCCACAAGAAGCAGACCGGCGGTTCCGGCCAGTTCGCCGAAGTGTGGATCACGTTCGAGCCGCTGGAGCGCGGTAAGGGCTTCGAGTTCGTCGACGATACCGTCGGCGGTTCGGTGCCGCGGGAATACGTACCCGCGGTCGAGAAGGGCCTCAAGATCCAGAAAGAGGCGGGTGTCCTCGCCAAGTATCCGACGGTCGACTTCCGTGCGACCTTGACGGACGGTAGCTACCACGACGTCGACTCCAACGCGCTCACCTTCGAGATCGCCGCCAAGGCCGCGTTCCGCGAGGGTATCCGCAAGGCTGCGCCGATCCTGCTCGAGCCCGTGATGAAGGTGGAGACGGTCACGCCGGGTGACTACCTCGGCGACGTGATCGGCGACATCAATCGTCGGCGCGGTCAGATCCTGGATCAGCTCGAGCGCGGCGCCAACATCGCAGTCGTCGCGACCGTGCCGCTCTCGGAGATGTTCGGCTACATCGGGCATCTGCGCGGCATGACGAGCGGCCGCGCCTCCTACACCATGGAGTTCTCGCACTACGACCCGGTGCCGCGACAGGTGGCGGACGAAGTGATCGAAGCCGCGGGCAAGCCGGCGGTCACGGCCTGAGATACGCGGGGGTGGTGGGGAGCGGGCTCGACCGACGAGTCCGCTTCCTACCGCGACCACTTCAATGTGAAGAGGATCGAGGCCAGCGCGATACGGGACCAGCCGTGATCCGGCCGCCGCCCGCGCGTCTGCTCGCAGCGGCGGACGCGTCCGCGGAATTCAGAAGACTCGACACAGAGGCCGCGCTGAGCGCGCGAGCCGAGTCCGCCGCGGTAACGCCGATACTCACTGAAAATGCGAACTCCGTTTCGCCCGCATGAACAGTTTGTCCGGAAATATTGGCCTGTAGAAGCTCGGCGATCGCCGTCGCGCCGTCGAGCGTGGTGTCAGGCAGAACAATGACGAACCCATCTCCGTCGGTGCGAACGAGCCAGTCCCGGCCATCGCGAATACAGCCTTTCGCCTCCGCGACGAACGTCTCGAGCACCGCGTCGCCGGCGGCATGCCCAAAGCGGTCATTCACGCCCTTCAAATCATCGATATCGCAGCCGATCAGGGCGAGCGGCCGCGTATTGCGCCGTGCGAGATCGAGTTCCCTCGGCAGGTGTTCAAGCAGATAGCGACGGTTGTGGGCGCCCGTCAGGGAATCGGTGACCGCCAGCCGCAGGTTTTCGCGACTACTCTTGCGCAAACAATAATCGAGTCGGGTGATGCGCCGGCCCACCGCCATCCGGGCAAGCAGTAGGGCTGGAGATATCCCTTTGACGAGAAAGTCGTCGGCGCCTGCGGCGAGGCCTCGCAGGAAGTCGTCTCGCGAGTCCCTTACCGTCAGCATCACGATGTATGGATAAGCCTCTCCCGCACTACTGCGGGCGATGCGGCAGAGCTCGAGTCCGCTGAAGTCGGCCAATTGCCAGTCCGTGAGCAAGATCTGGCAGCTCGTGGTGCCCAGTAGATGAATGGCTTCGAGGCCGGACGCCGTGGTGCGCACCTCGTAGCCCGCGGATGCCAGTAGAACACTGAGCTGCGCCCGCTCTAAGTTGTCGTCATCCACGACTAGCACTCGGCAGCGTGAGCCGGCTTCCAGCTGACGCTGCAGTTCGGCGGCGCCCGCTGTATGTTGCATTGCGAATTCCATTACGTGTCACCTCCGACCATGCGCTCCGGTTCTCACACTAACCGTTTCAGGCGCTGATCGATGTCGGGAGACCTTGACAGAACTTCGGGTGGTGAACCGGCTCTCAGTCCGGTGCCAGCGCGTGCTGGATCGCGAAGCGGATGAGGGAGGTACGATTTCTAACTCCGAGCTTGCGCATCAATCGGCTGCGGTACGTATCCACCGTCTTGGGCGATAGCGATAACTGGCGGGCGATCTCTGCGCTGCTGATCCCGCTGACGGTGCGGTGCAGCACCTCCCGTTCACGCGCGCTCAGACGCTCGATAGGACTCTTACAAGTTGCGCTCGTCTCCGGCACCTCGGGCAGCAGCGCGCCCACCCGCGCACTGAGATAGCGACGGCCCTCGAGGACTTCTTTGACCGACGTGATCAACTCGAGCCCGATTGCCTCCTTGGTCAGATATCCCCGGGCGCCCGCCTTCAGGGCTTGGTAGACATGTTCCGCCGAGTGGCTCGCGGAGAGAGCAATCACCGCAATCCGCGGCATGAGATGGAGGATCCGCTGCGTCGCATCAATGCCATTCAGGTCCGGCAGGAGGAGATCCATGATCACGACGTCCGGCGCGAGCTCGACCGCACTGCGAATCGCCGCGTCGCCGGTCGCCGCGAACCCCACCACGGTAAACCCCGCCTCCCGGCCGAGCAGTAAGGCGACGCCATCACGAACGATTCCGTGGTCATCCACTACCAGGATGCGAGTGGGCTTCAAAGTGGTCAGTATGGTCACGATGTGTAGGCGTCGGATCAACTCGGAGCAACGGCTTGAATTTCTTCGTTTGTTAGAACCTATCCACCGTACACTCAACGCCTCCGGATATCCGATCAATACCGCTTCCATGACGCGGAATCAGGGGTTTCATTAGGGAATCGTTCCGCTCGTGTGGCGACCGGCCTGCAGGTCGATAGCGTTCAGACCGAAGCCGCCCCGGACGTGACGCCGGATCGGCGCAAAATGTCGCTACCCGACTGAAAGTCGAGGTTTTCGACGGCGGTGCGAAGGCGATCGAAGTCGTCCACCGAAAGCGCTGCCCCGAGATCTCCGGCGAGCGTTTGAAAGAGATCGATGGCGGCGAGGTCTTGGCGGTCGAGCAAGGCTTGTAGCTCTCCGACCTCCGAACGGCGGTCTGCCTCAGACAGAGGCGTCGAGTTCGCCGACGGGACCCGCGGGGGATGAGCGTCGAAGAAACGGCCTGCTTCCTCGCGCAGCGTGGACAGGGCGGTGCCGAGGTCACGGAGCAGTCCCTCAATGGTTTCCGGGTCGCGATGCGCCTGCAGGGCCGTTTCGACGGCACCCGCAAGCCGCATCACGCGGCTCGCCCCGATCATCCCCGCGCTGCCCTTCAACTTGTGCGTACGAGCGCCGAGAGAGGGATGTACCGCGAGTGCGTCGAGCCGCTCCAAGGGGGCATCGACGAGATCGGTGTAGTCGCGCAGCAGCCGCGTTAGCAGAGACCGGAAGAGGGTGAGATCGTCGCCGAACATCTGTTGGACGACCGTCGGATCGATCGAGGACATCGGGGTACCGCCGACCTTACCCACACGGCGGCTCGTGCCGAGCACAACCTTCGGTATCGGCTGACCACGCGCGTGCTCAACGAGGCGCCGGACCGTCTGGATGAGCGCGAGCGGGTCGAACGGCTTGCTGATGAAGTCGTTGACACCGGCTTCGATCGAACGCTGGCGCTCCCCGACGAGCGCTCCAGCCGTCAACGCGATGACAGGAAGTTCCAGCAGGCCGAGGTCCCGACGAATGCTATGCGTGGCCTCATTGCCGTCGAGGAACGGCATCTGAATATCCATAAGCACGACATCGATGGCCTGATAGTGCGACCGAACGTGCTCCACGGCCGCTGTGCCATCGGCGCAGCAGGCGACCAGCGCGCCCTGCTGCTCCAGGATGCGTCGAGCCACCTCGAGGTTGATCTCGCTGTCATCGACGACGAGTACGCGCACCCCGGCGAGCCATTGGATGTGAGGCTCCTCCGGATCGAGCGACTCCGGCACACTCTCGCGCGAAGCGCCCGACCCCTCGGCCGCACTGCATAGAGGCAACTCGAACCAGAACGTACTGCCGACGCCGACGGCGCTATCGACACCGATTTGTCCGCCCATCAGATTCACCAGCCGACGGGCGATGGACAATCCCAGCCCCGTTCCGCCGAAGCGTCGCGTGGTTGACGCATCGGCCTGAGTGAAGGGGCTGAACAGGAGTTTCAGCGCCGTCGGGTCGATCCCGATACCGGTATCTCTCACCACGCAGCGCAATCTGGGCGCGTCCCTCTCGCTGGCCACCGAATCGAGTTCGAGCTGCACACTGCCCGAGGCGGTGAACTTGATCCCGTTATTGAGAAGGTTGGTCAACACTTGGCGCAGCCTGACGGAGTCGCCGCGAACCTGCCGCGGTAAGGTGGGGGCGATGTGCGACACCAGCTCTATGCCCTTGAGCCTCGCCTCAGGCGCCAGCATCTGACACACCTCGCGCGCGAGTGCCGTGAGGTCGAAGGCCTCGTCTTCGAGCGACACTTCGCCCGCCTCGATCTTGGACAGGTCGAGCACGTTGTTGACGACAGTGAGCAGCGCCCGTCCGGCGAACTGAATCTTGTTGAGCAGCTGGTGCTGATCCTCGCTCAGGGAGGTCTGCTCGAAGAGATAACCGAGGCCTATGACCGCATTCAGGGGGGTGCGGATCTCGTGGCTCATATTGGCTAGGAATTCGCTCTTGGCCTTGCTGGCACGCTCGGCGGCCGCGGTCGCGTTACGCAGCTGATCCTCCATGGCACGCCGAGTGGTGATGTCCTCGATGGCGCCAAAAACCCGCACGGGAACCCCGTCCGCGTGCTCGATCTCCCCCACCGCACGGATCCAGATGGAGTGTCCGGCCGCCGTGATGATGGGTATCTCGATATCGTAACCCTCGCCCGTTTCACAGGCACTGCGCGACGTGGATCGGAGTCGTTCACGCACCTCGGGGATCAGCAGCGAATCGATTAGCTCCCCGGATCGAGGACGTCCGTCCTCGACTTCGAAAATCGCCTCGGATTGGCGCGTCCAGCGCTCGACGCCCGAGGCGAAGTCGATGATGAATCCACCCACTCCGGATACTTTTTCGACACGCTGCAGGAATCGCTCACTCTCGATGAGTCGTCGTTGCGCGTCTTTGTGCGCCGTGATGTCGAAGCGGATGGAAATGTATTTGACGATCCGGCCGTCCTCACCGAAAAACGGGGTAATGATGCTATCCACCCAGTAGAGCGACCCGTTTTTCGCCCGGTTGCAGACCTCCGCACGCCAGGGCTTCCCCTGGCCTACCTGTCTCCACATGTCGTTCCAAAATTCCGGGGGGTGGGTGCTCGAACTCACGATCCGGTGATCTTGACCGAGCAGCTCGTAGCGCGAGTAGCCACTGATGGCACAGAAAGCGGCATTGACGTCGATGATCTGACCCTTGCGGTCGGCGACGGAGACGAGCGCATGCTGATTGAGAGTTTTCAGCAGGCCCTCGTTCTCACGAATGACCGCCGCGAGCTTGAGCGCGCTGCGGTTGAGTTCGGTGACGTCATGCGCCAGAACGTGAAATCCGAGAACACTCCCGTCCAGCATGTCTGGAATCAGGTGCACCAACAGATGTCGGGCGAAGACTTCAGACCGTTCCTCCAGGGAATGCTCGAAGCTCACGCTATCTCCGCGCAAGGCCGCTGCGACCTCGAGAGGACGTACTGCGATCAGAGGATCGAGATCGTGCGCAGGGAGCCCGTCACGGGTGGCCGCATAGCTCGCGAGTAGATCGCGATACGCCCGGTTGGTCATCCGGTTGACGAGGTCAGAGTCCCAATAGCCGATCATCGAGGGGAGGGCGTCGAGGATGGTCGCGAGTCCACGCTGGACGGACCGCAGCTCGCCACTGCGCTGCGTGACCTGGGCCTCGAGCCGCGCATTCAAAGCCTGAAGTTGCTCCGCGGCAGCGCGACGCTCGGTGATGTCAGTGATCGAACAGAGCACTACGGAGCCGTCGGCGGTGTCGAGCGGACTCACCCCGATCTCGATCGGTACTTCCCTACCGTAGCGATGACGGCCGTAGAACTCCCGGCGCTGGTCGAGGTCGCGCGTCATCCCCCTTCGACGGAAGACCTTCCACCAGCGAGACCACGCAATCCGCAAGGGTTCCGGTACGAGTATTTCGACCGGCCTACCGACGAGTTCCGAGCGTTCATAGCCGAAGAGCTTCTCGACATGCCGATTGATGAACGTAATCCGGCCGGTCGCATTGAGGACGATGATTCCCGTCGGCGCCGCATCCATGGCCAGTCGAAATTGCTCCCGCGCGCGCAGCTGCAAATCCAGCCGGCGGGCCCGAAGCGAGAGCACGACCACTACGAAGCTGCCCAAGAGCACGGAGACGACGCTGCCTACGAGTCCTCCGGTAGCGGTGGGAGCGAGATGAAACTTCGCGAAGTAGAGGGGGGTCGGCTGGGTCGCAACACGCCAGACTCTTCCGTACAGGGATACGGTGTCGAAGGAAGGCGCTTCCCGACCAGTACGCATGTCGAATGCGCCGGAGGCATGAAAAGGAGCAGCCATGGGATCGTCCGTGATGTCTCGGATCTGAAGGACGAAAAAGAGCTGGTCCACATGCAATGGTCGAATGAGCTTCGCGGCGTCCAGGGTCACATAGGCCCAGCCCAATAATGCCGCCTGGCGAGTCGCTCCAGAACTCGCGGAATCAACGTGGGCGGCACTGCCGTAGACCGGAACCAGCAGCACCAGGGACGCCGTCAGGCCTGAGCCGTCGACGATTGGAGCGGCCAGGGTCGGCTGCATGCTCCGCGTTGCGCGATCCGCAGCCTCGCGCACCCGAGCGTCGGCCATCAAGCCCTTGCTGTCGGCGCCGCGCTCCGGATTTGGAGCCGCGGACGGCTGGCGAACCAGGAATCCGAAGTCACTGGTTCCCGGGACGTCGCTGCCCAGATCGAGCGTCCGCAGGTAGATGGACAACTTGTCAGGCGAAAAGGCATCGGTACCCGCCATGAGGATGGCTCCGCGTATGCCCTCGACTCCGCGCTCGTAACCCTGAATCGCCCGCACGATCGCGTTAGCGAGCCGTTCGGTGTGCACCCTGGCCTGCCGGGCCTGAACCCTGTCGGCTTGTTCGGCCGCCTCGTAGGCCATCGACCACGAGAACAGGAGCCCGAGTCCGAAGACCACCCCGCCGCACGCGAAGGGAAACCGATAGGCTGCCCGCGAGGGGTCTCGCAGGGGCCATAAGGTTCGCTTCGGCATGAGTGACGCGACAGCGTCAGACCGGAGTACCGTCAGTCGGGCGCGTTCTCAGATGGACCACATCCACGAAACGGGCCACGTCGTCGGCCGCGGCTCGGGCCATATCGCGGGCCTCTTCGGCCGCAGCCCGCAGGTCATCCGGAATGCTGGCGGCCACCTCGGCGGCCACGCCGCCCACCGGCTCTCGGTAACTTCCCCCCACGAACAGCGTCACCCGATTCCTCGCGCAGGATGCGGCGTGCCGTATCTGCAAGGCATCCACCGCTTCGATGGCGCGTTGCGCAACCACTCGAGCGCCCGACACCCGCGTCTCCGGGAGAAGGATCGCGAACTGGCCACCGGCATGGCGTCCGATCAGGTCCGCCGGACGGCGCGCCACGGATCGCAGCGCGTCGGCCACGCGACGTAGGCACAGATCAGCCTGGTCCTCACCGAATTCCGCGTTATAGGCGCCGAAGCCTTCGATATCCGCAATCAGAAGCGACAGGGGCGCTGCGCTCCGCGAGGCACGGAGCCACTCTTGCGTCGTGTATCTCTCAAACTCACGCCGGGTCGCGGTACCGGTGAGAAAGTCCATCCTGACAGCGCCACGAATGGTGTCAGATAGCATCTTGAGACGCTGATAGGTTCTTACCCGCGCCATGAGAAGCGGCGGATAAACGGGCTTCTCGATGAAATCGGCTGCGCCGGATTCGAGTCCCCTCGACTGCAGCTGATTGCTGCTGTGGCTGGTTACGAAGATCACCGGTACTTTGGCAAGTGCGGGTACGCGCTTGATGGCTTTACAGACCTCAAAGCCACTCAGATCGGGCATCTCCACGTCGAGCAGGACCAGGTCCGGGATCGATTCCACGGCCCGCTTCAACGCCTCGTGCCCCGAAGTCGCGAACCGCAGCGGCGTGAAATTGCACAACATGAGGCCAAGGAGGCGAACCACCGTGGGATCGTCATCCACCAGCAAAATGCTGAACGGCTCGAGCCCCTGGGTGGGCATTCGTCGCTACTCGCCCATGACTCTGGGACGCCACGAAAGCGGTTGCGACAGTGCGGACTCGATGTGATCCGCGAGCGTCGTCGCGTCAAAGGGTTTTTTCAGGAAAGCGACCGCGCCCCATTTCAGCGCCCGCTCCCGCATGCCAGAGTTCTCACTCGCGGTCATGAAGATGACGGGTGTCGCTACCGACCCGATCAATTTCTGAAGGCGGTCGAAGACGAGGAAGCCGTCCCCCGCCGGCAGAGAGATATCGAGGACTACGACGTCGGGCTTGACCCGGACGACGCTCGAGACCGCAGCGACGGCGTCCTGCGCCGTGTGGACCGTATAACCCATGCCCTTAAGGCCGACGCCGATTGTCAGGAGGACGGTAGCGTCATCATCGACCAGCAGAACTGTTTTCATGAAGTAGATCCCTCACGGAAATCGATTATCGCGCGATCGCGAACACCCACAAGGATAAAAAATGTTGCGCATGCGCACGATCGCGCCGGCAAACCTCAATCCCAAGTCTTCATCGACTCTATCGAATGAGACCTTGAGACGACAGCGTTAGGACGGTTGTTTATCGAGCGCTGCGTCGCATAGTGTCCGAGCGATGTGGGGCCCGAATTTCTGTTCAGCGTTTCCCTGTAGGATCCTGACTACAGCGAGCGGACGTTGCCGTCTTCGGGGCTGCGGACCGCGGCCCCCGTCCCTTCCTGAATCGGCTCCGCCACAATAGGCCTCATCAGCAGATCCGGTGCGATCGAGGATAGAATCAGCGCCGACGAACGGGGGACCGCCGCCAGCGCGTTGCTGACACGGACGAGCCTCCATGGTCGTCCGGACGCGTGGGCCTGGAGTGACTGTTGATGGAAGCGTTTCTGGTGTCCTTGTCAACGGTAGCGATCGCCGAGATAGGCGATCGTACCCAGCTCCTCGCCCTTGTCCTCGCCGCACACTATCGCCGGCCGTGGCCGATCATCGCGGGCATCGTCTGTGCGACATTGGTCAACCATGCTGTCGCGGGCTTCATCGGCGAGCGTCTCGGCAGTTTTCTCACCCCCGCACGTCTCGACGCCGTCGTCGGGGTGAGCCTGATCGGCATGGCGCTCTGGACCCTGAAGCCCGATAAGATCGATGAGGAAGGCGCGGAACCTCGCCGCGCAAGCGCCTTTATCGCGACCTGCATCGCGTTCTTCGTCGCGGAAATCGGGGATAAGACCCAGATCGCGACGATGGCGCTCGCCGCGGCCTATTCGAACCTCGCAACGGTCGTCGCCGGCACGACCCTTGGAATGCTCGCCGCCAATGCACCGGTCGTTTTCCTCGGCAGCGCCTTCTCAGCGCGCCTGCCGCTCAAGGCGATCCGCATCGGCGCGAGCCTGCTGTTTCTCGCACTCGGGGCGGTATTTATCTGGCGCGCGGTAGAGCGAGGCTAAGCGGCCCCTGATGAGATAAAGAAAGCTAGCGCTGAACGACGGGTTATCCGCCACCGAGCAGTCGGCGCGCCAACAGGGACTGCATATCGCGTCGCCCATCGGCGATCAGGTAAATGGCCACCCGCTCCCCAACGACCCGATAGATCAGCCGGTAGGGCTTGAAGAATACCTGCCGGTACTCCTGATCACCGAGGCCGCGCAGTTCCTTTGGCTGCGATCCGCGCATCGGCTCAGCCGAGAGACTTTCGGCGATCTCCAGAATTCGACCGAGCACATGCTCGGCGCTCCGGGGCGAATCGTGCGCCGCAATATGGGTAACGATGTCTTCCGGGTCGCGCTCCGCGTCTTCGGTGAGGACGACTTCGAAGCGCATCAGTCTTCCGTTGTCAGTTTGGCCCGCACTCGCTTGGCGACATCGGCCAGCGGCTTGCCCCTGCCCTGCGAGAGCTGCTGGTTGCCCAGCGCCAGGATCTTCAACAGCGCCAAGGTCTCCTGCGTCTGCTCGTACGTGGCCACGTCCTGGATTACAGCCTTAGCTTCCCCGTTCTGGGTAATGACCATAGGCTGCCGCTGGTCTGTCAGTTCCTGCAGCACCTCTGCGGCATTGGCTTTCAGGTAGCTGATCGGTCGGATCTGGGTCGAATACCGCATGGAGACTCCCGGATTGTACCGGACTGAATATAGTCCTTTATCGGTCCTACTTCAAAGGCCGTTGTCGGGCGGCGTACGGCCAGCGGGACCGGACCGCATCCAACTCACCTTTATGTTCGCCGGTGTTCGGTATCGGCCGACGCTGCCATGGACTCCTGCTGATTTCTCTGTAACTATTGACCCCTGCAATCCCCTCAAGCCCCCGGATTTGGCAATAGATTGCCCAGTCGCAAGAGCTCTTTGCGTCAACTGAATCGGGGATAGCTGTTGGGTTCCCGGGTGAGCAGTTTCAGGAATCTCGTGTTCAGGAACAGCTTGTTCAGCCCGACTTGCTCTTCACGCAGGATGCCCACCTCCGCGAGCCTGTGCAGGTAGACCGACGCCGTCTGCCGCTTGGCGATTCCGGACTCGACGAGGTTCTCGATGCGGCAGTACGGTTGGACAAAGATAAGGTCAATCAGTTCGCGGCTGTACTGCTTGGGGGCGGCCTTACGCGCGTGTTCCGCGGTGGCCTCGACCAGGGATCTGACCGCCGCAATCTTCGCCAGGGTCCACTCCGCCGTCTCTTCGACCGCCTGCAGCATGTAGAGGAGCCAGGGCTCCCATCGGCCGGTGGTCGTCACCGCAAGGAGTCCGTCGTAGTAGGCCGCCCTATTCTTGATGATGTACCGTGACAGGTAGAGGACCGGCTGATCGAGCAGCCCCTGCTCGACGAGCATCAGGAGATTCAGGATGCGGCCCGTTCGGCCGTTGCCATCGGTGAACGGATGGATGGCCTCGAACTGGTAGTGGGCGACCGCCATGCGAATGACGGGGTCGAGATCGGCCTCATCGTGCACGAAGCGCTCCCAGTTTCCGAGCTTGTCCCGCAGCCGTGATTCAACTTCGGGAGGCGTGTAGATGACCTCACCGGTTGCGTCATTGGCGAGCCGCGTACCGGGCACTTTGCGCACGGCCATGCGCGT
>Ga0116226_10004753_pt1 | contig 12045 bp, 5 predicted proteins | sample S1TSphfallax_FD_89692 | JGI IMG/M metagenome (GOLD analysis project Ga0116226, IMG submission 89692) | Host-associated microbial communities from peat moss isolated from Minnesota, USA - S1T2_Fa - Sphagnum fallax MG | ecosystem: Host-associated > Plants > Peat moss > Unclassified | place: USA... | reverse complement strand
CATAAATACCATTGCCTTCAGAGACGCTTCAGGTTGACAGGATTACAAATGTGCCAAACCACGCCCCTGCGAGAATCAATAAAAAACAACACAGCTTCCATCAGTACCAATTGTATTATGTGCTTCATGAATGCCATATCATAGAAACTTGCTCGGATAAGCTACTGCAGTTTAGGTACTACGTGCAGGCATGTTTTGCCACACCCTGCAATCTAGGGCTCCTGAGTGTTCATAGACTGTTGAATATTCACAGCGGCAGGCAAGCTGCTGTTACTTTCGTCCACCGTTTGTATCGTGAGTTTTGTATCCAAGTTGAAATTCTAATCCTCAAAGGAGAACGAAAAGCGACGCACCGTGTGGTGTACCCAAAACCAGGCAAACGGAAGACTTAAAATTGTGCAGCCAAACGCGCAAGCTCCAAGTACAACACCGGTTCACAATCAAGCATCTATAGCTATCTTCTTCACGAGCACATAACAGTCAGCCGACGCCCAGATCCAACAAAAGAAGTGGATCACACCATACAAACGAATTTCGAGCGACTGGTAAACGTAATGAAAAGCGATCCCTGCTACTGCAACAGAGAAGAGTGGAAGTTAGCCATCTCTGACCACCGGTTGGCACAGTGATCGGCCTTGAGGCGTCGGTGAAAACTCAATTTTCGTTCTATGCTGCTAAGTTCGTTGTAAGCCAATACTGCAGAGTCGTTGGAGACGTCTACAAGACAACAGAAAAACGCATATGATCTCCAGAAATAACCAGACAAGAAAGCATGCACGTTAGAGGTATCCGTAAAGTCACCCTGTCTTTGGGCCTCCTTTCACTCCCTATCCCCTCTTTCAGTGGTATCCGCAAAGTAAAGAAATTTTATTAAATCTTTGATGCACAAGGTTCGAGAGTAACTATTCTAGTTGTACAATTTTATTAAATCGTTAGTGCACAAGGTTTGAGACTTATGATTCTAGTTGTTCACGTTTATTAAATCTTTAATGCGCAAGGTTCGAGAATAATTATTCTAGTTGTACAATTTTATTAAATGTTTAATGCACAAAATTTGAGAATAATCATTATATTTGTACAATTTTATTAAATGTTGAACACAAGATTCGAGAGTAATTATATTAGTTGTACAAATAAGAGCAGTTCTGGTGTTGTGTTTTCCTTATAGATAACTTTATTGCATTTTAGGGCAGGGGGTGGGGGTAGACAGAGAAAAGAGTCCATCTGATCTCCAAAAGTACCAAGACAAGAAAACATACCGAAATCCATTTTCAATGTTGTGTGTGGTATCGTCCACTTATTTGCAAGGGTCCACACAAAGCTAAGTTGTTGCAACCCAGCAGAAAGAATGGGCTTCTCAGGTCATATCTATGGAATACCCAAAAGGCAATACATTTACCATAACTGTAACATCAAGAAATTTTCCATTAACCTGGGACAGATTTTTCTCGGAACCTACAATTTCAAAGCCCCTTATTATGTTCCTATTTCAAAAGGAACCTTTGATCCCTATTCTAATTTTGAGACTGATTCTTTAGATTTCTAAAATTTTTGGTTTCAACCATTTTTCCAAAAAAACTTAAAGTCAGTTTGATTTAAGAAGGTTTGATCCCATTTCCATTGCATATAATTGAATCCAAATGTTTAATTAGTTTATTCAATCAGTGCACACACTCAAAAATAAAGATTATATATTATTGTTTATGTACAATCAAATGCAATAACTTGTCTAAACTTTGAGGCCAAGTTCTTTTTTTTTCAATAAAATTATATGTACGGACTTCAAAAATTTGAACATTTTAAAAACAGAACAACATCTTCAATTTGAGTTTTAATTCAATTTTAAAAATAAGTTGAATCTATGATTAGGCTCCAATGGTGGTGAAATTCGAAATTGGACTAGAACTTGACCTTGTATTGTGATTTGAACTTGCTCAAATTCAAGAATTGATCAAAATTGAAGAACCTACCAACATTAGGTTAGACTATTGTGAGGGCGGGTATTTGTTTTTGTGCTCAGTATTAATTGGGTATCAGGCCGGGTTTATGCATATATGCCCATTGGGTCCTACCTTTTCAAAAATCCAAACCCCCCCTCCTACCTGACAATTTTTGAAAGTTAACACTCTCCCTCATCTTATAACTGATGATTTTAAATTTTCAAATATTCATAACCAGACCCCATTCAAGGAGAATAACAATCTAGGGTGTCTTTCAAAAACCCAGATTGATAACCACTTCATATCCAGATTGTATTAGACTGAAAAAAATAAAAAAATCTTCAAGTTCATTTACCTGTTACAAATAATCAATATGCATTCTCAATTGTGATTAGTGCTTGCAGATTCAAATAACACATGTTCAAGCTTGTAAAACATTAGTGTTGTTTTAGATTATCAAGAGCTTACCTTGTACACAGTTAAAAGATTTAAGACTCTTTGTCAAAGCCTTAAAGACTTGGCAAAGACCGGGCTTTGTAGGACATTGTTGAAAACTCGTCATGTGTTTTTAAGAGGATCTTCAAAAAACCTTGATAAAACAAACCTTTTGTAGTCATCTGAATCAAACCTTATACTCGGTTAATCATGTACTTTAACCCTCACCCTCACCCCTCTTCGGGTTTTTAAGATCCAGACCCAGCCAATTTTTTTCATCTCTAAAAAATAAAAGAACCGAACTCGGGCAATTCTTTGAATTTTTTATTTTGAAATACCTGAACCCAACTATTATTAAATATATATATATCTGCCCCACATCTGTTTTGACCTTTTCAAGTTCGGCATATTTTTTATAATTCAAGTTATAAGAATAATTTATTGCTTTCACACCCACTTTTAAGCCACAATTTTATGTTTTTGATTTCAAGTGTCTTGAAATTGGGTGTGAAAACATACAAATATTTTCAAAATCAAAAATATTCTTCTGCTTGGGGGCTTTGAAATTGTAGGTTTCAAAGACAAAAAAAAAGAAAAAAGGAACCTAGTCATGCTAAATAAATCTACCCTAAGATAATGAAATATTCATAAATGGCCTTTTGGTATTCCATACTATCCTTGTAACAACTCATTTGTTAGGGTAGATTTATTTAGCATGACTAGGTAGTGCCCTAGTGTGTGCTTATGTCTCTAGGCCATATATCTTTTATCAACAAACCCATGTTGAATTAGTAACTTAATAGATTCAACACAAATTATTATTTAAAATATCAAAATTTCAGAATTCAATGATGCCAAGGAGGTCGCTGGCCTTCAAGATAAGCTCGCCATACAATGCAAACTAAAGAAATGAAATGTCACTCATTTTATGAGATATTTTAATTATGAGAATCATTGTTTCTTAATTCCCCTGGGCAAATCGTTGATCTTCATTTTTATATATTGTTCAACAGGTGGAGATGGCTAGTAGATTTGTTGTTATTTCAAAAAGTCATGGGATCAGTTTCATTTCAATTGCATATTAGACCTTATTGGCAAACAAGAACAAAAAATTTGTGTAAAAACACGTGCAAACAAGAATCAAGAAATATATCAAATGAATGATCTAAATCAAAATGGGTGAAAAAAGATTTTCATTTATATTGAAAATATAAATAATTTTATACAAAACACTGAAATTGATATTTAATGTGCCAAAGTGCATTCTTAAAATTGTTTAATTATTTGTAGTTCAAACATCAAATCCATTCAAATACAACAAACCCATCCTTGAGTGATATCACTAAGAATCATATATCAAAATTCAACAAAAAGTGAACTCAAATTTATTTATTTAATTAATTTTTGAAATTGTGATTTTTAGTATTGACTTGCACCACATTAGTTTTTTTGTTCTCCGTCTATACATACATTATGAAAAAATTATAAACATCCACATAATTTACCAAAGTAAAATATTTATGTTACTAAAATGTTTTTAACACGGAGTTTTAAAATTCTTGATGCTTTATTATTAAATATCAAGCTACACCATTATAATTTTATGTTTTAATTTATCGAATATAACTAAGCTATGACACAAATTATTGATTAAAACAAAAGAATTATTCAATGACACTTCAAGACTTCCTAATCCCAAGCCCAGATCCAACTAAAGGAGTGTTAAATAATGCATACCAATTTCAAGCTACAAGCCAACATAACGAACTGCAATTCCCCTACAATACCCCCCTTATGCAACTGCAAGGAGTGCAATCTAGCCATCCCTGGTCACACAATGTTAACACAGTGATCAGACTTGAGCCGTTTGGAAAAGCTCAAAACCAAAAAGGGAGAAATCTTTACCCAACTTTATTGAATGGAAAGGGCCCCCCAAAGGACCCTAAGGTGTCCATTGTCAAGTAAAATTTTGCAGAGTATAAGTAGTAGAAATCTTGGGGATCAACTCACAATTATTCCGAGCAAAAGCTTGGAATTTTGAAAAACCCACACACTAAAATTTTGAACTCTAGTGATGGAGTTTTCTGCCTCTAAACTATGGTGTCCACACGTTTCATTCCAACACATTGCTCTTGTAATGTGATGATGCATTACTAGGGACATAGGCTTGGACTCGTGAATAACTTTAATTAATTATTTTGAATTAAACATAGTTGAAAATGAATTATGTGAACTTGACAAAACCTTAGGGAAGAAGATTTCAAACAATTCAATGGCTTGTTCATAAGAAGTATGGTAGTTCTAGAAAAATAATATGTGACATAATAATATTGGCTTGTAATTGATGAACAAGAATGTTTTTAAAATGTGAATGAACAGGGTCAATAATTCATCCATTCATTTTTTCAAGTATATAAAAGGTTGCAAGTGGAGCTTCAATTCAAGCTCATTTTATTTTTTAATTTGTTTTTTAAGCATAATAACAAACCCAACTTGACAAGCTATTGGTAGCTTTCAAGTCAAGCTCATTGGTAAAGGTTGTAAGAGTTTCATCTACAATACACCATGAACCCATGACCTTTTTGAGGTCCCAAGGTCCCAAAATGATCTATGCCAATGAACCATCACCCTTGGGGAGTTCCTTTCCATACTTTCATGTTCTTATTTTGTGTTAGGCCTTGGGATAAGCCTTTAATGTAATAAAATTATGTCACAATAAACTTATGTGTCCCTTTAATTATGAATATATTCATAAGAGCAAAAATACATGGTTTTGGTTAATGAGCTTTATAAAACAAGGTCTTTAAGCATGTGTGGTGAGTTCCCTATTGAGTGTAGCCCACATAAAGATCAAATTTTAAGTTTGTGGGTGATCCTAATGCAAAATCATGTACATTTTATTTCTTTGATTGTTTAAGTGTTTTGTTTGGTGTGTGAAGGTTGTGTGGGGCATTTAGTTTTGTAACCAACCTATGTGACAATGGGGATCTAATTCAAAATTAACCTTTTAAACCTAGATCCTTTCTAGGCTACATGATGCGCCCCTAAGTTCCTTGTTAGACTCAAAAGAGTCCAACTATGTTAAAGAGCGAAAGTAGTTGGAACTTGGTGCCGCAAAGGAAATTCAGAATAAACATAAAATTTAACATTAGTGTTTATGTCACATAGTTATTTTGAAACTTAATAATTTTGTATCTATTTTTTTGAACCCTATGGGGAAACTTATAAAATTCTCTAAAAAAAAAAGCTCTAACAATTCATACAAAATTTCGTTTACACCAAATTTTGGATGAAACCAATGTCAAAGGATGTGAAAATGGCCTCAATGTTTGTAAATTCATAAAGGATATTGTGGTTATAAAAATGCCTTGGAAAGTAAAATGATTATTTTGGTTAATTAGTTACAATGATTAATTGGTCATTGATTGTTATTATTGGTTAGTTGTAGTCATTGGCCCATGCGTGACATTTGCACACACCCTCAACATATATTATCCCATATTTATTGTTTATTGATGGGGGAGAACAAATATTTAACATCAAATTAAATGTGACAATTAATTATATCATTGGAGCTCTTTAAGGAAGAAAACATGTGTGGATATGTGAACTTGTAAATTCTTTAAATAATGTGCAAATGTAGCTTTGTTCATTCCAAACTTTACCAAAGAATATAACATGGAGAAGATATGGTGTGGAATAAGGAAGTGAGGAAAATATAATAATTTGAGTAAACACTAACTTAGTTATGAATGAAAAGAAAAATGCAAACTACCATTTAAGTTAATTTTATTTGACATAGATAATTTGTTTTTGGTTTTATAATGTTATCTAGATGTTAGGTTATTTAACACCATAGGCTTTAACATTAGGTGTGATTGTAGTTTAAGTATTGGGAATAAAACAAAAAGAAATGTAAACATGATGCCAAGTCAAAGTAGGTGTTGTGCTTCCTATGATGCTTTGTGAAAAATCACGACCTACTATTAATATCTTTTAGAGCATCTCCACCCAAGAATAGTAAAAATCCTTTTTTATTAAATCTTGTAGTAGAATATGACAAATCCTATCATTATTCAATAAAAATGTCCCAGAATGCCATAATCATTTTAACATTTTTTACCACATTTTCTTATTATGGATTTGATTGGTGATAATTTTTGGTCCAAATGTAAAGGTGTAAATGGTGTTTCATTATTTGAAATGACTATTTTTATGTTTGTGGGTGGGGACATTGAACATTAAATATCAATCGATTTCAATGTGTAGTTGTAGTTTACCACTATAGGGTGGAGATGCTTTTAGGAGAATCATGGTTTGCCACCTCCTATCTATCATTACTCTTGCCAATGCCCACTTGATTTTTAGGCCCATTAAACTATTGTAATTTTACAATTGGAAATCAATTATGAAGTTTGAAATATCTTCATAAATTGTTTCCTAGTTTGTCTTGATCCACTCCAAAATTGTAGTGACATTGGGTGAATGTATGGTGAATTTTAAACGATTTGTGAAAAATTAACATTCATTTCAATGCATTTTTTTTTCCTTCCAATTTTGTGATGTAGTAGAAGTGGCAATCATCCATAAACCAATTTAACCAAATTTTCTATGAAAACATGAGAGGAAAAAAATAAAACATCCTTATGTATATTTGGCTACCTACTTGAACCATCATCCATGTATCAAAATCTAATTACTTTTGAAATTTTTCTTGAATTTATTTTTTCAATTTTTTGTTATTAAAAAACATTGTGATAAAATAAATTCACAACAACATGAAATTTGACACAAAAATATGCACACTAATGTTCTTTTTCTAGTGATATGTCACTAGTTTGTGATATTAATAAAGGCCTAACAATATCTGTTTTTTACATTTCATTAAAAAATGCTTCAAAACCCCTTACATGTGACACATAGTAGAAAATTGATGGGAGATTGTTTTGTCACATTGCTTGTAGCAAATGTGTGTGTCATTTTGTGCCATTTCCATCATTGCCTCATGTAAAAGGTCATTCACATCCATTGTGACACCCACTAGTCTTAGATTAATCATACTAATGATGCCCATCAACATTATAATGATCAAACTTGTGCCATTTGATGGGGTTTTTTGCTTACAAAATTATTCTTCCAAGTTCCCCCCATCTTCAAAGCTATTTAATGGTGATAAAGGTTTAAGGTTTAACAAGTAGTGATGGTTTTTTTCTTGGGAATTTGGAATGGTGTTGCATTTTATTCTATTTTAATGTGCATTTTGCAACATTTGTTTGATGAATTGTTGGCAATGGAAAGGGTCTTATGTGAATGATTTTTATTTGGTGGTTCAATTTCAATGGAAAAAACATTAAAAGTTATGGTGAAAACACAATGGGTAACATTAGTGGCTAATGTTAACAAACCTCCAACATTGTGTGATGGGGTGCATGAAAGGAAATGGAGATTATAATGCACAAGATAAAACACATGCTTGAAGGGCATTCCATGATCAAGCTCTCATATTTCATGAACTTTTCATTTTGTTTGTGGGCTTTTCTTACATTGTTGTTCATTGTCGTTTTCAATTGTAAGGGTGGGCCAATTTGTGCATGCAATTGTTATGCATCACTACATGTTCTAGAACCTACATCACTTTAAGGTATTTTTCATTTTCTCTTGTTATTGATTACAGTGGTTGGTCAATTTGTGCACATCTTACATCATGTTTGATTTGTAGCTATCACACATTATTACATTTTCTAAAACTTCCATCACTTTAAGGTTTTTTGGTGTTTTTTTGGGTCTTGCATGGTATGTTTTTATCAACATTCTCAATTATAAGGACTTGTCAATTTGAGTATGTTTTACATCACATTCCATTTGCAATTTTTATGCATCATTACATTTTTCAAACCCTCCATGCATCACTTTAGGATTTAAGTTTCTTGTCTTGTTTTGGTATTACATCATGTTTTTCATCATTATTTTTTATTATGAAAGCTAGTCAATTTGTGTGCACCTTGCATCACATTCAATTTGTAATTATCACATGTTATTACATTTTTTCAAAACCTTCATTGTTTTGAGGTTTTTGTCCTCTTTTATTTTTCCTTGCTTTGTTTATGATTTTTTTGCCAACATGATGGCTCCAAACCAATTCCTTAAAAACTTTATGTTCAAGTGAATGCAAGGTATGGTGGCTCACTTTTGATGTCACAATGGTGTTTTTTGCTAAGTACCCCTTGTTCAAAAGCATATGGTGAGTACTATATTTTTAAATATGTTAATTGGTAATTGAATGTAAACTAACAACTTTATTATGAAGGTATTTGTGTAGTTGTTTATTAATAAAAAGTTCATATGCTAGTAGAAATGAATTTTTAAAGTTCAAAATTATGGTTTAATCGATTGATTAAAATGATAGAAAATTGAAAGGTTCATTTTAAATTTTATTAAAAATTATCTATAGTGACTTAACATATGAATTAGGATGAAATAATAAACTTTTATGTGAAAAAATTCCTTAATAATCATAGCCAAATTCTACCTATGAACTTTTGAATGTTTTAAATTAACTTGTATTTTCATATGTCCATAACATTGTTGTTTTTCATTCATTGTCAAAAAAAATTCAAAGGTGCATATGTTTGGAATCTCTACTTGGGCTCTTATTAATATGGATTTTTTTTTTAATACATGGATTTTATTACCATTTAACCAATGGTACCACAAAAAATTAAAAATTTAGCACTAGAACGTGGACTTTTGTGGAATACGATTATTTTAAAAAGTGAGCCAACATATTATGCATTTACCTTTCAAGTTGTTTTTCAATGGACCACCCAACATGATTTTTATATTGTCAACTAGTTCTAGCCCTTACACCACATGAATGAATTAATTTTCTCCATGCAACATTCTTTCAAGCAACTTTATAAATGAACCTTAAAAAAAACCAAAAAAATCATATCATGAAACCATGGTTTTTGAAGACACATGGGTTATTCAATTTCCATGAGTACAATCAATCCTAGGGGATGATGGTTTAGAATGGTTTGTACTCACATGAATGGAAAAGAAAAAAAAATGGTCTTAAAATTTGACACACTTTATAAACATGTTTATTCCTACAAGAAAACATTTGGTACTTTTTTGAATTGGTGGTTGGGGAACATTTTTACAACAAAGATGTTATGTATTTCTGAAATGAAAAAGATTATATGGAAGGAATACAAAATCGATTTTATTCTCAACGCATTTTAGGGTTCATTTGGGGGCAAAGAAAATATTGACCTAATTTGTTATTGTTTTGCATATCATTATGCATGGGAGGCCAATCTTGTAGTATGAATCATTGAAGGATTTTTTTTATGTTGTTTAAGGTAAAAAATAACATGCTTAAATGTTGGTTAGACACAAGTGGTTGTGGAATCATTAAGGCCATCATGCATGATGTGATTTTTTTAAAAACTAAATATAAATATGTTATCACAAAAATTGATTTTTTTTATATAAGTGTAGATGAGGTGAACACCATTGATAACTAGTAATGGATTAATATTCATGTTTATGTGATGAAAAATGGAGGTTCATTCCAATTTTGCTCATTTTTGAAAGAATTGAAGTCATTGTAATTTCAAACAACAATACTATTATGATTTTGGAGGCCATGGATAACTATGGAACCCTTACCAATGAGGATGACATCCAAGTGGATTTGCCTTGAATATGATGGAGATGTAGTGTTTCAAGGCCATCATAACGAGGTGATTGCATAAGTAAAGGAGAAAATAGTCCCTTACTTGATGCACATTGGACCAACCTATTAGTTCTTGATTTGCACAAGATGGATTTGGTAGTGTGGATTGAAAGTATGTTATATACATTAATTTCACCACCCTTTATGAACACCATAGTGCACAAATGCCCTTTACTTGGGTTTTAGATCCAAAATGTGAAAGGTAGCCATGCTTGGCATTGTAGGTGGGTGGCAAAAGTTATCTTCTCCATCATTGTGGAGGCCTTAACAATGCCTTTGTTATTGTGCATATTACATATTAAAATATCATGGTCAAGATAATGAAGGATGCATGCTTAGATGTTGTCTTCACCTTGAATTGGTTTGTAGATAATTTGATGTAGATTTTATGTGAGCCCTTGGCATTGTATACCTATAATATGTGGCATATGAGGATGCTACTATTAAGTCTTTCTTTCCCCATTTAATCAAAGCAACATTTTGTGTTGCAAAAAAAGACAAAAAAGGGTGTTATGGTTCCACCACTTTTAGATTCAAGGTGGTTCAAGTTGCAAGCATTTTTTTTTCAAATTCAATATGAGTAATAATGTTAAAGGAGTGATGTGTGAAGCAAAAGATGTGAACCCATTTACTCAAAAGAGGTTGAAGATTAGATCAAATCATTTTGGTCCACAAGCTTAAAGAATACCTAAAAGTTGTTAAAATAATAAGGGTGCAAGTGTTGGGTGTAATGGAAAATGAAAAAACTTTTAACAACTTATTTTTCTTGAAACATAATCAACTAACCACACATTTGGACCTGTATGTTTGCATGTTCATCCATAACTTTTACTTTTTCATTAATTTTCATTATCACAAAACCATTGTAGCATGGTGGAAATCTACATTAAATATCAAGCAAATTCCCAATTTCTTTTTGTAGTTGTTGTTTTATGCCTACTTTTTTATGAAGGTTGAATTGTATTTTGATGCATTTGTTTGTTTAATAAAAGTTGGATTTTTCAATTTTCAAATTTTTTGGTTATGTGGATGTGCATTGTGGGTGAAGTTATACATTGTGTACATTCCAACTTGTGTGGGTGTTTCAAATTGAAATTTGTTTGTGGTGGTGTTTATGTGGGTGTAAGACTCTTCTGTTACATTGGGCAAGACCTTTTTAGGTTGGGCTTCAATTCCCCTAGAGGATATTTAAGTTTAGATTCTAATGTTGAGAAATTTTCAATCATTAAAACTTGTAATCACTTCAAGTTACTATTGTCAATGACAAGAAAATGTAAGTGTTTTTTATTGCTATTATTTCAAAAACCAAAACCCATACATTGCAAATAATGAAATACCTATGAACATCAAATGGACAAACATGATTTGCAAGAAAAAAATTGGTTGCCCAAATGATTTTTAAAATTTTGAAGTAGCTTGCAATTTTCTTGATGAAATTGATCTTTTCACAAAATAGACCCCACCATTGGGACAAATAATAGCCATTTTGGCATCTTGAGAAAAAAACCTTGATACATAGACTAAATGTAAAATGTAACAAAACCAACTTTGACCAAATTCTCCATGGATGATATGGATTACAAACATTGATGTAAGGAACAATAATACAATCACATATATATATTTGACAAAGGGTTTCACTTATCTTTTGACATATAATATTTTGTCTACCACCTCTTTTGACAACTTATTCAATTCCAACTTGCCTTTAGATTGGTTAGATTCCATGGTAAATACAATTTGTTGATTTTGAACCCCAAAAAAAAGGGGGATTGAACTTGAAGATTTAAAAACAAAATCAAACCGCATCTTGCAAATGACAAAATTATTTTACAATTTTCAACATCACCAACTCCTCATTTCATCCCTTGAATCCTAAACATTTATTCAAAAAATATTAATGATGAATTACAAATGTACAATCAAAGT
>Ga0116226_10004752_pt1 | contig 12046 bp, 10 predicted proteins | sample S1TSphfallax_FD_89692 | JGI IMG/M metagenome (GOLD analysis project Ga0116226, IMG submission 89692) | Host-associated microbial communities from peat moss isolated from Minnesota, USA - S1T2_Fa - Sphagnum fallax MG | ecosystem: Host-associated > Plants > Peat moss > Unclassified | place: USA... | reverse complement strand
TGGTGTTTATTTCTACCCCAACCCTCAGGAGATTTCTCACTCCTAATTACGCCACTGAGGTCCTAAAACTATGGTTTACCAACTTTTGTCGAAGAAAAAAACTAGCCTAACTAATACCGTATTCCAGAAAAAGAAATAACCCCCTACACAGTTGTGCGCATTCATCAACCCCTATTTTAACACGAAGTTGTTAAAAGCTCCTAATAACCTCATCCCACTTGAATATCCCTTACACAACTTTTTTAAAATTGAGACTACCGACCATGGCTAGATCGGTATGGCTCATAATTTGGGATGAGGCATAATAGTAAACCTTTCGGGAATTGAAGGCTAGGTTTTCATTAGCTCCCATTTTGAAACTACCCATTCAAGGACAACCATTCCATTCAATTACACACTTATTAGAACATTATAAGGTTGGGAACTATGTTTACCCAACTTGATGATGATGGTCGAAATTTGTGGTGGTATATGTTAGTCAATCCAACAATAAGATGAAGGCCAAGTATAGTTTATATGAAGGGGAGTGCATTGCAATAGTTTAGGTTATTTCATCATTTTAATGTTATCTTTATGGTATCCCATTCACTTTGATTACCAATCACTAACCTTTGAATTTTTTTATGGAATCAAATTGACTCACAAGAAAGTTGGTTAGGTGGGCATTTATCATGTAGGAATATGATTTTGATATAATTCACAAGCCTGGTATGGTTAATAAAAATGCCAATGGGTTGAGTTTGAACCCAAGTTCAAATGAAGAGGATACCATTAGGGCTCTTTGGCATGGTGGTGCGGATTTGGAGGTGATACTAGGATGGCATGCCTCTACATATCTTTGTACCTTATTGGGGTGTTCTAAGGATGTACTTCAAACTAGTGTGGATGATGAGGATGCCTATGATGTAGACATGGAATCAGAGGGCAATGGTGCCTTAAATATTTATGATGATGCACCTATCATTGCATATTTGCAAGCTAGTGAAGTTTCGATTAAATTAACACCCAATGAAAAGGGCCATGTTGTGCATAGGGCCAAGCAGTTCAAATTGGAAGGTAATTCCAAGTCCTGTAAATGTGGGCAGATGGACAAGTGAAGGTTGTGCTTCACCCAGAAGAATGTGAAAGCCTTATGAGGCATGCTCATGAAGAGTTGGCCCATTTTGGGGTCTTATAGACATACAATTTCTCCAAACACAATATTGGTGGTGAGGGATGCAATTACAAGTTCAACAATTTGTTTCTAAGTGTATGGTGTGTGACTAAGTTCAAGCATCTTTCAATGCACCTACACCTCACTTACAACCTTTACCAATTATGGGGCTTGGGTACCAATGGAGTTTGGATTTTTTTCACCAATTAAGTTTGACACCTTGACAAAACCAATATGTTTTGGTTATGATTGAACATTTTTCCAAATGGTTGGAATTGGTTATGTTGCTAAATTGTAATAGTGAAAGGGCAACATATGCATTTTTAGATAGGGTACTTAGTAGGTTTGGGGTTTTAATCGAAGTTCTCATTAACCAAGGTATAAAATTTTATGGGGAATTCTAAGAGTTGTGTGAAAAAACACTTATTGATCATCACATGATTTCATGAAATCATCTTAAGGCATATGAATTAACTGAACATATGGTGGATACTGTGAAGGAGGGTTTGTGGAAGTATAGTTTCCACAAGGGCCATATTCAAAGTTGGGACTTACAACTACCATGGCTAGCTATGGGGTATAGGTTCAGTTGGCAAACTTATCTTTCATTTTTTTCACCATATTTCTTATTGTTTGGCCATGAGCCCGATTTACTAACCTCAATTCGACAAGACGCAACAACAATAATCAACATGGATGATCTTGATGTGTGGATTCAAGCATGTGAACAATAAGCCACCCTGTTCCAACATGTTATGCCCATGGCTATGGAAAATTTGGCAATTACCCAATATTGAAATACATTGTGTTATGATATTATACGTGGAAGTGGTTATTGGTTTTGAATTTGGAGGTTTTAATGACGAGATTATGTTTACCTACAACAAACATCACCAATTACTTTGGGTGTGACTATAAACATGTTAATTTATGTGTATGGAAGGTCCTCCCTTCAAAAGTGTTGTTGTTGGAAGGTTGAGAAGTTTAGACATGGAAAAAACCATGTGCACAATTATGCACCATGTCATCTTCCCAACGTGGATGGCCAAATTGACCCATCTTTAGCCATGGTTCTTGTTGGCTTATGATGTGGGCAATGTGGGCAAGCTTTAGGAGTCGCCACTATGTTAATTTGTGATAAATGTTCTTGAGGTTGGCATATATGGGGTTAGTTAGCCAACAATGGAGGAAGTGTTAGTTAGCAAATGGTTTTGCTTTTGGTGCACCAAATAGACCTAGGTTCCTAAGGTCACCTAGTAGAATAAGTCTAAGGTTTTCTTTCATTGTAATTCACATTTGGCTAGGAAGTTGAAGGATTACATCTAGGTGACTACGAGTGGGGCTCACATTTGCACCCAACTTAATGGTCCTTTTGCTTTGGATCAGATTGTTCATCCATGGTGGATTTTCAACATGTAGTTCTATAATGTTATTTGGCTTAAGGGGACTTTAGTCCTAAATAGGGGGGCAATTTGGGTGCGGTGCACCATTTAGGGTATTTTTATGTTATGTGTTGTGAGTGTGGTGACAATGATGGTTATAGGCATCGACATAGGAACGCATGACAATTTCCTCTCTTGTGTTATCATGGCCAAATGGTTATAAATTCCAAACAATAATCTTAAAATCCTTTGATTTGTTCCCATGTCAAAACCTTAGTAATCCTTGAAGAAAATTTTCTACAAACAATTATTACTCATTAACAAACCCTCTGAAATTCTCCAATTGAACCTAACCTTAACACTATAACAATTGTTTAAAGCTCCCAATAGTCCAAGTACTCAACCCTATTAACAAAAATTATGGCTTGACTCAAATGTATTGAATTTGAGTGTGAATCTCACAACTAACCAACCAAATTAATTTTATTGAACCTATCATCACTTCCATCATCAGTCTCTAATGACTCACTACATTTAGACATCCTATTTATTGTCTCTAGTGTAGTGGAATTAATGGAGACAACATAAAAAATTTAATGCATTTTGGGCATTTTCCCCAAAATGATGAGCAATCCACACAAGTAAAATTGAAGCCATGACACTCGACAATGTTAAAATCACTAAAATCCAAAAACCATTAGAAAATACTTAGCTTAAAGTCCTAATTTTTTTTTGTATTTGCATCACCTCCACCAACTCCATAACACACACCATTCTCCTCCACATGAAAATAAAATAACTAACTTCATATTCATCCCTAAACTTTCACACCTTAATAAAAACATACTTATCAATAGTAGCAAAACTTCCTCATAAAAAGTAATCCTAGGAATAGCATGTGGTTTTTTGGCACCATGATAATGATAGCAAACACCCTTTTCAAGCAATAACCCTAAAAAATTTCCATCCACATTTTTTTGTCACATCTATAACCATTTTGATTTATATTTATTAAATCCCTTAATCATCACCACTTCATGGTGTAGAATGAAAGACCTTGAGATCCTTTCAAGGTTAGTCCCACAATTTTTCATCCTTACATTTAATAACACAAATTGTACCACCTTCATCTTGCTCATGAAACCCATTGTTGTCCAAATACTTCATAAATAAAAACGGCCCTTCCCAACTAAAAACCAATGACTTCTTCTTTTCGGGTTTCTTCATTTTGACATAGGTTTTGCTTTTAATTTTTATTTTCCTTTTCTTGATGCACATGTTCTTTTCTACTTTGTTTGAGTTTGATTCACATTTTTAATAACCTCACCATGTATGCTTGTAATCAATTGCATTTTTTCAATCATTTGTTCAACAAGCAGTGTTAGGTCATCATTTTCATGATATGTTTTGACCAACATGCTCAAAATTTTATCCACGTGCAATCTTTGAATTTGGCTAGCTATTAGAATCATGTGAGATGAAAAGTGAATATTGGCCTATACAACACATTTGTAACCAAATAAAATATGTGGTAGATGTTCATCCCAATCTTGTGCGTGTTCAATAATAACAACAAGAACTATCAATCCATGCTTTAAGGTCTTCACCAATTTTCAAGCCATATCATTGTATTTGGACCATTCAAATGTTATGTATTGGTGTGTAATTCCATAATTCTTGCATAGCTGATCAAATTCATGTACCCATTCACCTCCATTATTAATTAAAATATATCTTGGTATTTTAAACTTGTAGATAATCTCCTCCTTTAAAATTTTGGTGGCGATCCTTGTGTCATGTTTAGTAATAGCCTTAACCCATTTAAAATAGTGATAAACTACAACCAAAATATATCTATTGCCATTATGCATTTTTGGTAAGAATCCAATTGTATTTAATGTTATTCGATAAAATTGATATTAAACTAGTATGCTCTTGAAGTCTTCTAGATCTAACCTAATATTATCAATCATTATTCCCATCTGGCATTATGTACAAGCACGGACAACCTTCTACACATGATCAATCCTACTATGCCATAAATAACATTTGTTCACTTTAACAAGTGTGCATCCTTCCCCAAAGTGTCCACTTTCAAAATGTAGATCTAGAATGATCTATCTGTGCTCTTCTGGTTTAGGAACTACCAAGTCTTTGAACATTAATTTGTCATGGTTCCGATCAAGTACTATAGGATTCTCTTCTTGATCTTGGCAATCTCCCTTGCACTACATTTACTAGAGATCTATCCACCATTCAAGACTATCATAGTTTGCTCGTCTTACCAAATGTCCATATTCTTGGCATTGTTCCATTCATAGTCCATTTCGAAATCAAAATTACTTATGTCAGAACTTTTTTCATTCATTATAACTTGTGCTTCATCAACAAGCTACAAATGCATCTAAATGGCCCAAAACTCTTTTCTCTTCTTTTAAAGGTAGGATTTTCTATCCTTCCTTCTTTTCTTTCAATTTGGATCTCCATAGATTCAGTATGAGTGTCTATATTTCTAGTTTTTATTGCCACTTCACTAGGTTCAACCATGAATAATTAGTTGATCAATTTTTTGTTGCCCAATTGCTACAAAAAAATTCCAATCTTGGAACTTTTTTTGCTTGTCCAAAACATCTCATCCATATCACATAGTGGATGTATCTATTCACAGTCTTGTATTTCTTTTTGAAAATCGTCATCATCAACATCATCCACCAAGTTTCTGCTTGAAGCATCTATAATTATATGTTTGAAACTTGGATGGTGCATAATCTTAAAGCTAAAATCCTATAACATGTTATTCCATTTGCCCTTCCTTTCATATGTGTCTGAAACAATGGCCAACCACTCAAAAGGCTTATGGTTTGTCATCAAAGTGAAGTGTTTTTTGTTCAAATATTGTCTATAATGCATAATCCCCATATCAATGTGTAGCATTCACCCTCCATGGGGTGGAATAACTTTTGGATAGGTGCTAGAGCTTTATTTGCATATGCCACCACTCATTCATACCTTCCTTCCTTTTGTGACAAAACAACACCAACTCCCTTAGTTGACCAATCAACATCTAAAATAAAGGTTTTGGTCAAGTTTAGTTACACTTGATCTAAAGCTAACAGTTTAAGACTCACCTATTGATCATCAATTGTTGGAATTGTTATATTAAAATAACCTCGGTACCTAGAGTCCACAATGGAAGGAAATAAGAATATACTTTGTGTGCTTTAGAGTTTAAAAGCTAGTGATTATAATCAAAGGAGGCTATTCCAATATTCATTGACATAGGTATTGCAAAATTATTCACAAACAAATTCTTAATGCATGAAAACAAGGAACAAAGTAATCAATCTCATCCATCATTTTCCATCCAAATAACTTGCCAATGTGGTTGTCATTTCACCCTAGCTGTAAAAACTTGTCACCATTTAATTCTAAATCCTTCTTGAAATGTTAACCAATGATGCAATATTAGAAAATTGAAAAAAATCATTGCTTGGGACACCATTAACTTTTTGGGGTAAATTTTCAAAATTTTGCAACCTATAAGCATGAATTTTTAAAACAAAAATTTGGAAATTTGGAAATTTGAAAATGTGATTCACAGGGAAAAAATTACTGCTTTTGTGAGTTTGTTGAAAAATAACAAGAAAAAAGAAAAAAATAACGTTATCCAATTTTTCACTTTTATGGGAGTGGATATTGGAGTAATTGACACTATATGTTGGATGTGCTAAACATTGGTGATAGCCCAATATGGGGGTACTTTTGCTTTAAAAAATTGGACAACAATGGGAACATAACTAATGTTGGAATACCAAAAGGGATAGCTTGAAACACATTTGGATTCACAATGTTTTTCTTTTCAACAAATTGTGTGGTATTTTTGACAAAACAATTAGGAAAAATTTGAATCGAATTAAAAAAATATATAAATTCAAGTAAATTTGAATAAATTTGCTAATGATTTTTACAACTTTGCCAAGCTTACAATAAGACTAAATTGAAAACAAAACCTAGTTTGGACTGTCATTGGGAACAAAATAAGTATTTTCAAATAAAACAACCATTGTAGTTGAAGTTTGAACTTTTGTATAACAACATGATTGATAGGTGTGTCAAACTATGGCTTGGCCATTTACATTAAAAAATATTTGAAGGCAAAAGAAGAATTATGATGACTCAAATATTTCACCATGCAAAAATATAATATTCAAAAAATCCTCTAAAAGAAACCAAAATGCTTCAAGATATCATAATTTTATAACTACTCTCAAGTTTCAACACAAACCAAAATATCATCTTTCAAAAATTGTCATCTAAAAATAGACCTATTACCTAGGGGCCAAAATGCTTTAAGCTACTATACTCTATAATGAGTCTAAACACAATATCCTTGCCTTGGTAGGCAAGGCCAACAAACTTACCATTGGCCATGTTTTAGATTAAATATTAATACATAATAAAGCACTCTGAAAAGTTTCTTGGTATATTTGGAAGGCACATTAATACACATGAATTAATAGTAAAATTTTCCATAAAAATGTTCCAAATTAGTGGTCTTGGAGTCCAAGTTTGCCAAAACTAGAGATGAAATAAAAAATCAAGATGAAAATAATACATAAGAAAAAAAAAAGGACCAAATTGGTTTTGTCACCTAAATTGATCCTCACAAGAATTTCACCCCCAATTTTCAATATGCTTTACTTGCAACTTCACTACTTTTCATATTTTCTAATAAATCAAGACTTCTCAAAATAAAATCTTGCAAATCTTGTGAATTAATATCCAGTTTCATTAGGCGGTACCCAATGTTGTTCACTTTGTAGCTACACTCAAATTGGGGATGAATTAGGGATCACAAGGTTTAACTAAGGCCCCAAAGCAAGGTGACTAAATTAGGATTACCCAAGTGCCTCCTCAAGGTACCTTCAACTTACAATAGGCTTCTACACCCACATAACAAAACAATAGACCTCTTCTTAGCTTAAGGTGGCCCTAGCTCTTAGGGCATGATCCTAGGCCCTTTATTTCTTTATTGGAAGTTAAAACCACAAAGAATTAAAACTTAAAATGTTCACATAGGTGCTGACAACAACCACATGGAACAACAGTGTAGTTTTAAAATATTTTGGTTACACAACCATGATTGAGGGGAAGGTATACAAGAGAGTACATGGCATCAAAAGAGTTTTGCAATGTACCATCCTTATTAGTGTATAGTCTTCAAGAGGAAATATTCAAGATTTTGAAGAAAAACAAAAAGAAAGTTATAATTTCATTCCATTATGATTTCATCTTGTATTTTGTTGTAGACTTTGTGAGGTTTTTCTCTTTTGGTAGTGGAATGGGGTAGCAATCTCCAATGATTTTTCATAATCGTTAAAATCATTTTTTTGCTTTTAAAGTTGGTTTGTTGCCACAAGCCAAAAGAAAAAGAAAAAGACCTTGTTGCCATATGTGGTTAGTTGCATTAGGTTTAGGTTTAAGGTTTGGTACCTACAAGTAATAGATTTTCAATCAAATCTGTTGTTGTGGATTGGAGTTGAAAAAATATTGGTTAGTTATTTCGTTGGGTAGGTTAAAACTAATGTTGGTTGGTTTTTTTTTTTTTTTTGATAGGTTCGGTTCCTAGCTTAGGTTTTTTTTTGGGGTTTAGATTTAAGATTTAAGGTTTAGGGTTGGGGTCATGTGAAATGATAGTTCAAGGCTTCAACTAGGTGGAGTGATTCATGCATTGTTAGAAATGATAGATCTTACATTTTTACCGACCTCAAAATGACAACAATCATCATAACCGAAGTCCAATGTTAAGATGGCTCTTATGGACCATTATGATTTAGCTTTACCTCATCATCTTATCATTTTCGTTTCTTCTATTTTGCTTTAGTTAGTCTTTTCACCTTCGCATGGTATGTCAAGACACTTAATCCCTTGTTTATTACATTAACCATTAATTACTTTTCACATAATGTTTATGATAGGGACCTTCCATCCACAACTCCATATTATGTCTCACATGTGGTTGCCTTTATGTAACAAAAGTATAATTAACTTGTCGCCAATTAACATGTTTTCATAGACAATTGTTAGTTTTAAGGAATGTGATGCCTCCAACATTACAAAATTCCCCCCTTCTTCCATTTGGGCATGGATTGCATATATATATATATCATTGATGCCTTCAATTTGGGTTTACAATGCCCCTGTTCATATCACCATATGTTTTTTATGTCAATTTTCAATGTGCCTTGCATATTTTTTTAGTTCATATGGCCATTGACCCAACATTGCAACTTGGCATACATTTTTACTCTTCCCTTTTTAATGTTCTTTTTCCACACAAGGTGGCAAAAAAAGTCACCAAGAGATTTGCACCCACCTCCTTTCAATAGACAATAGGCAATTAGGAGACATTGTAGGAAGAACACACAATTAAAGCTTAGACTTTAGCTTCCTGAAGATTTTTGGAGATGGTTTTAGATATTTCTCCACCTCCATCAGCATGACTACATCATGCACATGCATTTACACATGTAGAAGAATATGTTCAAGAAATGTGTGCTTTAGTTTTGAACATTTTGATGGTCCCATATGATGAAACCACAACATGTTTTATCTTTTTCACCCATTGGTAGAGGTCGACCTCCCCCTTTTTGTCGATGATTTCCATCTAAAGATAAAGGTTATTTTATACTAAAATGTTTTTTTTTTTTTTGGTGTGTTCACCACATCTTTCATTTGGTGATCTTCTAGGTATGTAATATGAGATCTTATAAGATTTGTTTGTTTTAAATGACCATGAAAGTTGTTTTTATTTCTTTTTTGAAGTATGTGGGCACATTGTTCATGATTGTGTTCACTGATTTATATCATGTTTATTTGCAGCATCACAATTATTAATTCTCAATAAGTAAACCAATGGCATTTGAATGATTGGAAAGGTGATCTATTGCATGGTTGCCTGCACATTTATCATTTAATTTAAGGATACATTTACAAAATATTTTGGTATTCATTAGTTTATTTTGGTGACATAGGGGGGTGTGAGACAATGGTTCACATGGTTTGTGCTATGTTGGATTTACATCCAGATTAAGTTATACTAAAGGTTGACATTCATAATGCTTTCAATTTCATATCATGGACAACCATTTTTTAGGAGTTACAGTCTTTTACTAGTATTTTAGATCAATTTTTCCAATTTTTTTTATGATTTTATGTGTGCCCATTCTCATTATATTTCTCATATGTTTTTTAACATGAAGATTTAATAATCATTTTGTTTGAATTTTGTAAACAACAAGGGGATCCTTTGGGTGAAACATTTTTTTTTACCTTAACACATATTTGCATTCTTCACATTATTGCAACAATCCACCCTAGTTATGTTTTCCTCCATTTGTTGATTATATGCATAATATTGGTCTTATTTCAAATGTGGTACCCATTTTTTATAGTTATAGGCAAAGTTTGTAGCATTAAGGTTTTCCATTCAGCAAACAAAATGCATACCCTTGTCACTTTTTAAAAAAATTCTTACACCTGACACATGTTTTTGTATTTTAAGTGCATCAATGGGCTTTAAGCCATTTGCGAGTCCTTTGTTGCAAAGATGTTTTAAAAGGATCTCAACATTGTAACTAACTATCCTATGTTTATAGATCCACAAATAGCCATTATAATGCTTTGGTTTTATTATACTTGACATCTAGGCTATTTATTGCATATTGCATTTTCATTTCAAAGTATCTTGTAGTATTATATCGAATTTGATTCACTTACCATGCACAAGTAGCCTTTATGATGCTTTTGATTTGTTATGCCCAGGCTATTTATTGCATATTACATTTTTGTCTTTAAATATCTTGTAACATTCGTCAAGTTTGATTCGCATACCATGGTTACATTGGAAAACTTATTGGGCATGAAATCTTTCAACACCACAATGGGCCATTTGGGTTGTCATTAAGTCATTTTATTTGCTTTTCAAAGGGGTTTGGTTTTCCCTCAATGATTCAACTTGCTACCCTCACCTTTTAGGGGTGTTAGGCTTTGATCACTCTTGCATTTGTAAGTTGTTTCTAGCCAAATAATCACCCCATTTTTTTCGATGTGGTGGCACATGTCAAGATTGACAATTTTCCCTCCTAGTTGGCATTATAAAACTATAAACCCACACTTTAGTACCTTAGGTTCATTCTTAGGCCCCCCCCTTTTAAAATCTTGTGGTATAATCGTATCTCCATTCTGCATTTATAGTTTTTTTATGGACCAACTACATGAGTAGGAATTTATCACATTTTTAATAAATGCTCCCTTGGATACCACTAAACACATTTTCAATCATGTGCAAGTCTAGTCACAAGCGTTTGGTTGTTAGCCCATCCTACCACATGCATTCCACTTGTCCTTGACTCAATTATTTACAACATTATGTATTTGCCTTGGCTTGCCACATATTATAATTACACATCTTTCACATTGTTAGTGTGGAAATACCATTAAAAATTAAAGTATTAACTTGCTTCAATGCTTGTGCAAGAGTGAACACATTATAGCCCATAATACTTTTTGAAATGTCCTTGCAACTATTGCTTTGAAAAGTGAAACACACATGCAAAGAGAGGTTTCCCACCTTTCCCTTTGCCACATTTGGCATCAAGTTGATATTCTTATCATCATAAACGAATTTCAAACCTTAACAAACATTGTCATAGTTGATCCAACTCATTTGGATATGGTACATCATGCATTGTCCATAACATTGCATGTATTGACAACTACTATTAAGAAAAAACATGATCATTTGTAGAACATGCACAAAAAAACAACTTCGTTCCCCTTGCCATAGAGATTTATGGTCATCTTCATTTTCATTTCAACTCATTTTTTAATAGTTGTGCTCATGCCACTATAGCCCATCATCAATGGTCCTCTTTAATTCTCTTGATGTTTATTTTTTATTATTAGCAATGTGTCCATAGCCCTCCAACATGTGCATGCCATTGTGATTTTTCAACATGATACGATGCTTGGAAAACATTCTTCATCATACATCATAGCTAATGCACTTTCATTGCTAGCTAATTTGTGGTAGATGACACCTTTTTAGTTACAATCTTTTATTTTATTGATGTATTAGTGGCACTAATTTATTTTTTTCAATTTTTTCATGTAGCATCATTGGCTAACATCGCAAGAAGGATTTAGCATCAAATGACAACATGAACAAGCAAGGTAATAATTATTTTTTTGGGTTCCTGCTTTTTTTTGGTGACCCACAAGAGAAGGGCTTTTGAATTTGGCGAAACCAACTCAAAACCTCTACTTTTTTGGCGATTTTTTTTTCAAAATTTCAAAGAATCTGTGATTTTATTTTTATTTTTTTTGCATTTTGACAAAATTTTGCCAAAAACAAACTAATTAGTGATGTCTAGATTATTATGTTCTTTCATGACATGTGTTCCCTTGCTTTTATTGGCCTTGTACTTCTTGTGGATGGGTTCCCATCCCT
>Ga0116226_10004751_pt1 | contig 12046 bp, 10 predicted proteins | sample S1TSphfallax_FD_89692 | JGI IMG/M metagenome (GOLD analysis project Ga0116226, IMG submission 89692) | Host-associated microbial communities from peat moss isolated from Minnesota, USA - S1T2_Fa - Sphagnum fallax MG | ecosystem: Host-associated > Plants > Peat moss > Unclassified | place: USA... | reverse complement strand
TCCGCCGGTGCTCTATATGGACGAACCGTTCGGCGCGCTCGACGAGCAGACGCGCGTCGCGATGGCCGGCGAGTTGCTCGCGCTCTGGGAGCGGTCGCGCAAGACGGTCGTGTTCATCACGCACGGGATCGAAGAAGCGATCACGCTCTCGGATCGCATCGTCGTTCTTTCGGCGTCGCCGGGGACAGTAAAAGAGATCATTCCGGTCGATTTTTCACGGCCGCGCGACGCGATCGCGCTGCGCGGCGACAAGAAATTCGGCGAATATGTCGTGAGAATCTGGGATTTACTCCGCCCGACAGCCAAGTAAGCCGTAATCGCGTTCGTACGGGTAGCGAGCGCCGGGGGCGGCGACTGAACAGGGAAGGGAGAGCGCTGATTCCACCCACGGGCTTTTTCGAGGTCGATGGAGAGATCGCTCCACTTCCGCACATCCGCGTCCTCATCGTCGCTGCAGAGCGTACGATCGGCACGGCATGGGGCGATGCGATGCGCTCGACGCATCCCTGCGACATCTCGCTTACGACCTCGCAGGGCGAAGCCTGGGCCGTCCTCGACGCGGGACGGATCGACGCGGTGCTTATCGGCTACGACATCGATGGCGGGGTTCGGCAATTGTTACGCGACCTCGCGTTCCACGATCCGCATCTGCCGGTCGTCGTCGTGGGCGCCCTCGATCGAGACGCGATCGACGGTTGCCTTGCTCTTGGAGCGGTTGACTTCGTGGGACACGACGGTCTTGACCGGCTCGGGCGCGCGCTTGTCGCGGCCGTCAAATTTACGACGATGGAGCGGACCCTGCGCGATACGCGCGCGGAGCTCGCGGAATTGTCGGCACCCAAAGCGGGCACCGACCTTCGCGACGTGGTCGATCAAATTCCGGCGATCGTCTGGACCACGGATGACGAGCTCGTCGTCCGTTCCATGCGCGGCTGGCGCGACGATACGGCGCTGCTCGGAACGCGCATCGGTATCGCCTCGGCGAGTTGGCTCTCCGGCCCGGATCGCGGCATCGTCCTCCACGCGCATCGCCGCGCGCTCGCCGGCGAAAGCACGCAGTTCGAGTTCATCATCGACGGTCAGGCGCAACAGGCGCATGTCGATCCACTACGCGATACGCACGGGCTGATCGTCGGCACGATCGGCGTCGCAATCGACGTGACCGAGACCCGCGCACGCACGAGCGCCCTGGCTCGGCTCTCGACGCACGACACGATGACGGACTTGCCGAATCGCTCCGTGTTCGAGAGCCGCGTCGCGACCGCGGTCGCCCAAGCGCGCGAACTGCACCGCTCGTGTGCGGTGCTGATGCTTGACGTGGATCGCTTCAAGTACGTCAACGAGATGGGCGGCCACGGGGTCGGCGATGAGGTTTTGCGGATGCTCGCGTACCGGATTCGCCGCGCGACCGGCGCGCACGATACGGTCGCACGCTTCGGCGGCGATAAGTTCGTCATCGTCTATCCGCAGGTCACGGCGCCGCCCGAGGCGCGCGCCCGCGCCGAGGCGATTCTCGAGGGCGTGCGGCCGCCGATCATCGTCGGCGAGCACCAGTTTTCGCTGACCGCATCGATCGGGATCAGCGTCTTCCCTGACGACGCGAGCGACGTCGCGATGCTGATCTCGACGTCCGAGGCCGCGATGTACGAGGCGAAACGAATGGGGCGCAACAACGCGCGCTTCTACGTGCCGAGCATGCTCACGTCGCCGACCGAGCGGCTCGCGCTGCTCTCCGATTTGCGCCGGGCGATCGAACTCGATCAACTCGAGCTCTATTACCAGCCGATGTATTCGGTTGAGACGCGCGAGATCGCCGGCGTCGAGGCGCTCATTCGCTGGCGCCACCCCGAGCGCGGCTTGCTCCTGCCCGAGCGCTTCATCCCGCTTGCCGAAGAGTCCGGGATGATCGAGAAGCTCGGTGAGTGGGTGATCGCGCGCGCGTGCGATCAAGTCCGGGCTTGGAACGACATCGGGATCGAGAAGGTACGCATCAGCGTGAACGTCTCGGCGCGTCAACTCGACGACGAATCGCTACGCGATCTGATCTACGAACATCTCCAACGTACGAACATCAGTGCCCAAGCGATCGAGATCGAAATAACCGAGTCCTCGATCATGCGCGACGTACCGGCCGCGATCCGGCTCTTGTGCGATCTCAAAGAACTCGGTCTCAAAGTTTCGATCGACGACTTCGGCACCGGCTATACCTCGCTTGCGTTCCTCAAGCGTTTCCCGGTCGACGTCCTCAAAATCGATCGCTCGTTCGTGCGCGAGGTCGCGACCGGTTCCTTCGACGGCGCCGTCGTGCGCGCGATGACGACGCTCGCCCAAAGCATGGGCGTCCGCACGGTTGCCGAAGGCGTCGAGCTCGCCGCTCAATACGAGCGACTGCGCGATTTCCAATGCGACGAGGTCCAAGGCTTCCTGTTCTCGCGCCCGCTCCGCGCCGACGCCTGCACCCCCCTCCTCCTCGGCCAACTCCGCTAACCCGCCAGCAACGCCGGTTCCGTACCAGACCCGACCGGCCCCGATCTATCGCTTCTATCGCGCCATCGCGGGCCGCCACCGCGCCATCGTGGGCCGCCAGAGTGTCATCCTGAGCCTGTCGAAGGATGGGCCCGCACCGAGTCCTGAGCGGAGCGCCCGTCTCGACTAGGCCCGGCCAAAAACGGCGCGCAGTTCGTCCTTGGCTCGCTCGAGCACGGCAACGCGCTTCTTCGGAAGATTCTTCCCGGCACGATTGATATAGAAGGTCAGCATCGACATCGCCGACTGAAATGGGCTGCCCTTACGTCGCTTGCTTCGCTCCGCCGAGCGCTTGAGCGAGAGCGCGATGGCGTGCGGGTCATCCGTATCGAAGAGGTGTGCGCGCAGGTCGAGCGCGTCGCTGTTCTCGGTCACCTGCTGCGACCATTTTCGCGTGGTTGCCATAGCGACCTCATTCCCGCAAGGGGGCGAGTCTCACTCGGCGAATAGCCCCCGGTCACGCTCAAGCAGCCGACCCCGCCGAGATAGCTCAGTCGGTAGAGCACAGGTCTGAAAAACCTGGTGTCGCGAGTTCGATTCTCGCTCTCGGCACATTTGAGAAAACCCCGTGAAATCGCGGTTTCCGGGGATTTTTCTTTTGTCGCCTTCCGGTTCGACGCTTTATTCGACGGCTTATGTTTGCCGATCGCGATCATTTGTCGACGGCGTTCGCCGTCTGGCGCTCCACTCGCGAAGGCCTTCGTGTAGGTTCGTTGGGTGATCGTCGTATCTGCATGCCAGGTGACGCGCGGGAGCCGACCCCTTCTCGAGCGGTCGATCTGTCCGAGCGTTGCTTGAGAGGGTTTCTCGCCGTTTGCCCGCGCTCGTCGCGCGAAGTACAGCGTCATCGCCGTGTTGAAGGTATACGCGTGGGCAGGCCGAGGCAAGCTCCGATCCCGCGAACGCCGTTCGCCGGCGGAGAAGTGACGATTCGCGTAACGGAGGGTGACGACGAGACCGAGCATCCGGTCCTTGTACGGCAGTATCGCGATGCGATCGGAGACGTGCGCGTGGCGCGCCATGTGTCGGCGCAGATCCCGCGTGTCAATGCGTTGCTCGAAACCTACACGTACGCAGATGGACCGCTCTTCGCGTCGTGGGTCGAGCCTGACGGCAGAATCGTCGACAACGCCGTCATCGAGATGCGCGTTGGCGCGCTCTCATTCGCTCGCATGGGTGTGGCCGATGTGCGGTTCACCCCGCGCGTTCCGCCCGATCCTGACTTGTTTGTCGACAGCGACGAAACGGGGCCGCTCGGTGTTGAGATTACTCTCGATAAAGATCCCGATGAATCAAGCTTTCAGACCGAGATGCAGGCATATTCGGCGTTTCTCAATTCCGTTGCCGGCGATACTCTGCCCGTTCACTGCAACCTTGGTTTCAAAACCGTTCCGCGACCCCGCGATGCCGATCGGATTGCACGGGCAATCATCGCTACAGTCCGTGAGAACTCCGACGTTCTCGGTGCTCACCGATTCGAGGGCGAACTTGCATCGATCTTTTCACAGTACTTGCTCTCGAAGCGTTCGGACGATCCGCCATTTTCCGGGGGCGGAGTCGTCAACGACCGCGGTATGCCGGATCATCACGCCTCAGCAATGCGACGGATCGCGGAGAAGCGCGATCTGAAAGACTATCGTACGCGTGGCCGGCAGACATGGCTGATCGCCGGCATGTCGCTTCCTGGACTGTTCGCTACGGACACGAACCGGCAGCTCTATGACGAGGATCTCGACCTCGGGCAATTCGCCCGCATTGTTCTCTGCCATGCGTTCGATTACGTCGTGTTCGAACGACGACTCGTCACGCCATAGTGTCGTCGAGCGACCTTACGGTCATCACCGGCGCGGGCTTTGCCCAAGGGCTCGGTGGGCTCTCGGTTGCTGACATCGATACGGCCTTCAACCTATTACCGAGTCGAGACTATGAGGTTCTGGAAAGTCAGTGGCAACTGCCGCACCGGCGCGCATTTCAAAGCCTCTTACAAAAGCTGTTCATCCGCTACCGCGAGAGCTACAATTTCGAACTCTTACTCAGCGCTCTGCGCGATATGCTCCCGTTCCGCCATCATCCGTTTATCGCGTACACCTCAACGCTCACGTCGGTAACCGCGCTTGATGGATTTGATGCCGAGCTCATGCTCGACGTCCATGAGGTAGTCATCAACGAGTTGATTCTACTAGTCGAGGGACGTTCGATCCCTGCGGACGGCACCGAACTAACGGCGGCGTGCGCGTATGTTCGCAGCCTCATCGATGCGTTTCAGATCGTGCATTGCGACTTGAATTACGACGACTTCAGCGACTCTGTGTATCCCGAAGGCGTTGCCGACGATGGCTTTCGGGGCAACGGGTGGCCGCGCACGTTCGACGCGGGGCAGTTCGTTCGGACACGGTCGCACGTGCAGTTGATGCATTTGCATGGCTCGTATCGTTTCCGGTACAACGAACTCTCCGGGTTTGTCAAACTCGAGCGCGGCGCGTCGCGCAACACGCCAACGTCCGCGGACACGACAGACGGATCTCGCTACCAGTCTCTTATCAGCGGTACGGCCAAGGCGACGCAGCTTATGGCTTTGCCGTTCGTTGTGTATTATCACACCTTCGGCCATGCCATTTTGTCGCGGCCACGACTACTCGTGATCGGCTACGGTGGTAGCGATTTGCACTTGAACACGCTGCTAGTGCAGATGAAGCAAATTTACGGACCGGAGCTTCGCGTAGTCTGGGTTTTCCATGGCGAACTCGGACAACAAAATACGTATATGCGCCAGATGTGCGCCGCTTTCACTGGCGAGCGCGACAGGGGTCCGGGCCTCGCGCATCTCGAGTCGCTGCCGTTCACTGAGGGCTTCGCCCAAAGTGGGTCGCTGTTGATGTATAATGGCGGCTTTCCCTACGCTCGGGAGTCGGACAGCGACCGGATCATCGCCCATCTGGCGAGCTAATGCTTCCGCGCGGGTAGTGCGATCGCAGCAGCCGTCCGGTGCGTGGCCCCGTGCGCGTAGCGGCTTTCGGGCCGCGGAAGAACGAAGTGCTCACGGCACCCGTTTGGTCCGAAAGGCATGGGAGACGACGCTTTTCGAGGCACGGGATCAGAATCGACAGGCGGCTCCGCCCCACGGTTTAGTGGATTACCTGAAACCGCCGGCGGCTAGCAACGATATAGCTGGCAGATGGACATATCGATATGGGGTCAGCGCTTGAAATCATCAAGCACTACGGGGGTTTCGCCCGGCCAGTCACCCCGGCGGCCACCCAAAATGTACCGACTATGGCCAGTTGAAAATGTACCGGGGGTCGGTGGCCACTTTTCGTTCTGAAAATGTACCACCGCCGAGGTAATCCAGCCCGAGCATGCCAGGGCGGCGTCGCAAGACGCCGTTTATGAACCGACTGAGCATGGACGAACGCCAAACGATCATCGGGCTGCTGCGCTTGAAGTGGCCACAGCGGCGGATTGCGCGGGAGACCGGCTTCCATCGGGCGACGATCCGGCGAGTCGCGCTCGAGTTCGCCGCGGGTACCGCAGAATGTACCACCCCGGTCGCCGAAGTGGCCACCGACCCCGAGCCGGCCGAAGAGCCCGCCGATCCCAAATGTACCGCCCCGGCGGAAGTGGCCACCGACTCGTCCCGATCGCGCAGCGCGTGCGAGCCGTATCGCGGATTCATCGAGGCGGAGGCCGCCAAAGGCCGTAACGCGGTTGCGATTTATCAGGATCTCGTCGAGCACCACGGCTATCCCGGCGCCTACAACGCGGTCAAACGATTCGTCGGGAAGCTACGTCCTCGCACAACGAAAATCAGCTGTCGATTCGAGACGGAGCCCGGTCAAGAAGCGCAAGTCGACTACGGCGAGGGCGCGCTGACGCGGCATCCGCAAACCGGCAAATATCGCCGGCGCGCCTCTTCATCATGAAGCTAGGTAACAGTCGTCGCTCATTTCGTAAGGTCGTTTGGAATTCGTCAACTTAGACGTGGTGCAAACTTCACGAAGAGGCCTTTGCGAAGTTTGGCGGAGCACCGCGCACGATTCGGCTCGACAACCTCAAAGAGGGTGTGCTCAAGCCCGATGTCTACGATCCGCAGCTCAATCCGCTTTACGTCAGGTCGGATCGCCTGTGCACCTTTGGTGGCTGACGTTGCCAGCGCCCGGATCCGTGCCATAATATCCTGCATCGCGTCCGAAGGCACGATGTAGACTTCCGGTACCACGCTGGGATCATTGAACGGTTCTAAAAAAATCGTGCGCGTAGAAATGGTCGGGGCGAATATCGAGACGAGAGACTGCGAAATTACGGTTCGAGAATGCGCCCTTCGAGTCGATCGCGATCGTGCGGAGCCCGTCTTCGGATACACCGAAAACGACGGCCTTGGCCGTCCCTATTGTGAGCGCGCCTTCCCATCCGAGACGTAGTAGCAGCACTTGGGTTTCCTGTTCGTCGCATGTGAGCGACCCACAGATCCAGCTGTGTCATGATGCTGACACTCGTCGCGTGTACAATAGTAAAATGCCATCGTCTGAATGCGAATCTCCGTTGAAAACGCTTCCTTGCAACCGTTGCGGGAGCGTGATGAGTGTCGTTAGTGGTCGTAACCGATGCAAACCCTGTCTGCGGAAGGCGGATCGAGCATATTACGCAACCAGCGTGATGCGAAGGACCAAAATGCGCGAGTCTTATGTCTTGCGGCGGTACGGGGTGTCGTTACACGACTTGGAATGTCTCTTGGAACGACAAAATCGGGCGTGCGCAATATGCAAGATCCATTGGACGCTTTGCGTTCCGGCAAAGTATCCGCGACATGAAGCACACTTTCTCCAGCGCCTTTGCGTCGATCATTGTCACGAGAGCGGGATGGTTCGCGGGTTGCTTTGCAATGCGTGTAATACGGCGCTGGGACTGTTGCGGGAAGATACAACTCGATTCTTGGAAGCGGCGCGCTATCTGGACAGATATGCGCGGCCGCTTTACGCGAAGCGTTAATCACCGCAGGCTTCACTGGCCCTCAATGACGCTGCTATGATTGCGGGCGATCTTTTTTTAATCATTCTTACCGAGCGCTCTGAGTGACTTCGATGCAAAATGACGGTGCATCGTTTTTGCACGCATTCATGCAATGTTCAGGAGCACACTCATGAAACGAAATCTTCGCCTCGTTCTTTTGCTCGCCGTTCTCATCTCATCGTCATTTTTCGGAAGCACCGGGTCTGCGATGGCGCAGGCCTATAACGCGTATGGCGTCCCAGTCTATCGTGCGTGGCAGCCGTCGTGGGATCGGTACGTATACGATCGCCGGCACGTCGTCCTCGGGATGGTGGTCGGGTTCCAGCCGTATCGTCTGCAGGTTCAGCGTCGCGACGGCGCGGTGCAGGGTGTCGATCTGAAGAACGGTACCGTCATCTTGCCGACGAACGCCACCCCGACGCCGGGCGAACGCGTTGCCATGGTAGGCTACTACAGCCGCGGCACGTTCATCGTGAATCGGCTGATCATCCGCTGACATCGATCTGAGGCGGATCTCGGCGGCCGCCCGCCAGGGCGCCCGCCGAGTCCGTGCGTTTAGATTCCGTTCGTCTCCGAGGGACCCGCGCTCGCGTCGGGAATTCTCGGCCGATGCTTCCTGACGCCACTAATCGCCGTGGGGCAGAGCGCTTTGAGCTCTCGATCGACGTGTCATTCACCGTCGGCAGCGGCATGCCGCACCCAGGCCGGGTGGAGAATATCTCGAGCAGCGGCATCTTGCTGGTCGCCGACACGCCGATTCTGCCGGGGACCTTCGTGCGCGTTTCCTTCACGGATCCCGTGAAGCAGACGTTGCATACGATCGGCGGGGACGTCGTGCGAACGGCTCCGGACGAGCGCGTCGGCATTTCGTTTGTCGAGATGGACGCCGCGGCGCTGGCGTTCATCAAGCAACTGCTCGAAGCCGCTCGCTAGCGCGCCGCAGCCACCCCAGCCTCGCGATCGACCGGCGCGCGGGCGAAGGCTAGCCGCACGATCGTTCCCGTCGAGGCCTGTTCCACCGATGCGACGGTGGCGAGTTCGTGCATGAGCGCAAGGCCGCGTCCGCGGAGCGGGTCTCCCGGGCCGCTCGCCCAGCGTCCGAAATCTTCCACCACGATCTGGATGCCGCCGTCGCCGGAGCGGGCTCGCACGAGCATATCGCCGGGCACGCTCCGGTCCGCGTAGGCGTGCTCGACAGCGTTTGCAACGGCTTCGCCGCTCGCGAGCAAGATCGCCGCGGCGCGCTCCTCGTCGATGCCGAGCTGCGAAATGAAGCGCCGCATCGCGCTCCGGACGCGGCGCACGTTCCCCGGTAGCGCGTCGAGGCGAACGTCGATCTCACGCAGCGCCGGGTCGAGCCGGACGGTCATGATCGCGGCGTCGTCGGGGCGTGGGCCATCGCCGAAGATCGCGCGATCGAGAAAAGCCGCTATGTCCGGCGCGCCGGTTGCCGTGACGACGTCCGCCGCGTGTTCGAGCGCGGCGATGCCGGAGATGATGTTGCGCTCGCGTTCGATCACGCCGTCGGTGAAGAACACCAGCAGGTCGTCCGCGCAGAGGTCGAGCGTCATCGTCGTCGCCGGAGCCTCAGGAAAGAGGCCCATCGGAAGCCCCGTGCCCGCACCCGGGATCATCGCAGCGCGCGCTCCGGCGCGGGCGCGGATCGGCGCCGGATGGCCGGCGCACGCATACTCGAACCGCAGCGTCATGGGGTCGAGCACGCCGTAGATTGCGGTCACCAGTGCCGCGTCGCCCGAATGGAGCAGCACGCGATTGGCATGTGCGAGCACGGCCGCCGGATCGGCGGCTTCGAGCAGCGCGCCGCTGCGTAAGGCTTGGCGCGCGATATTCATCGCGATGACCGCGTGTGTGTCGTGACCGGCCGCATCGCCGATCGAGAGCGCCACGCGGCCGTCATCGAGGACGAAGGCATCGAACCAATCGCCCCCGACCCCGTCTTCGATCGTACTCGGAACGTACGACCACGAGAACGTCATCCCGTCGACGAGCGGCAAAGCGCTTGGCAAGAGTGCGCGTTGCAGGGCGAGCGCGGTGCGCTTCTGGCGCGTGTAGAGGTCCTCGAGCCGCTTCGAGCGCTCGCGCTCGCCGCGCAGCCGCCGGTCCATGCGCGCGGCTGCGATCGATCCCGCCGCAAAGACGATCGCGACGAGCCCCACGATCGCGACGAGATATCGATCGAGCCCGACGAGTTGCTGCGGTTTCCCAAGGTAGGTGATCGGCAGCGAGTAGCGACCGCTGATGAGCAGCGACGAAATGCTCGTGCTCAAGATCGATGCGGCGAGAAGGCGCATCGCGAAGGCCGGCCGGCCGCTGAGCGCGCGCTGCCGAACCACGACCGCAAAACACAGGAGTGCGAATCCGAACGCGAGCGCGTATTCGAGCAGAATGACGGGCCAGTCGATAGTGATACGGGAGGGCGCCACGGCGGTTGCCGCAATCGCGATGCTGTGCGCGAACACAACCCCTGCGGCGATCGCCAAACTTGCCGCGACGCGCGATCGGCGATCGAGCGGGCTGAGCGCGGCGACATACAGGGCCAGGCCCGCGACGATCATGGCGGCGACGCGCGAGAGCTGCATGACGATCGGGTAGCGGTGCGCCGATTGAGGCATCCCATACGCCTGCATGCCGATGTATTGCGAGCCCCAGAAGGCGACGCCGACTGCAACCGCACCGGCGACGACCCAAATGGTCTGCAACGTGCCGTTGCTCGCGCGAATGCGCTCGACGATCTCGAAGGCCGCGTACGAAGCGAGCGTCGCGATCGCAACGGAGAGCGCGAAGAGCCCGACGTCGATCGAGGCGGGAACGGTCACGCGCGCGACCGGCGCGCGGAAATAGAAAATATCCCGTCGAGAGAAACCACGTTGCTGTGGTGATTAGCGCCGACGGCCGGCTTTCCTTACGTTTCCAGCCGTCATTGCGTGCTCTTGACAGACGCGGACGCCCGTCAAAAGAAAGAGCCGGCCGCCGCGCGATGAGGCAACCGGCTCTCGGTGTGGTCGACGCTTATGCGACGGCGACGATCGCCGTTCGGGTGAGGGCTTGATCCAAATCGGCGATGAGATCGGGCAGGTCTTCGATCCCAACCGAAATCCGCAGCAGGTCGTCCGTCACGCCGAGCGCGACTTTCTCTTCGACGGGGATCGAGCCGTGCGTCATCGCGGTGGGGCTGCAGATCAGCGACTCGACGCCGCCGAGTGAGGCCGCGAGGTTGAAGAGTTTCGTGCTGCGAGCGATGGCCAGCGCGCGGTCCGCCCCGCCCCGTACCCGGAATGAGAGGACGCCACCGGGACCCGCCATCTGGCGCTTCGCGAGTTCGTACTGCGGATGGCTCGGCAGGCCGGGATAATAGACGTCTTGCACGTCCTCGCGGCTTGCAAGCCACTCGGCGACGGCTTGCGCGTTCTTGACGTGTTCGCGCATCCGCAGCGCGAGCGTCTTTGCGCCGCGCAGCGTGAGATAGGCGTCCTGCGGGCCAGGGATCGCGCCGATCGCATTCTGGTGAAACGCGATTTGCGCCGCGACCTCATCGATGCTGGTGACGACGATCCCACCGACCACGTCGCTGTGACCGTTGATGTATTTGGTCGTCGAGTGCCAGACGATATCGGCGCCGAGTTCGAGCGGACGCTGCAGAAACGGCGAGCAGAACGTGTTGTCGACGGCGACGAGTTGGCCCGGCCCCCGAATCGCCGCGATCGCGGCGATGTCGATGATCGTGAGCAGGGGATTGGTCGGGGTCTCGACCCAGAACAGTTTCGTATTCGGGCGCACCGCCGCGCGCACGGCCGCGAGATCGGTCATGTCGACGAAGGTGGTGGTGATGCCGTAGCGCGGCAGCACCATCGTGAGCAGTCGGTGAACGCCGCCGTAGATCTCGCGCGTGGCGACGATGTGGTCGCCTTGCGAGAGCAGCGAGGTGACGGCATTCGCCGCCGCCATCCCGGAACCGAAGGAGATGCCGTACGCGGCGCCTTCGAGATCGGCAAGTTGTTTTTCGAGGGCCGTGCGCGTCGGATTGCCCGAGCGCGCGTAGTCGAAGCCCTTGTGGACGCCCACGGCAGCTTGCGTGAACGTCGCGGTTTGGTAGATTGGAACGATGGTTGACCCGGTCGCGCTATCCGGATCTTGACCGATTCGGATCGCTCGAGTAGCAAATCCCTTTTGGGGACCGGCCACGTCGCTCTCATGAACGTCGGTTCGTGAAGTCGACTGCGAGTGAACCGACGATTGAGTCGGCATGAGTGCACTCCACAGCAGGTAAGCGTGTGATCTTCGCCGCGCACACGGCGGGGCGAATCTCGGCAACTTTGCACTCGTCAAGGTGATTCCTGCAAGCTGGGCGGCAGGCAGGTTGGCGCACCCCGTTCTTGTGATTCATAGCACCATGAAAAGACGAGCTTTTGTTGCCGCGACTGCCCTTGGGGCGGGAGCGGCGATCGCCACCGCGCAGGCGGCACCGGCACCCCTTCCCGCAGCGAGCGCCGCT
>Ga0116226_10004750_pt1 | contig 12048 bp, 10 predicted proteins | sample S1TSphfallax_FD_89692 | JGI IMG/M metagenome (GOLD analysis project Ga0116226, IMG submission 89692) | Host-associated microbial communities from peat moss isolated from Minnesota, USA - S1T2_Fa - Sphagnum fallax MG | ecosystem: Host-associated > Plants > Peat moss > Unclassified | place: USA... | reverse complement strand
GGATCCGACACGCCGTTCGATCCGCGCATCCATGCGCTGCGCCGGCACACCGGCCAGATCGACACCGCCGCCGCCCTGCGGGCGCTGATGGCCGGGTCGGCGATCCGCGATTCGCACCGGGCGAACGATCCCCGGGTGCAGGACCCCTATTGCCTGCGCTGCCAGCCGCAGGTGATAGGCGCGGCGCTCGATGTGCTGCGCCAGGCTGCCGTGACCCTCGGCACCGAGGCGAACGGCGTCTCCGACAATCCGCTGGTCTTCGCGGAACACGGCGAGGTGCTGTCGGGCGGTAATTTCCATGCCGAGCCCGTGGCCTTCGCCGCCGACATGATCGCGCTTGTGCTGTGTGAAATCGGCTCGATCTCCGAGCGGCGGGTGGCGATGCTCATCGACCCGTCCTTGTCCCGCCTGCCGGCCTTCCTGACGCCGCGCCCGGGGCTCAACTCCGGCTTCATGCTGCCGCAGGTGACGGCGGCGGCGCTCGTCTCGGAGAACAAGCAGGCCGCCTATCCGGCGAGCGTCGACAGCATCCCGACCTCCGCCAATCAGGAGGATCACGTCTCGATGGCGGCGCACGGCGCCCGACGGCTGATGCCGATGGTGGCGAACCTCGGCCATATCCTCGGCATCGAACTGCTGGCGGCGGCGCAAGGCTGCGACTTCCATCAGCCGCTCGCCTCCAGCCCGGGGCTGGAGGCGGTGCGCGCCTGCCTGCGGGCCGTGGTGCCCACGCTCGACGAAGATCGCTATTTCGCGCCCGATATGGAGCGGGCAACCGCCCTGATCCGCGCGGGCGCTATCGTGGATGCCGCAGCAACCCCGCTGCCCTCGCTGGAGATCGCCGCATGAGCCGCCTCGACAACAGCCGCCATATCCGCAGCCCGCACGGCACGGAGCTTTCCGCCAAGTCCTGGCTGACCGAGGCGCCGCTGCGCATGCTGATGAACAACCTCGACGCCGCCGTCGCCGAGAAGCCGGACGAGCTGGTCGTCTACGGCGGCATCGGGCGGGCGGCGCGGGACTGGGAGAGCTTCGACCGCATCGTGGCGAGCCTCCGCACGCTCGAGGCGGACCAGACCCTGCTCGTGCAGTCCGGCAAGCCTGTCGGCGTCTTCCAGACGCACGCGGATGCGCCGCGCGTTCTCATTGCCAATTCAAATCTGGTGCCGGCCTGGGCGAACTGGGCGCATTTCCATGAGCTCGATCGCAAGGGTCTCATGATGTATGGCCAGATGACGGCGGGCTCCTGGATCTACATCGGCACGCAGGGCATCGTGCAGGGCACCTACGAGACCTTCGTCGAGGTCGCGCGCCAGCATTTCGGCGGCGACGCCGCCGGTCGGTGGATCCTGACGGGCGGGCTGGGCGGCATGGGCGGCGCGCAGCCCTTGGCCGCCGTCATGGCGGGCTTCTCCTGCCTCGCGGTGGAGTGCCAGGCGAGCCGTATCGAGATGCGGCTGCGCACGCGCTACCTCGATGTGCAGGCCAAGGACCTGGACGATGCGCTCGCCATCATCGCCCGCGCGACCGCCGACAAGAAGCCGGTCTCTGTCGGCTTGCTCGGCAATGCGGCCGAGATTTTTCCCGAACTCGTGCGGCGCGGGGTGAAGCCCGACGCGGTGACCGATCAGACTTCGGCGCATGATCCGCTCAACGGCTATCTGCCGGCGGGCTGGTCGGTGGCGCAATGGGAGGAGAAGCGCGAGCGCGATCCGGCGGCCGTGACGGTGGCGGCGCGGGCCAGCATGGCGGTGCAGGTGCGGGCGATGCTCGATTTCTGGAGGATGGGCATTCCGGTATTGGATTACGGCAACAACATCCGCCAGGTCGCCAAAGATGAAGGTGTCGCTGACGCTTTCGACTTTCCGGGTTTTGTGCCGGCCTATATCCGGCCGCTCTTCTGCCGCGGCATCGGGCCGTTCCGCTGGGCGGCGCTGTCGGGTGACCCGGAGGACATCTACAAGACGGATGCGAAGGTGCGGGAGATCCTGCCCGATAACAAGCATCTGCATCATTGGCTCGACATGGCCCGCGATCGCATTGCGTTTCAGGGCCTGCCGGCGCGGATCTGCTGGGTGGGCTTGGGCGACCGGCATCGTCTGGGCCTCGCCTTCAACGAGATGGTGGCGAGCGGGGAACTGCGCGCGCCCATCGTGATCGGGCGCGACCATCTGGATTCAGGCTCGGTCGCGAGCCCCAACCGCGAGACGGAGGCGATGCGGGATGGATCGGATGCCGTGTCCGACTGGCCGTTGTTGAATGCGCTTCTCAATACGGCGTCCGGTGCGACCTGGGTGTCCCTGCATCACGGCGGCGGCGTCGGCATGGGCTATTCGCAGCATTCGGGGATGGTGATCGTGGCGGATGGCACGCCGGACGCGGCGCGGCGGCTGGCGCGCGTGCTGTGGAACGACCCCGCGACAGGCGTGATGCGCCATGCCGATGCGGGCTATGACATCGCGCTGGACTGCGCGCGGGAAAAGGGCTTGGACCTGCCCGGTATTCTCGGGTGAATTCAACGGGTGCCGGCCGGGACAACGGCTGCGGGCAGAATTATGACGTAATGGCTGCAACTGCATCCAACGCGTAGCGCGCAGGCCGCATCCGAGGCAAGTTCAACCCGATGGTTGTCAAACATCCCCGGTCTCGCTCTTGGAAATTGCGGGCTTCCGTGAGCTGGCGGCGCCTGGGACTACTCTGCGCGCTGCTTCTGGGCGCGGCGGCGCTGTACGCTGCGGTATTCATAATTCTCTACCGGACCCCGCCAAACAACGAGCAAATCTTCTCCGATGGTGGACCGTCACCGCCGCTGAACATCTATGTCAGCTTCAGCGACATGTATCCGGTGCGCGAGGAAGTTCTGGTCCATGTTGATTTCGCGGCCATCGAGGGAAAGCCGCATGGCGTTCATTATCCGGGCGTCCCGCCGCGCGATTTGATCGTTCACGTGGATGACCGCAATGCGATACAGGACGTCAGGCTACCAGCGGGCGAGAGTGCGCAGCCGGCGGTGCTCAGCCTTTCCTTGAACGGATCGGTCGGCAACTATCCCTTTGACCAGTATGACGGCAGCATTCTCATCAGCGCCGCCGGAATGCAATCCGGCGTGCCGCAACCGGTCCGTCTGACAGTCTGGCCCGTGATGTCGAGCTGGAACATTCGTGTGGAGCAAGCCGTTCCGGTCGCCGCGGCGGTCGATGGGGTTGCGCTCGAGATACGGATTGCCCGCCCGGCGTCCTACATCGTCATTGCGATAGCGGTGTATTCCGCCATGGCCTTGCTTGGGATCAGCGGACTGACGATCGGCTCTCTTGCATTCCTCGGCATCCGCCGCATCGAGGCGACGCTCACGGGCACGCTCGGCGCCATGGTGTTCGCGATCCCCGCACTGCGCGCGGCACTACCTGGTACGCCGCCGCTCGGGGGCCATGCCGATGTTCTGGTGTTCGTATGGGTCGAGCTTGCGGTGATTATCGGGCTCATGCTTTTTGTCCTCACCTGGGCGCGGCGCGGCAGCTCCGGATGACGCCTCGGTCGCCGAGGTGCAGGCTGGCGGCCCATGAGCAATGCCGCGCCGCCGGAATGGCTCGGGCTGACGCCTAACCTGGAGTAACCGCGATGACCATCTCGTCGGAGCCGGCACCGGCACAGGCCACGGCCGGCGGGGATCAGGCGACGCTCGCCGCCTACGATCGCGGTGCCGCGTCTTTCGCCGATGACTGGTCCGCGCAGCCAACACCCTCCGATATGTACGACATCGTGCGGCGTTTCTTCACGCCCGGACCGACGGCGGATATCGGCTGCGGGGCTGGCCGTGATACGGCCTGGCTGGACGCCAACGGTTTCCCCTGCACCGGATTCGACGCGTCGGAGGGGCTTCTGGCGGAAGCCAGACGCCGCCATCCAGCCCTGCGGTTCCAGCACGCATCGCTGCCGGCGCTGGCCGGACTGGCCGACCGCAGCTTCCGCAACGTGCTCTGCGAGACCGTGATCATGCATCTGGAGCCCATCAGCGTCACCGGGGCAGTCGGTCGGCTGGTGTCGATCCTGATCCCAGGCGGAACGCTATACTTGAGCTGGCGCCTGACGGAGGGCCACGCGGTGCGGGATGCGCACGGCCGCCTCTACGCGGCTTTCGACAGCGAACTGGTCTTCGCGGCGCTTCGCGACACGGACATCCTGCTGGATGAGCAGCCGATCAGCGCCTCATCCGGGAAGGCGATCCGGCGGGTGGTCGCGCGCAGGGAGCCCGAATAGAGGCGGGGCCGCCACTACTTCAGCTGACTATCCTTGCTGCCCCGGCGGTTGAAGCCGATCGTCACCGGGCGGCGATCACGGGCGGACTGGCAATCGATGCAGAAGCGCACGCCGGGCAGGGCGCGCCGGCGGGCTAGCGGGATCTCCTCCCCGCATTCAACGCAGAAGGGCTCACTTTGCCCCTGCGGCATGTTCGCCCTGGCGCGCGCAACCGCGTCACTGACGGTGTCGTCGATCTGATCCTGCACCGCTCCGTCCGGAGCCCATCCAGTCGCCATTGCCCAGTCCGATAAATGGAAGCGTCTCGCGCCTGTCATAGATGACATCGCGCGCCCGGCACCAGCGATTGTCATCGTCCGTCGCCATTATATACCGACTCCGTGAGCGAGGGCGGCTTAAAGAAAGAGTTTACTGCCTCGCCTCCAAAATCAGCGTTTTCCTTCTGCGGCCGCCGGCGATCGCCGGGTGATCCGCCGCCACGGCCATTGACAGGAAAGCGATCCCGCTATGAATGATTCCCGCAGAATTATTTTATTGTAGACAGGCAATGGATGCATCGGAGGCGCTCAGTCATCGTCAGCCGCGTCCGGCAGTAGATTTTCTCACCAACGGCGGCAAGCTTGGCCGGCTGATAACGGAGCTTGACTGGGGCACGACATCGGTCGGGCCGATCTCCTCCTGGCCGGGTTATCTGCGCACCACGATCTCCACCATTTTACGGTCGCCGGTGGCGATCGTGACCCTGTGGAACCCCGACGGGGTGATGATCTACAACGACGCTTATTCGGCATTCGCGGCGGCGCGGCATCCGCGTGTGCTCGGCTCACGCGTTCGTGACGCATGGCCCGAGGTCGCGGATTTCAACGACAACGTGATGAAGACCGTGCTGGCTGGCGGCACGCTCTCGTACCGGGCGCAGGAATTCACCCTGTTCCGCCTTGGCCGTGCGGAGCAGGTCTGGCTCGACCTCGACTATTCTCCGGTGCTCGATGAACACAACCACCCTGCCGGCGTCATCGCCTTCGTCATTGAGGTGACAGAGAAAGTTCTCGCCCAGCGCCGGCTGCAGGCGGAACGCGAGCGGTTCAGCCAGATGTTTGACCAGTCGCCGAGCTTCATGTCGCTGAAATACGGGCCGGATCATCGCACCCAGCTCGCGAACCCGGCCTATTACCGGCTGCTAGGCGCGCGCGATTTCATCGGCCGGCCGGTGACCGAGGCATTTCCCGAAGTTATCGGTCAGGGCTACGTCGAGTTGATGGACCGCGCCTATGCCACCGGCGAGACGCAATACGCGAGTGCCGCGCCCCTCAATGTCGAGCGGGTTCCGGGTCAGCCGCCGGAGGAGCGCTTTCTGGACCTTGTCTACCAGCCTATCCGCGACGAACACGGCCAGATCATCGGCATCTTCGCCCAAGGCAACGATGTGACGGACCGCGTGCTAGCGGAGCGGCTGGCGCGCGAAAATCAGGCGAATTTCCATGCCGTGACGCAGATCATGCCGAACCAGCTATGGACGGCGCGGCCGGACGGATCGGTGGATTGGGTCAATGAGCGGGCGCTTTCCTATTTCGGCCTGCCGGATCTCAAGAACGATGGTGAGGAATGGCTGGAGACGGTGCACCCGGATGACCGGGCGACCTCGGGCCTTGCCTATACGACAGCGATCCGTACTGGCACCCCGTACGAGACCGAGTTCCGCGCCCGCCGCCATGACGGCGTGTTCCGCTGGTTTCTGGCCCGCGCAATCCCGGTCCGCAATGCGGACAACGCCATTGAGCGATGGGTCGGCACCAATACCGACATTCATGAGCGGAAGCTGGCGGAAGATGCCAGCACGCGGGACCGCGACCGGCTGTGGCAGCTCAGCCAGGAATTGCTGGTGGTCTGCGATCTCGAGGGCTCGATCACCGCTGCGAACCCGGCGGTCACCCGCATCCTCGGCTGGGAGGAGACTGAATTCGCCGGCCATAACATCCTGACCTTCATCCACCCCGATGATCTGGACCAGTCCCGGGCGCAGCTCGGCCGCCTCGTCGAAGGCCAGATCATGCAGGGCTTCGAGAACCGCATCCGGGCGAAGGATGGCAGCTACCGCGTGATCGCCTGGGCCGGGGTGCCCGAAGCCGGGCGTATCCATTCCATCGGGCGCGACGTGACCGAGGAACACGCGGCACGGCGGGAACGCGAGCGAAGCTGGACGCTTTCCCCCGTCATCAAGGTCATCGCGACCGCGGACGGTCGCACCCTCGCGGTCAACCCGGCCTGGACCAAGCTGCTCGGCTGGACGGAGGCGGAGTCGGTCGGCCGCCACGTCAACGAGTTCCTGGCCCCGGAGTCGCTCGGAACAGGCCTCCGCGGCCTGGAGCAGCTTGGCCAAGGTCTGACGATGGTCGACTACGAGACGGTGTCGATGACGAGGTCCGGGGAACGCCGCCTCATTGCCTGGACCACGATGCCGGAGGCCGGCATCCTCTATGCCTTCGGCCGGGACGTGACAGCCGAGCGTCAGGCCGCCGAGGCGCTCGCCGCCTCGCGGGAAGAGCGCGACCGCATCTGGAACACCACGAACGATCTGATGGCGGTGGCCGGGCAGGACGGTTACATGAAGTCCGTCAATCCGGCCTGGAGCCGCTTGCTCGGCTATGACGAAGCGACGCTGCTCGCCCGTCCTTTCCTCGATCTCGTGGCGGAGTCCGATCGCCCCCGGGTCATCGCCGCGATGGCGCAGCTTGCGCGCGGCGAAGGCGTGACCGAATTCGAGGACCGGCTGGTGCATCGCGACGGCAAGGTCTCGCTCCTCGTCTGGAACTGCGAGCCGATGGGCGACACCTTCTACGTTGTCGGCCGGAACGTGACGGAGCACCGGCGGGTCGAAGAAGCCCTCCGGCAAAGCCAGAAGATGGAGGCGGTGGGTCAGCTCACCGGCGGCATCGCCCATGATTTCAACAATTTGCTGCAAGGGATCACCGGCAGTCTGAACCTGCTGGAAAAGCGGCTGGCGCAAGGCCGGCTGAGCGACCTCAACCGCTTCATCACCGGCGCGATGGGGGCGGCCAATCGGGCGGCCGCGCTCACCCATCGGCTGCTGGCCTTTTCGCGCCGGCAGCCGCTCGATCCGAAACCCGTCTCCGCCAATCCGCTCATCGCCTCGATGGAGGATCTGCTGGGCCGCACCATGGGCGAGCGGATCGAACTCAGGCTCATCCTCGCGCCCGATTTGTGGCCGACGCTCTGCGACCCGCATCAGCTGGAAAACGCCGTGCTCAATCTTGCGATCAACGCGCGGGATGCGATGCCGGATGGCGGTTCCCTCACCATCGAGACCCGCAACTGCGATCTCGACGGGACGGGGGCGGTCTGGTCGCGGGACGTGCAGCCCGGCCCCTACGTCTGCATCAGTGTCACCGATACCGGGATCGGCATGAGCCAGGAGACCATCGAGAAGGCGTTCGAGCCGTTTTTCACCACCAAGCCGATCGGGCAGGGCACAGGCCTTGGCCTCTCCATGATCTACGGCTTCGTGCGGCAGTCGGGCGGCTACACCAAAATCACGAGCGAACTCGGGCGCGGAACCTCGCTGACACTCTTCCTCCCGCGGTACAACGGCGATCTCGCGGAGGACGAGCCGGGCGATGCCGGGCTGGTGGCATTCCCGGACGCCGATGGCGAAACGGTGCTGGTCATCGAGGATGAGCCGGTCGTGCGCAGCCTGATCGTCGAGGTTGTGGGCGATCTGGGCTTCGCGGCGCTGGAGGCGACGGACGGTCCGAGCGGGCTGGAGGTGCTGCAGTCGAGCCAGCGGATCGACCTGCTGATCACCGATGTCGGGCTGCCCGGGCTGAACGGGCGCCAGGTGGCCGACGCCGCCCGGCTGCTGCGCCCGGGGCTGAAAGTGATCTTCATGACCGGCTACGCCGAAAACGCGGCATCCGCGCAGGGCTTTCTGGAGCCCGGGATGACCATGGTCACCAAGCCATTCGCCATGGACGTGCTGGCGGCGAAAATTCGCGCCACGATCGAGGATCGCTGAGCGCCCCACGGCCCCGGGTGCGCGCCGACGGAGAATCTTCTAGGTAGGGACATTCGCGCGTGTGAGCGCGCGCGCGTCCCGAGGAGTTTCGTCCCATGCCTAGCCTGCTCGCACCCAGCGCCATGCTGCCCTCCGGCTGGGCGCGGGATGTGCGGATCGACATCGCGCCCGACGGGACCATCGTCGCTGTGACGCCGGGCGCGGCCCAGCGCGGCGGCGAGAGGCTTGAGCGGGTCGGCGGCCCGGTTGTCCCCGGCATGGCGAACCTGCATTCGCACGCCTTTCAGCGCGCGATGGCCGGGCTCGCGGAGAAGCGCCGCGACCCCGCCGACAGTTTCTGGACGTGGCGGGAGGCGATGTATCGCGTCGCCCATGCCGTGGGGCCCGATCAGCTGGAGGTCATCGCCCGGTTCCTGTTCATCGAGATGCTGAAGGCCGGCTACACCACGGCCGGTGAGTTCCACTATCTGCACAATGGCCAGGACGGCATGCCCTATGGCGACCCGGCCGAGATGTCCGCCCGGCTCATTCATGCCGCCGCGGAAACCGGGATCGCGCTGACGGTGATGCCGGTCCTCTATATGCGCGCGGGCTTCGACGGCGCCCCGCTGGAGCCGGCGCAGCGGCGCTTCGCGGCGGATGAGGAGCGGTTGCTCGCCATTCTGGAGTCGCTGCGCTGGCATGGGCGGGACTCGACGACGTTGCAGGTCGGCATCGCCCCGCATTCGCTGCGGGCTGTGCCGGTGGAGGTGGTGCGGCAGATCGCGATCGCTCTGCCCGAGGACACCACGATCCACATCCATGTCGCCGAGCAAATGCGGGAGGTGGAGGATTGCATAGCCGCCACCGGCGCGCGCCCCGTTGAGTTGCTGATGGCGGAGGCGCCGGTCGGCCCCTCCTGGTGCCTGATCCACGCGACCCATGTGCTGGCCGACGAGATTGCCGATATCGCGGCCAGCGGGGCGGTCGCCGGTCTCTGCCCGATCACCGAGGCCAATCTCGGCGACGGTGTCTTCCCTCTCCCGGAATTCCTGACGGCGGGCGGCCGCTTCGGCATCGGCTCGGACAGCAACGTGGCGCTCAATCCCTGGGAGGAGCTGCGGCTGCTGGAATATGGGCAGCGGCTGGTGCACGGGCGGCGCTGCCTCTCGCTGCCCGAGGATGGGACGGGCTCGGTGGGCGGCGCGCTCTGGCGGGCGGCGCTCGCCGGCGGGGCGGCGGCTCTGCACCAGCCGGTGGGCGCGATCGCCCCGGGATTCCGTGCCGATCTGCTGGTGCTGGATCGCGACCGGCTGACCCAGCCGGAGGCCGAGGAGGACGCCATTCTCGATTGCGCCGTTTTCGGCGGCGCCGCCCTGCCGGTGCGGGATGTGATGGTGGCCGGCCTCTGGCGCGTCTCAGCGGGGAGGCATGTCCTGGAGGAACCCGCACGGGCCGCATTCGTCGCCGCCCTGCGAGAGCTGGCCGAGTGAACGCCGGGCGGCACAGCTCCTGGAGACTGATCCCGGCACGGAGTTTCCGCGCGATGCCCTGGCGGAATGGCGGCGGCACGACCTGGGAGATCGCGCGCGGCCGGGTCGATGGCCAGGCGGATGGCGATTGGCACTGGCGGCTCAGCCTGGCGGAGATCGCGATGGATGGCCCGTTCTCTGCCTTTCCGCATGTCGATCGGCTATTGACGGTGGTGGCGGGCGCCGGGATCGCGCTGGTGATCGACGGGGGCGAGCCTCGACGTCTTGACCTCGGGGACTGTATCCACTTCCGGGGTGAGGCTGCTATCGGCTGTGCGTTGGTGGCAGGCCCCACGCGCGATCTCAACCTCATGGTCGATCGGCGGTTCGCCCGGCTGGTGCCGGGCGGCGAGGGACGGCGGATAGCGGCGGTGGCGGACGATACGGTCGTCCTCTACGCCTTGGAGGAGGTTGTGTTGCGGGTTGAGGCTGAGCGGCGGGTAGTGACGGAGGGCGATGCCATCATCGGGGATGGCGGCGCTGAGGCCGAGATTGAACGCGGACGCGCTGTCTGGGCGCGGATCGAGCCGAGGCCGGGCGAGGCCGCGCCGCCCGCACGGCTGCCCGCGCCGTGAGGCTGCTGCGCGTGGCCATGACGGCCAGTCTCATCATGGCGAGCCTGATCGGCTGTGCCTCCAGCCACACCAGGTCGCGGCATGAGCACGAGTATACCAAGCACGCCCATTCGCACGCGGCCGGGCATTCCCATGAGCGCACCCGGCACTCGGAGCATGGGCATCATTATCACGAGCACCATGGCTCCCGGCGGACCTACCGGAAGCCCGCGCCGGTGCCGGGCAGGACGCCGGACGGGCGGTATGTTCTGCCGGGCGGTTTGGAATCGGTCTGCGCCGGGGGCACGCCGCCGCCTTGCCAGTAGGGGCTTGTCGGTCGCGGGCTTGCCGCGAGGGGCACTTTCCTTGCTCTGCTGGATCGGACACGTCTATTGTGAGTCTGCTCTAGTGAGATCACAGGTTCATGACACTGACGATCGAAAGCGATGAGGTAGACAGGCTCGCAGAGGCCCTCGCAGCCCGTACGCGGGTTGGCAAGATGGAAGCCGTCAAACTCGCGTTGGAGAACGAATTGCGCCGGCTGGACGCGGCGCAGAGCGTGAGGCAACGCATTCGACCGATCCAAGACCGGATCATGGCTAGGCCCCCGACAGGACTCGAGGCCGACAAGGCTTTCTACGACTGGCTGAGTGACGAGAGCTGATCTTCATAGACGCCTCGGCGATCGTGGCCATCCTGGGGCTGGAGCCGGAGGCCGACGCACTGACGGATAGCATTGTGCAGTCGCCCTCAACGGCCACTTCGGCAATAGCGATTTTCGAAGCGGCACTTGCCATTGCCCGTCAAAATCGATCGACGGTCGAGGAGGCGGAGCAGGACGTCCGCGACTTCATCAATGCGGCGCGCATTGAAATACTTTCCGTTACTGATGCTGATGCAACCCGCGCCCTGGCGGCCTTCTCCCGGTATGGAAAAGGGCGTGGCCATCCCGCGCAACTCAACATGGGCGATTGCTTCGCTTACGCATTGGCGAAAGGCCGAAACGCGTCGTTGCTGTTCAAAGGGCAGGACTTCGGACATACCGATGTCGAGCCCGCATATCCGCCTCGTCTCGGGCCGTAGCGGGACGGGATCAACAGGGAGCCGAAGCATGGCGGATGAGACCAGCGCAAGCGTAACGCAGGGCGAGCTCGGCGTCCTCGCGCGGCGGAAGATCGAGGCCGGCATCATCGCGCCCATCTACCGCGAGATGTGTGCGCAACTTGGCGAGGACAAGGCGCAGTCGATCCTTGACCGCGCAATTCGCGAGGCCGCCATCGGCGCGGCACAATCCTTCGCCGGAAGGACGCCCGGCGGCACCAGCCTGCGCAGCTTCCAGGATCTGCAGCACCTCTGGACCCAGGATGATGCCCTGACAATCGATGTGCTGAAGGCTACGGATACCGAGTTCCACTACAACGTGCGGCGCTGCCGCTACGCCGAGACCTATCGGGAGATGGGGCTCGGGTCGATCGGCCACCTTCTATCGTGCAACCGTGATGCGGCGTTCTGCATTGGCTACGATCCGCGCATCAAGCTGGAGCGCACGCAGACCCTGATGCAGGGCGCCAGCCATTGCGACTTCCGCTACCGGCTGGAAGACACGCCGGAGTAACGGGCCCGCATCACACGTCCAGATCGGCCACCGTCACGCTGCCCGCGCGCTCCTGGATGAACTGAAACCGCAGCTCGG
>Ga0116226_10004749_pt1 | contig 12050 bp, 6 predicted proteins | sample S1TSphfallax_FD_89692 | JGI IMG/M metagenome (GOLD analysis project Ga0116226, IMG submission 89692) | Host-associated microbial communities from peat moss isolated from Minnesota, USA - S1T2_Fa - Sphagnum fallax MG | ecosystem: Host-associated > Plants > Peat moss > Unclassified | place: USA... | reverse complement strand
CTATGACAACCGCGGCGATGGCCTGTAGTTCATAGCCCTGGCCGGCGGTGGGCTGTCCGGTCATCAGACGCGACGCTTCCACCATTCCCGCCAGTCCTGCCAAGCCTCCGGCGATGAGGTAGACGCTGGTGAGATGGAACTTGATGGGAACGCCCGCGTAATAAGCGGCGCTTTGGTTGCTGCCGATGGCGAAGGAATAGCGGCCCAGTTTGGTGTTCTCCAGAATAAAGTGCATCAGCACGGCGCAAACGGCGAGCACCCAGAGGGAGAAAGGAATGCCCAGCAGGTTGCCGTCGCCCAGGTAAGAGAATGAATCGGGAATTTCGTGGACTGGCAGGCCTTTGGAGATGACCAGCGCCAGGCCGCGGTAGGCTTCGAGTGTGCCCGTCGTCACGATGAACGGGCTGATTCTGAGGCGCGTGATCATGAGGCCGTTCAGGAGGCCGCAGAGCATTCCGCAGCCGATACCGATGGCAATGGCGATAATGGCGGGCTGGCCGGCTTTGATGGCCATGGTTCCGAACAAACCGGAGATGGCGAGCATGGAGCCGACGGAAAGATCAATGCCGCCGGTAATGATGACCAGCGTCATGCCGAGCGCCATGATGTTGATGACGGCGGTCTGGCGGGCGACGCTGGCGAGGTTGATGGCGGTGAGGAAATGCGGGGTCGCGATGGTGAGGCCGGCGGCGAGCGCGATGAGGGTGACGAAGGGCAGCAAACGCTGCAGACGATGCATGTTTTTAGACTTGCTCCAGTTGGGCCGCGCGCGGGGCGGCCAAGCGCATGATTTCTTCTTGTGTGGTGCTGCCGGGAAGTTCGCCGGTGAGACGGCCGCCGCACATGACCAGAATGCGGTCGGCCACCTGAATGAGTTCGGGCAGTTCGGAACTCACCATCAGGACGGCCGCGCCGGAACGGGCCAGGCGGTCCATTTGTTCGAAGACTTCCTGTTTTGCGCCGATGTCGATGCCGCGTGTTGGCTCATCGAACATAAAGACGCGCGCGCCGCGGGCGACCCATTTGGCGATGACAATTTTTTGCTGATTGCCGCCGCTGAGCCGCCCGGCCAGCTGGGCAGGATTGTGGCATTTGATGCGCAGGCTTTGGCGGTATTCTTCGGCCAGCGCGTTTTCAGCTTTTTTGTTGATGACGCCGGCGCTGGAGACGCGTCCGAGGTCGGGCATGGTGACGTTGAAGGCGATGGGCAGTTTCAACGCGAGGCCGTTCTGCTGGCGGTCTTCGGGAATGAGGGCGATGCCGGAGCCGACGGCCTGACGCGGGGTTTTGGGCGTGACGATTTTGCCGTCGATTTCCACCGTGCCTTGTTCCGGCGGATCAATGCCGAAGAGCACGCGGCAAAGTTCGGTGCGGCCGGCACCCATGAGTCCGGCGAGGCCGACGATTTCGCCGGCGCGGATGTGAAAGGAGATGTCGCGCAGGATGCCGCGAAAAATGCTGTCGGCTTTGAGCAGAATTTTCCCGGGCGTGGAGGGCTGGCGCTGGTAAATGGAGGTGAGTTCGCGGCCCACCATGTGCTGGATCAGCTGGTCGCGGGAAAGATCCTTCATGGGGCCGGTGTGCGCGGTTGCGCCGTCGCGCAGGACGGTGACGCGGTCACCAATGGAGCGCAACTCTTCCAGGCGGTGGGTGATGTAAATGACGCCCACTTTGCGTTCGCACAACTGGCGAACCAGGCGGAAGACTTCTTTGGTTTCGGATTCGGAGAGCGAGGACGTAGGTTCGTCGAAGATGAGCAGGCTGGTGCCTTGCGCGACGGCGCGGGAAATTTCGACAAGCTGCCTTCCGGCCGGGCTGAGGCGGCCGACTTTCCAATTCGGATCGAGACGGAAGCCAAGGTCTTGAATTACTTTGTAAGCTCTTTCGGCGATGGAGCGGCGCTGAATCCAGCCGAGCCGGGAGGCATTTTCGCGGCCTAGGAAGATGTTTTCGGCAACGGTTAAGTGCGGGGCGAGAAGCGATTCCTGATGCACCATGGCGATGCCGCTGGCGGAGGCTTCGGCGGGGCTTGCAAAGTTGACAGGCTGGCCGCGAAAGAGCATTTCGCCGGAATCGCGCTGCTGAAGACCGGCGACAATCTTCATGAGAGTGGACTTGCCCGCGCCGTTTTCGCCCATCAAAAGATGGACTTCCCCTTCGCTGACTTCCAGATCACCTTTGCGGAGAGCGCGGACGCCGCCAAAACTCTTTTCAATGCCCTTCAGCGAAAGCAACACCAGAAGTGAGTTTATTACATGGCGCCGGTTCGGGCGGCGCGGGCTTCATGGAAAGCGCGAAACTGGGCGGCTCCGGCGCGGCCCATGCAGCGGTCGAGCATGGCGGGCGAGGCGGTTCGAAGGTCCGCCATCACCAGCGCATCCAGGGCGTTTGAGAAGTTGGGATCGACATTGAAGCCGAGAAGCTTGCCGCCGATTTTCAGGTATTGGCGGATGAGAACGGGAAGACCTTTGCCGTCGCGTTCCAGGTCTTGAATGGAGGAAGAGAGTTCTTCGACGTTCATCAGCAGATGGGTTAGATCCTGGACGTGTTTGGGGAGAAACTTTGCGCCCCGGAAGCCGCGGCGGGGCTTGATCCAGCCCGCCATATTCTCGGCAATGTGACCGTTTAGGAAGTTGACGATGAGGGTGCGGGAAAGCGACTGGTAATCGCTGCTGATGCTGACCGCGCCAAAGAGCACCGGGCAATCGGGATGGCGCTGGGCCACGGCCGCGATGCCTTTCCAGAGCAGCAGCAGCGGAGCGTAGTGTTTTTGGTATTCGCGCCGGATGAAAGAACGGCCCAGTTCGATGCCGGGGCCGATGTGATTGAAGAAGTTCTGGTCGTAATGAAACAGCGTGCTGGTGTAGAGGCCCTTGATGCCGCGGGTAGCCAGCACCTGCGGGGTGGTGACAAGGCGATATGCGCCGGCAACGCGCTGGTCGCGGTTGCTCCAGAGGAACATGTGCTGGTAGTAGGAGTCGAATTCGTCCAGGTCGACGCTGTTGCCGGTGCCTTCGCCGATTTCCCGGTAAGTTTCTTCACGGCTGCGGCCGATTTCCTGAAGGATCTGGGGGATTTCGGATGCGCCCGCCAGAAAGACTTTGAAGTCTTCGTTGGAGGCCAGGAGGTGATTCGGGCCGAGCGCGGCCACTTCGGCGGCAGCGGCCGCTTCCCTGGGCACGGACGGCGCGTGAAGCGGGGCCGGTTTGGGCAAGGTGACCGGGGTTGCCGAGCGGTTGTGCAGAAGATAAGTGCGGGCGCGCAGATAGCCGGTGGCGGATTCGGCATCGGGATAGCTGTTCAGCACGCTGGCCGGAACGGGCGTTCCGACGCGCACGTGGATGACGCGCTTGCGTTTTTTGACCAGTTCCCGCGCCAGGTTCAAAGTGCGCAGGCGCGGATGAAGCGTGCCGAGCATGTGAAAAGGAATGCTATTGGTGCCTTTGAAAAAGAGCGGCAGCGTGGGACAGCCGATTTTGCGGGCCAGCCGCGCGGCCGAGGTGTTCCATTTGGGGTCGGCCACGGCGCGTTCCGACCAGTTGAAATGGGCCACTTCGCCGGCTGGAAACATGACCAGCAAGCCTCCGTTTCGCAAACATTCGATGCTGGCGCGCAGACTTTTGCCGTTCTCATGCGCATTGGCTTCTTCAAAGGGATTGACGAAGATGACGCGCTGGTGAAGCGCGGGCGTGGAGGCGAGCAGAGTATTGGCGACTATCTTATAGTCGGGCCGGATCTTTTCTAGAAGCGTAACGAGGATGAAACCTTCCAGCAGGCCAAAAGGGTGGTTGGCGACGACAACGCAAGCGCCGGTCTTGGGGATGCGGGCAATGTCGCCGTCATCCACTTTGTAACTGATATCGAGATGGCGGAGCATGTCGCCGGTGAACTGTTCGGCGGTGGCGCTGACCGGAGAGGAGAGCGTGTAGCTGCGGCAGAGCGCGTCGGGCAGGAAGTGGCGGAGCAGGACAGGCTCAATGGGCCGGATGAGCGAGCTAAAAGGAGATGGAAGCAACGCACTGGGCGTGACATCAAACGGTAACAGGCCTGTCTGCATAGCAGCAGGATCGCTGAAAGAAGTTAAAGACTGATTAACAGTGGATGACGATATGGACAGCTAACTGTGCTTGCGCGAAAACTTACGGGCAATGTCCGGCCAAAACTCCTTTAGAACGTTGGATGCCATGTCCACACCGATCTGCATGCCGAAACTGGAGACGGCGTCTGAAGCGTCACGGGTGTCCGGGTAATAAGACTGGGAAATGGCCACCGCGACCGAGTTTCCGACCAGTTCGGAGTAGTTGATTTGGATTTTACCGTTGTCGCCGTGGGTCATGAAAATCTGGCCGCAAGCATAGCCGAGGCGGCCGAGGCCTTTCCCGGTGCCTTTTCGGAAGTAGCGGGGGTCCTGATGAAGCAGCGTGGGAAAGACGCCTTCGGTCATGTAATCGCCGATGACGAAGCCGCCGTAGGAAGTGCCGAAATAGCGGCCGTAGCCCGCACCGCCCTGGCCGAAGGAACGTTCAGCATTAGTGAGCTGGGATTCGCCAGCGAAGGCGGCCGCCAGGATGACGGTGCCGCGATCAAAGGCGTCCTGTGCGGCAATGTTGAACTTTTCTTTAGGCGTGAGTGGTTCGTAGTTCTGGAGGCTGGGGGAGGTGCGGAAGTTCGGAACTATGCCGAACAAGCGCTTGGCTTCGGCGGGTTGAGGCTGCGGGGAGGAGTCAGAAGGAGTCTGGCTGAAGAGGAGGGAGGGAGCGACGAGCAGGGCGAGAACGGTCAGACTTCTCATGCCTAGTAGATGCTTGACACAAGGATTTGGTGCGCGACAAAAAAAGAAAGCAATAACTGGCCCAATTCACGCCCCACCCGCCGCGCCAGGTTTCAGCGTCCGCGGTGCTTCCAGTGGCCGGGGCATAGTTGACCCGGTGGTCAGTGCCGAGCTCAAAGTGACCAGGGATTCTTGAAAATGGACCAGGTCGACCTCGCGTATGGCATCGCCGCGGCCAAGCACGGTGCGCAGCATCAGAAGCAGGTCGCTGGCAAAGGTGGCTTCCAGCATGTACTGGTTATCGAGTTGCCTTTTTATGGGCATCAGAACCGTCACCTGATAGTCGTCCAAAGCACGGTCAGGAAGGTGACGCAGCAGTTCTTCCTCCTCGCGAAAAGCCAGGGACGCCGCACCGGTAACACCGGGCTTATACAGCAGGGGCTGAGTCTCATGATGAGGCACCTTGGGCCGGGGACCCACCAGTGACATCTCACCCTTGATGACGTTAAACAACTGAGGAAGTTCATCCAGTTTGAGGCGTCGGAGGAAAGCTCCCACGGGCGTGACCCGGTTGTCTCCCACTTTGGTGACACAAGGGCCGCCGGCGCAGTCGGTCCGCATTGTTCGGAACTTCCACATCAGGAAGTTGCTGTTCGCTTTTCCCACTCTTGTCTGGCGAAAGAAGACGGGGCCTTTCGAAGTGAGTTTCACCGCCAGGGCGACAAACAAGATGACTGGGGAGAAAAGCACAATCATCCCCGTGGCCGCCATAATGTCGAATACTCGTTTAGCGGCTGAATGAGACCAAGCGGCGTTGGCTGAACAAGAGGTGGCTAGAGAATTCTTGTGCTGCATGTCCATACTCGCCACATTCCGCAACCTAACCACTGTTGCGGCCTTTCGCTTATTTGCCGGGCAGCTAGAACGCATCTTCCCCCAAGAAAGAGCTTGACCCATGTCATTTATTTCATCTGTCCCGAAACAAAACCATCGACGCAGCCACTCAAGTTGTTTATATGCGATTTTTCCTACTCGGGTTCGGGTTAGTTCTGGGCCTGGCGGCCGGCCAATCCGTCCCGGAGGCTAAACCCCAGCCCGCGCTGTTCACATCCGCGCAGGACTTCTTCGCCCTCCACCCGCGGCAGACAGGGAAAGCGGTGCGCGCCTTCGATATGCCAAGGTTTATCTGGAAAGACCAGAAAGAACTTTGGACCAGCCCGCTGCACTTCAAAAAAGGCGATCTGAAATGGGTGCTGCCCCTGGCAGGCACGGCCGCCCTTTTGATGGCCACCGACCGTCACACGGAAGGTCTTATCCATTCAGACAATGCCGTGCGCGCGCGCAGTTCAAACGTGGCCAACTTCGGCCTGGCTACGTTTGCGGCCACTTCGGCGGCGTCTTTCGGCATGGGCGTGATCACGCACGATGAGCATGCGCGCGAAACCGGCATACTGACGGCGGAAGCGCTGGCCGATTCGTTTCTGGTGTCGGAGGCATTGAAGCTGGCGACCCAGCGCGCCAGGCCGCTGGCTGATGCCGGGCAGGGCCAGTTCTGGCAGCAGGCTTCCCTGAACTCGTCTTTTCCGTCCGAGCATGCCGCGCTAGCCTGGTCGGCGGCGGCGGTGATTGCCCGCGAATATCCGGGACCGGTGACCCAGTGGAGCGCTTACGGACTGGCTTCCCTGATCAGCTTTGCGCGCATCACGGGCAAAGATCATTTTCCGTCCGATGTCCTGGTGGGCGCAGTGGCCGGCTACCTGATAGGAAGGCATATCTACAGCGCCCACCATAACGACGGCATTACCGATGAGACGGGAGCGACGCCGCTGGTACATAGCCCCCACATTCACAGGCACGATGAACCGCCTCAAGGCTCGGTGTATATTCCGGCGGTGTATATCCCAGTGGATAGCTGGATCTATCCCGCTTTGCGGCGCATTGCCGCGCTGGGCTATATTCCCGACCAGGTCTCCGACCTGGCACCCTGGACCCGGGCCGAATGTGTTCACCAGGTGGAGGAGGCGTCTGAAAGCGCGGCCCGAATCCGGGCTTTGGATAGCCAGTCCTCCCTGAATGATTACGTGCTGACGCTGCTGACGGACCTGAAAGAAGAGTTCAGCCACGAGCCAGCGGAACAAAATGCAGTAAGGCTGGAATCAATTTACACCCGGATGATGGATATTCAAGGTTCGCCTTTGCGGGACAGCTATCACTTCGGCCAGACCGTGGTCAACGATTACGGACGCCCTTACGGCGCGGGACTCAACAATATAACCGGTGCTTCTGGGTATGCGCAGTCGGGCAGATTCTCGGTGTACGTGCGGGGCGAATACCAGGAAGCGCCAGGAGCCGCCGCTTACCCGCTGCCGGTGCGTGAATTCATTGCCAGCGCCGACCGGAATCCGCTGCAGGGGCCATCGCCCATTGCCAGCACCAGCCGCTTTGAAGCGCTGGAGATGTACGCGGGAATGCAGCTTGGTTTTGAAGACATCACCTTTGGGAAACAGAGTTTGTGGTGGGGGCCCAGTGAGGAAAGCGCGTTCAGCTTCAGCAACAATGCCGCGCCGTTCTACATGCTGCGGATGGCCCAGGCGCGGCCGCTGGTCCTGCCTGGATTGCTGTCGCATTTAGGAAAAATCCGAACCGAGATCGTATTTGGCAAGTTATCCGGGCATCAGTGGCCTCCAAGGCCGTTCGTGAATGCGCAGAAGATCAGCCTCGATTTGACCGACAATCTTGAGATTGGCTTCACGCGGTCGGCCTTTTTTGGCGGCGTGGGGCACCCATTGACGTTTGGCAGCCTGGGAAGCAGCCTGTTTAGCGTGAGCAGCGTCGATGTGGGGCCTTATGGTTCGTCTGATCCGCCGGGCGACCGGCACAGCGATTTCGATTTTCGCTGGCGAGTTCCGGGGTTGCGTCGCTATCTCACTATTTATTCCGATTCGTATGCCGATGATGATCCCAACCCGATAGACAATCCGCGGCGCTCGGCCTGGTCTCCCGGGTTCTATATTTCGCATTTGCCGGGGCTAAACAGGCTGGATTTCACGTTTGAGACGGACTCCACGCTGCTGTACCGGAAGGATTATGGCGGCGATTTTGTTTATTATGACAGCCAATATCACGATTCCTACACCAACAACGGCGTGCTGCTGGGGAGCTGGATTGGCAGAGATGCGCGCGCTTATCTGGCGGCGGCCAGCTATTGGTTTTCAGCCAAGTCGAAACTGCAAGGGCAGTACAAGCAGATCAAAGCCGGAACCAGCTTTCTGCCTGGCGGAGGGACGCAAACCGATGTCTCACTCAGTGGCCAATGGACGCCGCGGCCGGAATGGATGATCAGCGGCGAAGTGCAGGTGGAGCGCTATTTCGTGCCGGTCTTAGGCGGCGCTCAGATGAACGTGATGAGCAGCCTTCAACTGACGTTCACGCCGCGCAACTGGATGCGGCAGAGATAGCGTGAGAACTCAGGGCCACCGGCGGCACTTTAAAAGAGGACTAGAGCCGATGACCCGCAAACCTTTTGATCGCCTTCTGCTTCGCTTCGGAATAGCCGCCATGATGGCTGCTCCGCTGTGGTCACAGACCGGTCAATATCAGGACCTGTATCAAAATCCCTATCAGAATCCGCAGGGGACGCCAAGCCAGACAGACAGTTGCGCTGATCCGCAGAACGCGAATCTGCCGGAATGCAGAGCAGCCGTGATGAACAGCGCGCGGCCGCAGATGTGGCCGCAATCGGGCGAACAGGCTGGCGGGTTCCCCGGTTCGGGCCAGCAACCCGCGCGTGTGCCTTTCCCGCAAGACCGCGGACTGCCGGATTCAACACTGCGCCAGCAAGACCGCCCGAGAGAGCCGCTGACCGAGTTTCAAAAGTTCATTCTGGCGACGAGCGGCCAGTTGCTTCCCATCTACGGGTCGTGGCTTTTCGAACATGTGCCGTCGACGTTCGCGCCTTTGGACCAGGTGCCGGTGAATCCGGAATACAAGCTGGGGCCGGGAGACCGGGTGGACGTGCGGGTGTGGGGCCAGATCAACTTCAGCCAGCCGCTGACCGTCGACCGGTCGGGCGATGTTTTCCTGCCGCAGGTGGGCCGCATCAGCCTGGCCGGTCTGCCATTCGAGCAGGTGCAGAGCGTCATTCATGCGGCCATCGGACGGGTGTACAAAAATTTTGACGTCAGCGTGAATATGGGACGCCTGCGTTCGATTGAGGTCTTCGTGGTGGGGCAAGCGCGGCGTCCGGGCAATTACACGGTGAGTTCGCTAAGCACGCTGGTGAATGCGCTATTTGCATCGGGAGGCCCGTCGTCGCGCGGATCCATGCGCCGCATTGAATTGAAGCGCTGCGACAAAGTGATCACCACGTTTGACTTATACGACCTGCTGATGCGCGGCGACAAGTCGAAAGATGTTCCGCTGCAGGCAGGGGACGTGATTTTCATACCGCGGGCGGGCGCGCGCGTGGCGGTGGCCGGGACGGTGGAAACTCCGGCCATTTACGAAATTAACGACAGCAGCCAGTTGGGCGATCTGCTGAACGATGCCGGCGGATTGTCTTCGGTGGCGGCCGGCAAGCGGGTGATTCTGGAGCGCATCGATCAGCATGCGGCGCTGCGCTCGGAAGATGTTGACATGACTGCGCAGGGCTTGTCGAAATTATTGCAGGACGGCGACATTATCCGCATGCTGGCCATTGTTCCCCGCTTTGACAACACAATCACATTAAGAGGGAACGTGGCCGATCCGGTGCGTTTGCCCTGGCACGCGGGCATGCGCGTCAGCGATGCGATACCGGACAAGGAAGTTCTGCTAACGCGCAGCTATTGGACAGAACGAAATAAATTGTCCGATGGCAGGCAGGAGATGGCGCAGCCGTTTGATCTTCCGTATAGCAATCAGGCTCTTGGCGGGCAAATGGGGGGCGGCCAAATGGGCTTTGGGCAAATGACGGGCGGGCAGACGATGGGCGATGCCACCTTACTGGCTTCGCTGAATGCAAGCCCCTATGATCTGGGCCAGACTAATTTGGGCCAATATAATTCGGGCGGGCTGGGCGCAGCTTCTCCGGCATACCGCGACGAAGCGCGTAATAACAAGGCGGACAAGTCTCTGGCGGCGTCGCTTTCCAGTAATGAAGCTCCGCCGGTGAGATATTTTTCACTCAAAAATGATGTCCAGCCTCCGGCTCCGGATATTGACTGGAGTTTTGCCTCCATCGAACGCATCGACAAGCAGACGCTGACAACACGGCTGATCTCCTTCAACCTGGGCAAAGTGGTGATTAATCACGATGCGGCTTCCGACGTGCTGCTGCAGCCGGGCGATGTGATCACCATTTTTTCGCGCGCCGACATTACGACGCCGCATTCCGAGCAGGCCAAGCAGGTGCGTCTGGAAGGCGAAGTGAACATGGCGGGTGTTTATTCGGTGGGACCAAATGAGACGCTGCGCCAGCTGGTGGCACGCGCGGGAGGGTTGTCGCCGGACGCTTACCTGTATGGCGCACAGTTCACGCGCGAATCCACGCGGCGCGAGCAGCAGAAGCGTTACAACGATTTTCTGGATCAGCTGGACCGCGATGTCAGCCAAAGCGGCTCCAGCCTGGCCGGCCGCACCGTGAGCGCCGATCAAGGGGCCCTGGCGCAGGCATCACTTGCCAACCAGCGCAGCATGGTGGAGAAGATGAGGGAGATACCGGTATCGGGGCGGATTGTCTTTGAGATGGAGCCCGGCAGCCGTGGCGTGGAGTCTTTGCCTGACATCCCGCTTGAAAATGGCGACCGCCTCTTCATTCCGAATGTGCCCTCCACGCTGAATGTGGTGGGCACGGTCTACAACCAGTCTTCCTTCCTGATGACATCGGACTTCCGCCTGGTGGATTATCTGAAGGAGGCAGGCGGCCCCACGCCTTACGCGGACAAAGGCCGTACATTTGTCATCCGCGCGAATGGCGCTATTGTGGCGCGAGAAGGGCGGTCGGGACTGTTTACGGGCAGTTTCGACACACTGCGAATGTACCCTGGCGACACAATCGTTGTGCCCACGAACGTGAACCGAACCACGAAGCTGCGCGGGCTGCTGGACTGGTCGCAGGTATTGAGCGGCTTCGGACTGGCCGCGGGGGCCATCAACGTTCTGAAATAGGCGGAGATCAAGATGGCGCAAGTTGACACACCATTGCTCGAAAACTTATCCTCGCGGAGTTTGCCGGCTGCCGCGTTACAGGGCTCCGAAGTATCGCTGATTGAATTATTCACCGTGCTGCTGCGCCGCAAGCGTTTTATTCTTGGCACGGCGCTGATGACGGGGGCCATTGCTGCGGGCGTTGCGTATTTGCTGCCGGTCACTTATTCAGCCGAGGCCATCATCATGCCTCCTCAGCAGCAGCAATCGTCACTCGCCTCGTTCGCCGCCGGCGCTTTGGGCGGACTGGCAGGCAGCGGTATGGCATCTCAGCTTGGACTGAAAAATCCGGCCGATTTGTACATTGGCATTCTGGGAAGCCGGACCATTGCGGATGACGTTATCAATAAGCTCCATTTGCAGGACGTGTACAAGGCAAAGCTGGCGTCCGATGCGCGAAAGGCGCTTGCCCGGCACGTTTCGTTCAGCAGCGGTAAGGACTCTTTGATCAAGATCACCGCCGAAGATCATGACGCGCAACGCGCCGCGGACCTGGCCAACGCGTTCGTGGACGAACTGCACAAGCAGAATTCGCGGCTGGCCATTACGGACGCCGCCCAGCGCCGCCTGTTCTTCGAACAGCAGCTTTCCAATGAAAGAGAGGCGCTTGCCAATGCCGAAATCGGATTGAAAAACACCCAGCAATCGACCGGCATGCTGGCACCTACCGGCCAGGCCGAGGCACTGATTCGCGCCGCTGCCCAGCTGAAGGCCGAAATTGTGAGCCGCGAAGTGAAGCTGCAGGCCATGCGGTCATTCGCCACCGATGAAAACCCGCAGTTGCAGATACTGGAGCAGGAGATTAAGGGATTTCAGTCGCAATTGAGCAGTATTGAAGCGGACGGCCAGCCCGGCTCCAAGTTTGAATTCTCAGCCGGCAAGCTTCCGGAAGCCAGCCTGGAATATATTCGCAGGTTTCGCGAGTTGAAGTATCACGAGACACTTTACGAACTGCTGGCCAAGCAGTATGAAGCGGCGCGGATTGACGAGGCCAGACAGGCACCGCTGATTCAGGTGGTGGACCGGGCGGCGCTTCCGGACAAAAAAAGCTGGCCGCCACGAGGTTTGTTCGCGCTGATAGCGGCGGCGGCGG
>Ga0116226_10004748_pt1 | contig 12051 bp, 7 predicted proteins | sample S1TSphfallax_FD_89692 | JGI IMG/M metagenome (GOLD analysis project Ga0116226, IMG submission 89692) | Host-associated microbial communities from peat moss isolated from Minnesota, USA - S1T2_Fa - Sphagnum fallax MG | ecosystem: Host-associated > Plants > Peat moss > Unclassified | place: USA... | reverse complement strand
TGTAAAACTATCTAAGGTTTTTTTCTTTGTTTGTTGAAAGCACCTCCTTGCATGGAAGATTTGTTCATTAGTTGAAAGACCTTTTGATTGATCCAATGCAAATCTTTTGTCATTTGAATAAAAATCCTTTCATGTTTTATGTTTGGGAAGGTTTGTTTTCGTGGACTTCCCCTAATTTGTGCCTACACTTTCAAGTTATAGCCTTTGAAGCTATGACATTACAACCTTCAAATGAGGGGAGGTCTTCAAAATCAAGCCATTCCTTATACATATTTGGTGCATATTGAAAATTATCATGTCAATGTGGAGGTGGAAAGAGGAACATTTTAGGGTGTGGATATCTTTGAAATAAGGAACCTAAGTTGATTCATAATTTATACATTTCACACTAATATCATGCATTGAAAACACATTTGACACATGAATTTATGAAAAGATGTGAAATATGTGTGTCAATTGTTCATTCATAGGTTTGTGTTTCATTCATCAACACATGCATTCATGTGTCAAATGTGTTTTCAATGCACAATATTCGTGTGTAAAATGTACCAACCTATGAATGATTGAACTTCACATGATTTTCATTATTAATTTGTTGCATGTTAATTTTTTGATTAGCACACAAATCAAATCCCACATTTCAAGAACAACCTTGTCCATGAACATTAATTTGACATAAAGCACGAAGCAAATAATGAATTATACATTTGTAGGCTGCAAGGTGCTGATGGATACATGGATCACAAAAGGGTCACCCATATAAGTGTAGAGGCATTTTTCACCTACTCTCTTTAGGTGCAAAGGCAACTTACACTTGTTTTTATCTTGGAAGGAATCACACATATTAGTAATTGTAACATTGTAAAATGTTCCACAAAGAGAAGAGGGAGTTTTCATTGATATAGAGTGCACTCCTCTAACACTAATTTTTTTTCAAGAGTGTTTTATGGTGTTACACACTCCATGGATAATGGTGAATCTTTCTTGTCTTTTATCTTTCGAGTTTAACTAATTAATGCCCAAGTAACAATTCAAACCTCTTTCACAACATTTCTTTTCCTTTGGAAAATTTTCACCAAATGGTAAATTTGTTTTTAAAAATGGAGAAAATAAAGGAAATTTTCATTTTTTAATCACCAATCTTGGATTTTTTATAATTAAATCATCAAATTTTATATTTATTTTTAATAAGTATCTAGAAATATTTTTAAATGTTTAAATTTTCCTATTTTTTTGTGTTTTATAACCAAATCTACCTAAATTTTCTTGTGAATGATCACCATTTTAGCTACATCACAAAATTGGGAAAAAAAATCCTTTATATTTTTGACCCTAAGAAAAGAAATTGATGAGTTCAAAACAATGTTGTGTAGATATGAAGTTTTGAAGCTTGCCCCGATATATCAATATGTCATTTTTTTTTAATTGGGAAAATTTCTAACAAAAATACAAGCATTGATTTTCTTTTTAAAATCATTTTGTCAATATATGTATATAGATTCATTTTTATTTTTATTTTATTCAATGGGTATGTATTTGCTGATTTTCAATATCAAACTAATGACATGATATGTGTAAAGGTTAAAAATAAATTCTACATGTTTAGAATTAATTTATGTAATCGCACATAAACCTACAAGAACATAATTTTTTTGCAAAACCAATAACTTGTGGGGTAACTAAACGCAATTTTTTAAGGAATTTTGTTTAATGTAATGTTAGTTACTTGCCCTAAAGGAACCCCACAAAAATACAAATATGCCCTAGCCTTGCACGACACAACCAAAACTCATTTTCAATGTTGTTGACAAATTCCACAATTAAACCTTGCATTCATAATGACACAACTTTTTTTTTTCCATGCACATGCAAACTTTATTATTTAGATTTGAAATTCTAGCTACCCTATTGAGTTAAACTTTTCATTGCAAATTTTATTATTAAACATTGAGATTCTTGCAATTTTAAAGAACAAAAATAAATAAAAATCCATCATTTCACCTTGCTAAACTTAATCATTATTTAATTGCAATTATTCAAAACAATTTGGTTCCTCAATCAAATCCTAATTTCTTTACTTAATGAATTTTCAACTTTTATTTTAAATTTTATTGGATTTGCTTGTGTGTACAATTTAAACAAGGACAATCATGCCAATTTTTAACCATAGTGATGATGTGATTTAAGTTTTTTGCTTGTAAGTGGCAACATCAAAGATCTATCAACACACTAGCAAGATTGAACAACACATGTTCAATTTTAATAATATATGTGACCTTAGAATTCCTAGGATTTGTTTGATAAAGAAGCCAATGTTTTGGGAATTGAATATTATGATTGTGCCACCAAAACAAAGGGTTGACATATACAATTTGAACTATAAATAATTCCATGAACAAATATAGTTCCCCAACAAAAAATGCACATAAAGACTCTTCAATAGATGTGCCAACACCAAATATGTTTTTATATATATAATAAAATCATTAGATGAAATTGATCCATCATGTCGTAACCTTAGTTTGGGGCTCGTGACCAAGGCAAGGGCTTGCAAGGGTGTGGGCCAAGAGGAAGCCCGGGAATGTAGGAGAGTGTGAGGGAATGAACCCTCACACTCCCAAATGAGCTCCCACTTTGGGAATTAGGGTCCTAATGGACTCCCAAACTCTCAGAGAACAATTGTAGGGTCAAAACCCATTGAATTGAAAATTTCCTTATGGGAGAATCACTATGACTATAGCCATTGGAAAGTGGAAATCTCTTGGAACGTAGATATCTAAAATGGGCTCGCACAACCCATTTGGACACTTCAATCACAAGTTATGGCCAAAAGAAGGGTCGGGAGTCAAATTGGCAATTTGACTCCCGACAATTAAAAATCAGGAATCGCCACTATTTCCTTGCATTTAAGTGGCGTGCAACATATTGTTGAAAAGCTTTCAACGAGGGCTACAAATTTGCTTCAAACTTCGTCTCAATCAGAGGTTTTCACGCAAAGTTATGGGCCCCCAAAGTTGCGAAAATCCCAACTGTGGGAATTTCGGAACTCCCACTTGGGAGTCCTAGTACAAAATAACATTAGGATGCTAGTCCCATGGGCACGCACAAAGTATACTATAAGGGGGAAGGTGGTGGCTTCCCCCAAGTCCGAACTGTGATGAGTCTTGTGAGTTCGTGTTTGCCCATGCACCAGAGTGCTCAAGCTATGCACTAACCAACTTGTTAGTTGGTTTGTGCAGGTTCGTGTGAGTGATTGAATTGCTTATCAATCTTCCTAATCCCATCCTGGAGCTGCAACACACCCCTCTACCCTTGAAGTGTTGCGAGCCAGGGAACGCGCCCCAACTCTTTCTCCTTCCACTGTCTTCACTTTTAAACTTCTAGTTGAATCCATTAAGGAGCTTGGGGGTGCATCACATCAACTAGTGTTGCATGTGTTTGAACAATATGATTTAATACATAAAAACATTCATTAGATGAAAGAATATTATTCTTACATTGTATTCATAATTAAGACATGCAACATCCCCACATCCAACATAATTTTCCACAACATACAAAGATTTGAAATGAAGATCTAGCAATACGATAAACATGTTGTGAACCTAATCTAGATGATAAGTTGTCAAGAATTAGAGAAAACATTTTATCACCTTGACAATTTCCATTAACATGTTTTCTTGAAAATGGATAACCATTGGCATCAAAAGGCCGGGTCGTTTGAACATTAGTCCCATGAATAACATGTCCCATCTTAGTTTCCATGATCATTGGTTCGTCACACATGTTGTGACAACAAGGTTTAACACATTTATGAATGTTTTTGCAATTACCCATACCATAGCCTTAGGAACTATTTGCTACAAAATCATTATGCTATGTTCAAACGACATGTTTGAACTCCAATGCCTTTCAAACATGATCATTTTATTCACAAAGGTTTTCAAATTTTGAGAAATTTTGGGATCACACTATGAACACATACATTTTCTCATTCTTACTTCCCCTTTCTTGATTTTTTGTCCATATGATTATTTTAAGTAAACTACCTTGGATAATGTTCACACTAACATGTCTCATACTTATAATCATCTTCTCGTCATTTGTAGCATACTAACATAAATTTAAACATAAGGTGACCAAAACAAGTACCTTCATAAACCTCTAAAGTTTTAAAGGATGACAATTAATAATGGATTATAGTGTTGTCATATATTTTAGGTTGTTCCTTTCATCTTTCACAAAAGCAATCACATCATGCATCAAATCATATTTTTCAAATAAAGATCTCCATTGCTTAGTCATGGAAAGCCCCATGGTTTCATGCACTTCAAATAAATTAATAGTAGCATGTATAGGGGTTCAAAAAACATTCAAATAGTTAATTGCTAAAGCAAATGTGACCACACCACCTTTGCACATCCAAAGATCAAAACATTTAAACATGATTGTCATAGATGTGAGATCAAACAACATATGTAGGTTCATAATTTTTGTGACCATTGTAGGAAACACTTATTTTGGGACCAAAGCAAAGCAAAAAGGAGAAATAATATGAACGCATTAACACAACACTAACCTCCATAACCAAATATTCTCACAAGTGGAAAAGGCCTTATACCCCATACAAACATACTACATAAATTGTTGTTGCACCTCATCACATTTTTTATACTTCAAATTTTTGGCACCAAAAAATGTTTTGATTGCACACCCACTTGGCTCAAACCTTAGTTTGGTTTAGGGTTTTGCAACCAAGGCAAAAAAGGTGTTGAACCAACTTTGGTTGCCAACTATGATTTGCTTGAATATTTTTTTCAAGAAGAAACAACTTTCTTTGAATAAGCAATATGGGATGTGCACAGTCAATATGGGTCCTTATAGGAAGGATCATGTTAATCTTGTTGTATTGGATATATGACCTTTCCTTAGAAAAGATCATTGGCACAAAATATTACCACTTTCATGATATGTTCTACAAAAAGTACATCACAACATTTATGGGTTTACAAGATCCACAAGTAAGTTGTCATTAACAATAAAATAAGCATAATAAAAAAAGTCTTGATTAAGTGGCTTCCAAGTTGTAACTTGAACTTGTATAGTTGTAAGCTACATAATTTCAACCTCAACAAAATTGTTTGCATCAGCTTGCATATGTAGGCTTTCAACATCTAACAAACTATCGTGCACATTAAAATTTGTTGCAATTCAACATAATCTTCAAGCTTGCCAATATATTCAAAAATAAAATCCTCTTCTTTATGGTGAAAATATAGTTAGGGGGACAATGTGGATTGTCCTAATTGTAATTTTTTGGATTATAAATTAACTTAAAATGTAAAGTCATATTTCACATTAACATTGTCAATTTTTAAACTATCCATATTGAAATAGATATTATTGAAAATCATATTAATAAGTATGCATGAATTCTATAAAAATAATGGATTCATAATGAACTTTTGAAATATTGAGACTTTCTTGATAATAAAATAAAAATTTACATGTGAATTCAAAAAAAAGCCATATTATGGTCATATTTTCTAATGAAAAATAAGACAACATCAAATTCAAGCCATTTAAAAGTAATATGCATTGAAACTTTACTTATAGGATTTTTTATTTATTTTTTGGTTTAATATTATTGTATTATTAACTTTTTAATAATCCATTTTTCATTCAAAACTTCATGTTTTCATATGAATTTTTTTACCAACTTATATGTCTAACCATGTACATAATTGGGGTTATGCATATTTTTGAATGGAAGTATAAGCATATGTACATTTGATGTAAAGGTTCCCAATTAGTTAGTGTCACAAATGAATTCTCAAAAAGCCTAAAATGAACCACCTAACCATGTTTTTTCCTTTTAGCCATCACATTAAACATGGATTTAACACATAACGCAAAACAAAACACATAATTATAACACAAACAAAGACAATTTTATAATGTGAGTTGTGAATTACCCATTACATGCTTAGTGCAACTTACTTGTTTATAGTCATTTGAGTGCATGGAAGAGTTGCAAATTTACAAAATGAAACAAAACAACACGACAATGAAAAAAAAAGAAACTTTTGAAATTTTCACCAAGAGAAAATGTACCAAAATAAAAACTTGAAAGCAAAAGGAGATAATAACTTTCACTTTGTGAAAATAAACAAATGCAATGAACATAAAGTTCAACATGTGACAATTAGATTGCAAAGTTCAAGACCTCAAAACCAAAATGCACACTAAAAATTCAAAACCTCCAAACTAAAATTCATTTTCAAAACCTTAAATCTAACATGTTTGTTTCAAACCTTAAAATGAAAGTGCATGTCGAAAACTCAAAACCTCCACATTATAGTGTGTATTCAAAATTGTAAGTCTAAAATGTTTGTTCAAAACTTCAAGACTAGAATCCATGCATGAGTGTTGAAGACCAAAGTGTGATGCTTGAAACTTAAAGATTAAACTGCAATGCTTGAAATTGAAAACCTCACGATTAGAATGTGTTAAAAATTTGAAACCTCAAGACCAAAGTATGATGCTCAAAACCTCATGACCAAAATGTGATGTTCAAAATTTGAAACTTCAAGATTAAAATGTGATGCTCAAAATTCAAGACCAAAATGTGTTATTAGAATCAAGTGCAAAATGTAAAACTTCAAAACAAGATTCATTTCTACAACATATTAATTGAATCGTAAGATAAATTACTGAATTTCTTTTGGGGAAATTACAAAAGAGCTTCTTCACATTCATCATGAAAATGTTGGTACTTGTGACATACTAAGAAAGGCAACTTTAACTTCCTTATTGCTTGCAAAAGAAACAACTACAAACTAAACAACTATACCCTAACAAGGATATTCATATTTCATATCCCATCCCATTAAACCTTAAATATGCACATTCATACCCTTTAACTTCCCATATCAAATATGAATACCCTAATATCCATAGTTGAAAACCTAATAACATTAAGTATTAAACATGAAAAAAACATAATATCAATATCATTTGGATAGTCGTAAAAAATGACTATTGGTTGATAAAAGGTCTATTACATATACATAAGGCTAGAAATTGTAAAAACCACAATTTTAGGATATGGTTACATCTGTATTTACTTATTGTTTGGATTCAAATGTGGACTTTTCCACATATCCAACCAACATTGGTATAAACGTACAATGTTTAGCTTGGAGATCCAATGTAACATGATCATGCAAAGTTTTCCTTCAAAAGAAAACAAGATCTACTACAATTTATGGAAAAGAAAATAAAGTCTATACAAGCTTTAGCAAGTTGTATGGAGGGGCAACCCCTTTTTTTGGGTAACGATATATAGCAAAATGTTACATTACAAATTGAAAGTGTTAAAATCAATTTTTTTGGAGATTTTCAATAATTAAAATTCAACCAAAATTTAAGAAAAATTTCCAAATTTATAAACATGATTCAAGTATGTAGCCAAAAACATAGAAAAATGTTTTAAAACATTTTTCTTTCACATTTAGCTTGTAGCCAAATTTGGCTAAATCTTCTTGTGAATCATAGTTGTTTTGACTACATCACAAAGTTGACCCAAAAAAAATATTGACAAGGGCAAGGTTTAGGGTTTAATCACAAGGATAATCATTAATGACCATGAATAAACATACTCCCATTACACTTTATGCTTCACATGGAGTAGGAACCATTATCTTGACATTATGTAAAATCAATTGATTACCCATAACGTATCTAAAGTAGGCATGATATAATTTTAGAATGGTGAAGATAAACACGGTAAGGCTAAAACAAAACTTGATCATTTAGAACATTAAACCTAGTTTTAACAATCTTTCTTTCATTTATTGTATAGTGATAAAAACTAAACATCATGTTAGTTCCATGAATATCATTTTTTTCCATTAAGTTAACTAACCTATTTTTCAAATGAATTTAGTAATTGTTTCCCTATTCACTAGGTTAGTAAATAAGAACCATCCTGAGGGAGACAAAAAAAGGGAGGCCAAAAAAAGGCCAAAAGACACACAACTTGAAAGGCCCAAAAAGAGGGAGAAAGTTAGTTTTTATTGTGGTCGAAAGTTATTTCACCCATGGCCTTTTTTATGTCACTAACATGCAAATTGTGAGATCTAAGAGTAGTGGGAGGTTTAGAACAAACATCACATGTCAACACAATCTTGCTTTTTATATCAAAAGCTAAAGCATGTTGGAGAGTAATACTAACACGTTGCTTAAAAAATTAAATGCAAAAAGACAAGGATAAACGACCTCCTGATTATCTATGTGGAAAAGACGAGCACACTCCTTAATGAAATGATCTATATCATGCCCAGGTGTGCTGTGCACCTCCATGGCCATTAAAATAAAATGGTGCCCCTCTTGAAGCCCTTTATATTTGTGGATCTTAGCAATGGTGCTAAGCTCCAAATCTGCACCTAGTGGTTGACTAATGACATTTGAAGCCAGCGTTTTTTGTGTCAAGTCAATAACCACTACATCGACAATGAAGACCTAGTCCTCTCAGGTCATGTAGAAATTGGTTTTTAATGAAACTCTTAACGTAAGGGCATACCACCGTTTTTTCCATACAACATGCCCATTCTCTTGCATGAAGACATACATGATGTTTTGGATGGCATCATGTGTGGTTATCCCTTAACCTCCAAATGGGCAACCATCTAAATGTGTGCCAAATGCGTCCAACTCGTGTCCACACTCACATGTGAAAAGACTAGATGCTAAAAGTTGAAGCAAACTGAGGTGAAAATGCAATGTTAAGGTGAAAATATAATGTACAATGCGAAACGAATGGATAGATGGCCTAATAATCAACCATAGCCTTGCCCCCTTGCTCGAACAAGAACAAATACGAGCTTTGGATGTTGAAAAAATGGAATTGTCTTCCAAGATAAACTTGAGGGATATGTTATGGTGGATGTCCATAAAAAAAACCTATAGACCTAGGGTGCCATTAATAGTTAAACTCTCAAAATAAGGGTGCATCTCCCTAGTTGCAAGAGGTAGGCCATTGTGCTGCACATAGGCATGATTGAAGCAAGTGTGGGCCCCCTTCAACTTGAAAAACATACTCCTCCAAAATGGGTTTATCAAAAATACAAAACATAGAGCACAAATACAAAGCCGCCAAAGGCCAACTCCCTAGAAAAGTAGATGGGGCACAATCCTCCATAGAAAGAAGGCCTATACCACCAAAGGATATTAGTAGTTGAACCTGACACCTCACTAAGGGGCTTTGAAAGATTCCCATGATCTTGGACCCATAATGTCCCCACATACCTGCATAACTCTCTTGTCGAAACTTGCCAAAAGAGACATGGAAGAAGAAGAAGGAAATACTATATGTGTGAGATAAGCAAGTCAACAAGTTACACATGAAGACAAATGCCCAAAACAACCTGGGTATTTCCCAGGAGAGGAAGATCATCAATATGCATTATGTTTTGAAATAAGGCTTCATCCAAAGAATGCATGGCAAAGTTTTGAAAACCCATTGGCACACCTAAAACATGAAAGCCATTTGTGACAAAAGTGTTGTTGTGAAGAATTTCTATGCCTAGACAGATCTTTGAAGGATTTTAAAATTTGCATTTTGACATTTTGACCCTAAACCCAACTTGGGCTCATTGGGTCAAAAGGTGATCAAAGGTGTAGGAAAACTCATTCATAGGCCTCATGATGTGGGTATCGTCTGCTAAGAATGGAAATACACAGTTGGGGACTCGTGCGATGGTTTTTTAAAAAGTTTGATAATGGGCCAAAATAAATAAAAAACCCTTTAGGGCCTTTAGGGGGTCACCTTGCTTCATGTTTGAAGATGATTAAATAATGGTGACCCCCTCCACATGTCGCCCATGTTGGTAGTAAAGAAAAGAATGTGCACCATGAAAAAAATTGGTAAAAGGGACAATGCTCACCAAAAGCCCTTTAACATCACATGATTTTTTAAAAATAGTAGCTTGAAAAACGTTATTAAAAATGTTTTCAACGTCAACCTGCATCATGGCCTAGTCACGGTGTAGGTCGAAAAAAGCTTGGAGTGCCAAAAAGAATGGCTTCATAGCCTTTAGGGGTTGATACTTCAAAATGATGGGGGGATAGGTGTTCCTGAAATGACCCCTAAAGTTGTAAGATAATGGAACGACTAATAAGTCAAAGAAATACCTTGCTTACAACAATAGGATGAGAACCACTAATGTCCTTTGCCATTGTCAACAATTTGTTAGCCTTTAGCACTAGGGCCACCGACCTAAGGATATCCCCACAAACAACAGCATTAGCAACTTGGAATAATTTCAAAAACTTTGAGAATGGGTCCTCTAGTATGATGCATCACGGGAGATGTTCATATACCATTCCAAATAGCCCACCTGAAGACAAACAAAGAGCAATGGTTAAGGCTTGGGCAAATAGAATCTTATCCATGACAAAAATGTGCTCGTGCTGATATTAAAAAATAGGAGGAGGAACAAGGTTTAAAGGAAAGGGGTGCAGCTGGCGCAAGGCAACAACGATGTCTTTCGAAGGAATAACTGACATCATGGGTTGGAAAACGTTGGTTGCACGATTGTACTCATTAACTTTGCTTAAAGTTAGACATTGGTGAAAACGAATGGTCGAAAAGTCTTTGCATGAGTGGTGAAAACGGGGTGCACAAAAAGCATGTGAAGACTCCTTTTAAAGAGAAAATCAATCACTTGCCATAAACCTCTCGTTGACCTGAATGACCTCCTCGAATATAACACAAACATCAACAATGCAATAAGAGGAAAAGGACCCATACTAATTCATCCGTCAGGTTTCAACTAATTCGATCAAGGGGTAAGTGAAAAACTTGCATGACCTTGTCTTGAATGGGTTGAGGGATCCTACAAAACATATTAGAGCATGCGAAACGAAATTCAAAGAACCCCAAAATGGAACTAGATTGAGCCCAAAGCTAACCCCAAGAAGTAAGAGGAATAGAACTAGATAATCACATGAAGAGAGGACATTTGCAAAAAAGAAACAACTTGGCTAGCTTGGGAAATGAGGCTAACAAGAGGATGGGCATTCTTGACATGCCTCGAGAGGCCGCCTAAAGTGTAAAGGCCAAAACAATGAGGACAAGGGATATCTCGTATAGATGGGGGACGTAAAGAAGGAGCCATAATAATTTTATTTCTAAAAAACACGCCCAAAACCTTTAAGAAGTTAAATTTTTTTTTTTTTTTGAACCCTAAGAAGCAAAGACTCAAGTAGACCCCCAATAAATAAATTTGCATAAAAAACCCATAAGAAGCAAAAACTCAAACAACGCAACCCCCCCCCAAACTTTCCTACCGTTGCAAACTAGCAATGGCAGGCCTAGGCAATGCCTGAGCACAACAACAAAGTGTGTACTTGCAAATGGAGGAATTAGCTAGTGGGTCTAGTCACGACGCTCATTGTAATTTTCCCACGGTCCCTCATTGCCATGCTTCGCTCCGCTGTCCTTTCTCCATCATCGGTTTTGGCTGTTGTTCATTTTCCCTCCTCTACCATGGCCACTTTTAAACCCTCCTGGGGCTTCCACATTTTCTTCTCCTAGTAGTGCACCTCTGCCATCATGATGATGAGTGAGGCAAATTTGCCATCTTGAATTGCTCACATTGTTTGCATGGCTCCCAAGAAATCCAGGAATAAGGGGATGACGACGCCTCAACCAGATTCCAGCAAGGGAGGAGGAGCAAAATCCACCAGTAGCCGGTTGTCTCGAGGAAGAGCAGCAGCAGCAGGAGCACCACAAGTGAAGATTTCTTCGGAGAATGAGGTGCAATTGTAACATCTTCTCCACAACACAAAAGGTGGGATCGTTTCTTCTTCTTCTTCAGCTCCTGCTGCCGTTACCGGTCAGAGAGAGGATCTCACTGAAGCCCTAGCTAGACAGACCCTTGCGACAAACTAGTGATGACAAGGTTAGGAATCAAATCTATAGTAGCCATGTACCTTCTCACATCACATGCTTACCTTGAAGCATGATAGGTAAAGAACAAAAAAACT
>Ga0116226_10004747_pt1 | contig 12051 bp, 8 predicted proteins | sample S1TSphfallax_FD_89692 | JGI IMG/M metagenome (GOLD analysis project Ga0116226, IMG submission 89692) | Host-associated microbial communities from peat moss isolated from Minnesota, USA - S1T2_Fa - Sphagnum fallax MG | ecosystem: Host-associated > Plants > Peat moss > Unclassified | place: USA... | reverse complement strand
TAACGTGACTCTGTACGGAAGCAGTCAAAACATTGTCAAAATTGTTTCTTTCGAATGACCAAAAACCAGTGCCTCCGAACAGTATTTGACAACTAAAACTGGACTAATGCATGAAATATACAAATCGAAATAACTGTGTCTATTCAGTTTTCAACGCTCTTTCTCTGGGTATATAATGTGAAAATATTCATTAATCTGCTAGCTGGTTATTAGAGCCAACGTTACAGAAGCAATTTTTTATTGTTTTTCCATAAAAGATGAGGAGCAATCAATAGTCTGATAAGACCAACTTTTTATTAACTCAACCGATGGGGCTAAAAAATTAGAATGTAGACGTTTCAAACAGCACTGTTTCTAATGCGCATGTCCAACCAAAAAATAAAAATTTGACCAGAGTCTTGGTTCCTTGGTGGACTCATAAGTGCTCTTTTAAGTGTTTATTAGTTAATGTTCTTGTTTCTGTCTATGATGATGCAACACTTAGAACAGTCTGTCTAGCCGATCGTGTCTTCATTGCAATACTTTGCTGTCTAGCTGTCGGTGCACGCCGTCGTTGCATAAGTCTCTTGCCAATTACTGTTTGACGAAATTCTTCGGAATAGGTTGTTGATGGTAGTACGTAGAGAATAAAGCCTAACATTTGTGGTAAGTATGACAGAAAATAGGTTGTTAGAAGAGTATATCGTTGCCACAACTGCTTTAATTCAGTACATGCATATGAAAATGACAGAATAGCCTGCGGCAATGAACTGAAAACCATAATGATCGGTGTAACATAATGTTCTTTGTGTGTCTTGAACTGTTTCTTAAATAGATCGGCGAATGTTTGTTGATGACGGCCACTTGCTCGTTTTCGACTAAAAGCTGTTTGAATTACTATCACCGTGATTGAGATAAATTGAATAAGAAATGGAATGCAATAATGAAGTAGGACATTTACACGGTTATATGACGACACAAGTGATTGAGCATAGCTGGTGACGCAAATAGTGACATTGACAGACGTGTATGAGAGATCAACGATTGTTGTATAATGCAAAACTTCGTGTACATGCATACCAGAGATCGCTAAAATAGCAAAAATACTCAAGCCCAGTGCCAGACGAGGATTCTTTAGTGTGACAGATGTTGGAAACAAGACCATACACAAACGTTCAATTGTTACAAAACTTGTTAACCAATAGCTGATCCGTGTGAAGACGGAGAGAAGATAAGAAACAATCTTGCATGAATATAGATTAAAACGGTCATAGTGAAATAATGTGCCATTACTGCCGAAAATAATATGGATAACTTTAAGTAGTAAGATTAGCAATGAACATTGATTAACGATAGAAACGATGAGTAGATAATTTCCAACCCCTAATTTTCGCGGCTTTGGATGAATAAATGTGAGAAAACCACATAAATTATTGAAGAATCCAAATAGAAAGATGAGAACTACAATTGAAATGTAGATACCGGTAGATAGTTGACGATTATTTTGAATATCTTTAACAATTAATGAATCCAGAGTAAAACTCATCACTTCGGTTGAATATTGGCACATTAGACCATGATGGCAACGTGAACAGAGGCAAAGGAAATCGACCTTATCGTTTAATTCACCTTTGAGACAGTGACCATTTGACAGACAGAGAGAACATTGATCTATCAAACGATTATATCCAACACATTCTGCACGGTCATGATCGGATTGACAAATGCACAGATAATTCAGATCACGAAAACAAGTGAAGGTTGTATTAGTATTCTGTTTTGCTTGGCAGATACGATGATAGAAGAAGACAGCTGTTGTAGAGTTGAACGTAGAATTGTCAGGATATCCTACAAAAATATATCGACCAAAAAAAACATGTTTATAACCCGAGAGAAAACTTGGTCTATATCATTCTAGCTTACCTGTTGTTTCATTTGCTTCAACTAAATGCCATAACATTTGAACTAAGGGACAATAATTTTCTGATGTCAAATCAACTGTAATATTAATCGTTTTTTGACCAGTTTGATAGTACAATACGTAATATCCTGGCTCTTCACTGTGATAATTTGGTCCATATACTTTCAAAACAGCTATTGTTGGCGCATTTGTAACAAGTTTCTGACTGTAGATCAGTTTTAAATATGATGGTAAAGTATCATAAACTTGTTGATGGCGGACATTAAAACGCAATGACGGGATGTGATAATCACTATATGAAACTGTTGTAGCAACAACATCAGCTATTTGCAACTTAGAGTCCGACGACAGCATAAACGTGATATCCACCATTCCTTTCGAAAATTGACAATGATCTCCAGCAAATAAATCAGTACAAAGACAAGTATAATTGTTCGTATCAGACCAATCGTATTTCACTATACAACTTCCTCCATTCAAACATGGATTTTTTCGACATTTATCGTTTTTAAAATAACATAAGTTACCAAATGTTGACGCCGGACACAGACAGAAAGGGCGTTGATTTCGCGTGAAAATCCCATGGTGTTTCGATTTGCAAATGGATTTGGGTGAACAGTAATTTCTGCACGCTTCATCGTAAGATTCACAATGGATGCCATAATAACCGCTATTGCAAGAGCAAAAGTACGAGAAACGGTTTGAGTTGATAATTTCTTGACAGACTCCATCCTTCCCACAGGAATTATTGGAACAAGGATCATTGAGAAGTGATGGGACTGGCGGACAAAAACGCAAGATCTTGGACAAACGAAATGCTGGTAGGAAATCAAAATAGATTGGATATTGCCAGATTCCAATCGGTTCAATTGTTTCATTTAGATGCAAATTAAATGCTTCAAATCGTACACTGTACAACTGAGTACCACTTCGATTGTTCTTTTTCATCTGAATAAACGCTTCGGTACGTGCGTATAGAAGATAGATGCTCTGTTTAATATAATTATTTTCATTTTGCAATTGTGGATTGACATAAAATTCGTAATAATCAATGATTCGACCTTCGAATAAAAATGTTGTCAATACTTTTATAATTGCTATCTGATGAAAAGATGAACGATAGTTGGCCAAATCCAGATGCGTTACAACCGTAATTCGATCGCTGTAAAATTCGCACTGATACCCATAGAAACTTGGAGGACACAGACACACAGTATCACCTGTATAATATTTGACTGCAACCCCACGATTACAGATGAATGGCAGATAATGTTTTTCGAATGTAATTGTACCATTTGGAAGTGAATCACGAACAATTTCATAGACTGATTTAACTTTCGAGTTATCTGTTGCGAACACTGTTGCTGTATTATCAATAAGTTCCGGCTTCGTTGTAAGGTGCGATAGACTATTTCTTTTATCTACAACGAGTAATAAACTTTGATCTATGCCATTGGGATGATCTGAACGTTGTTTTGGCAATGATTGCGCTGATGATGGATAATTTTGTAGCTCTAATGTTCTGGGCTCTATCTTGTTTTTCTGCCTTCTGTAATCTAACTGGGACAGACCTTGTGGTATACATCGGTACTCGTCCTCGCCGTGAGTACATTCGATTTTACCATTACATCGAGCATTTTTTAAGCAAACATCATCTAAACACATCACATCGTTCAAACTATTGCAGTTACTAATTGTACCATTTTTAAACAATTTTTTCTGATGAAAGCAAATGGTATCATAGGCAACATTGGTACCTGATGTCCATGGATAAGAAGTAGTGCATAGCAAATTGTATTGTACACAAAAGGTATCATTGAGTCGAAAATGAAAACCTAGCATACCCAGATCTGAACATTGTAATCGATTTCTTTCATCAAGATCTGACAAACAGTCCGTTTTGCCATCCCCAATTTGTGTTAAATTAATACAAGGGCGATTAAGTTTAATATTTAATGGATCATAAATACCAGTTCGAAAACATGGATATTCCAATGAAATATTACAGCTATTCGAGAAGGGAGTATTGTTTGATCGATATTGTTGATAACACTGTTCTTTTATTTTGGTTAAATTCATCAGTTTTGAATTATGATCATCGAAATGATCCAAAATAAAAATACGTTGTTCATCTGATGCGTCATTGCAATCCCATTCACCTGCAAAGACAATATGAAAAATAAATGTATGACTGAAAATAGTCAAGAGAGTAAACTTACCATCACAAATCCAACTTTGTGGAATACATTGTCCAGATAAACATTGATATTCGTCACTGGAACAAACCCATTTCTTACAAAATTGTGGTGACTCATCAATTCCTGATTTTGTGTTGAACAATGAATTGCAATACGATTGAAATGGAATTACTGTTGTTGAATGATCATTAACAATAGAATTATTAGCAACGGTTGCTTTGTTCGTATTATTGTCTGATGACATCTGAATATAATTTCGAAGATAGGCACATGTTGGATCGGTACGTTGCCTACAATCAATATCTAACAAGATAATTGTATCACTTTCACCATCAAATTCATCTCGTTTGTTGGAGCAAGCAGAACTCCAAGTCCCCAGTTCACCGATTAATAAACATGTCAGCTCGGACGATGAGCATTGGAAACGATGACGTTGAATTTGTGGACATGAGTTATTGATAGCAACGGCTTCGTCAGAATAATAACAGTCATCGGTTCCGTCTCGTATTCGATACTTTGATATACATCTTGTTGTACACCGAAATGAAACTTGATAAGAATGATTATTAAATGTTTTTGAGTTATTCCAACAGTTGATATCATAATGTGAGCCTGAGTTATTTCGAATGCCACCGGTGGTTTCTGTCATGCTACAAAGACGATATTCCGATATACGATAACGATATAATCTAAATGTGTCGGCGACTGGCCACGACTGAGTGCCATTTGTTATCAACTGATAACCCATACATTTCACTTGCCCTTTGTACAAAAGCCTATCGGGTTTCTTATTTGTCCAATCACGTTCACGTGCATAGCTCATATAAACATAAGGGGAAAGAAGAGAATCTGATCTAGGATAGATCAGATACAAATCTGTACATGAATCATTAACTGCTTTACGGCATGCAATAGTATTTTTACATATACAATCTTCGTCAAGACTACCACTCAATGCACATTTTAAAGAAAATGTGCATATATCGTCAACGGCTGTTGTATCGAGACCCAGTGTTTGATAGGCAATTGAATAAGGTAAACAATATCCCCCATTAATTGTCCACCATGATTTTGAATATCTTGTAACTGCTTCACACATGTAGTTGACATCTCTCATATTAAAACAGAATTCCTCTCGATTAGCCCGAATACCTTTATGTCGATCAGTGTTATCATTGATACACCGACCTATAAAAAGATTAGTAATGAACTATTTATTTCTTAGCAAATAAAAGTCACAGCTTACCATCGCCGCATGACCATTGATTATAAGGACACAAATGCTCATCACAAACGAATGAAGGTGTGTCAAAACAGCTGCCCACTGAGGTAACAATAGTGTCTTTCTCATCTGTCCAATCCATACAATCATAATCACCATCGATCCAATATTCTTCTGAAATACACATTCCATTTGCACATCTGTATTCATCATCTTCACATTCATTGAATTCTAACGCCTCACAATAATCTTCATCCAAACCGTCCATACATTGTTGTTTACCTAGAAATAAAATCGACAAGAAGGTTTTACAAGAATCGTCAGTCATGCCATCCTTACCATCACAAATATGTCTCCAATCCAGACACATTAATCCTGAGTTACATGTCCATGTCGTATAACATGGTCGATTATTGTGGAGCTGACTGGCAATATACATGCTAGAATATCCAAGTGGTTCAAACTGTTTTGTGACTGCGTCACTGAAAGAAGTACTGCTACCATAAAATTCGTATTCACAAAATTTACCAAATGAAGCTGGATTCGTACAGTTACATATATAGTTATCTCTGATATATAGTGAACTATTGGATAAATATTTGGAATACTGATCAGTTTGTTCCATACTTGAACTCCATTGCAAAACGTCTGATGCCGATACATTCCGAAGAAATAGTTCTTCAAAGGACCATAATTGGCTACCGTTGTAACAGGATTGATTGAAATCACGCTGTAATGGTTGAGTTTCGTTTAGCTGACGACAATATTTCATGTTTTGAATATTATTTTGAATTTCTGATTGTGTATAATATATACAATCGTAATATTGCGTCGAGGGTGAGTTTTCCGTATGATAAAGCAGTACATAAGAGTTGGAAAATGTAGAGGAATAACATAGGAAGTATATGAAATGAATCAGTGTACGATGAAGTATCATTTTTATATATCGTTTCAAATTATAGTTGTGTTTAAGACTTTCTTTATTACAGTCGAACTCAAAATGTACAAAGAAAATCTGCTTACCTTTGTTTTCACGTTTTACTTTCTTTTCATAATGACTATAATTTTTTATTCTGAACTGATGGTAAAATGACATAAATCTTTTTCTATTTATCATTGATGATGCAAATCAGAAATTATAGATAGAACAAAGACCGTATTAAGTTTCCATTGCATCCATGAGAATATCTCTTTCTGTACGTGTTGTTATTAGAACGTGTGTTTTTAACCAAACAATAATTGTTTTATGGAAAAAAAACCTATATGATGACAGTATTTTTTATTCATTGACGTCATCAAACTACCGCCTCTTCTTATATTATATCTCTCAGTCACACTCCTGGTGTATATCTTATGTGAAGGCTGAGAGTTAGCATAGTTTCTCAAAACAATCATTCCCACTCTCAGAAGGGCGTCTTAGACGGCCCAATTCCCACCATAAATGGTCAAAACAATGATCATTTTTTTCCGTTACATAAGAGAGTTGTTTCCATCGAAACCCGATGCATAGTGTTAGAGCCATGTTTTCACTGTATATTGTCTTACTTACACTGTTTTTATCGCATACGGCTTAATTTATCCGCTCTCATTCAATATTGCTTAATTTAAATTATTGTCTATCAAGAAAATGTGACCTGTTAGTCTGGTCAACTATTTTATGGGCAGATCTGAACCATATACCATAATGATTGCAAAACTAAACGAATAACTCATATTTATGTTCGATCTTCTCTTTTTTTTGACTCAATTGAAAAGTCAATGAGTGAATTATATTGATAATCAAATACTAATGTAAAAAAAGCGAAGGAAATTAATATGATTTTTATTTCTATTAATTACTGCCTATTCGATACATCACGTCTCATCATAAAATAATTCATGGTTGAAAGAAAATCAAATTTACTGTAGGTTATTCTTCTCTCTCTGAATGCGGAATAGATAATGATCTTCTGCTTTAAATCTTTAGCTTTTTTTTTATCGATATGGATATATTTGAGTTATTCTATCTCAATAATTACATTTTAATTTCTAGAGATCTTTCGACCGATGACGACAATTAAAAGCATTCCATTCTAAAATCTATCCGTCTATACTTGTCAATATAAACTATCAGGAATATTTATTAAATTATGTCAAAATGATATTTTTTTTTATTTGTCAATCTATAGAAATTTAAACGTAAATCTCTAGAGAATTTGTTTTTATAACTCATCTAATGTTTCAATTAATCATATTAAACTATTAACTATCTTTCTTTGAGTGAAAATCTCTAAAGAAGATACACACGTGTATAGAACAAAAACAATCTGTAGAGAATTTTGATGATATCCTTCGTTTCTTTCATGTAATGTTGGTTATGATTACATGACTCGCTAAATGACCGACACTTGCTTATCTGTCCTTTTTTCTCTCATCCTTCCCGAACGAGAGAAAAAGTCCTTATATAATATATGATGCCCTATTTTTTTTTACACCCGAGTTTATTCTTCTACGATTCGATATAATATTGTTTTCCTAACAAACAAAATAACAATAATAAGTAAGTTAGTTTTCAATGAGTCGTATATATAAAAAGAAAAATGATATCTATTTCTGAATTCTATCGATCTTAATATAATCTATTTTTTCTTTTTGTTCGTCGTCTTTTTCTTTTTGGCGTATTCTGACGCCTACTATCCCTATCATGACAAATCCTTGGAATTTATATCCCATTCTTGAAGGAAATACGCTAGCAGAATGGATTTATGAATTTATATAAATATTGCTTGAAGTATTTTATCATTTGATCGAAAACTAGTTCAATTGTTACTTGACAAAAACAAATATTAGATGAAATGATGATGGTTGGTTATGTCACAATAGAAATATTTATGCGTATAGAGATGAGAGAGTACGAAGCGATTAGTAATGGTGTAGCCCTGTAAATACTATGTATATCTATTTACTTTTGACTTATGACAAACGTCCATGCAACAACTTTTATATATTATCGAGCATAGAATGAAGGAATAGAAAAAGAATAAGAGATAAAATAAGACATTGTGTCATGCTTCTCTACTGACTATTAAACAAATAGCGATGAGGTTCTGTTGTGATAAGAAAAACTTTGAGATCAATTTTTAATCAACTAGGAATTTATATGTCATTAAATGATAGCATGAGAAGAATAAAGAAAGATGATTAAAAGAAACAAATAGTCCATATTTTTTTTGGTATTAGGTGATTAGTAACTTCAGAAGACAAATATTAAGAAAGATGTAAAAGTAATCTACCGCAGTCACAATTTTATAGAATCGTTCGTTCTATTTTATATCGAAAAATATAAGTTACATTCGGTATCATATTTTTTTTCTATTTTTATAGTAGAATCGATTATTATTTATTTTAAAATCTTTCTTTTATTCTATTTAGTCAAATAGATTGGTCATTTTTTCTTGTAAACCATGACAAAATCCTATAATATATTTGCTCGTCGTAATTTACGTCGCAATCTTGTCATCGCTATTTGTTTGCCTATTGTTTTATTATGTGTATTTGTTATTCATCAAAATCGTGATATTGCATTTTCTCAACATTCATCACATCAACAGTCGGAGCAGATTTCCCATCTCTCACAAGAGTTTAATAAAGTCTTTTCGACTCGATCAAGACGTTCAACAAGTGATAGTAGCAGTCTGTCGGAAGTTCATACCAATGAACAACTAAAAACTGAAAATACTATGGTTACATATCCTCATACAATTCCATTTGTAAATAATATTTTAAATAATCATGAAAAATTACGAGGATTTAAAGCATTTCAACCAATAATCTATCCTGTTATTGATACAACAAATCTTGAACGTTTTGTTCATCTTGATTTAAAAGGTGCTGCACCAAAAATAGATTATTATGAAAAATTATTTCCATTTTTAAAACAATTGGGTGCGACTGGTTTACTTATTGAATATGAAGATATGTTTCCATTTACTGATCGTTTAGCAATTATACAACATGGTCTTGCTTATTCAAAAGATGATATTCAACGAATATTACAATTAGCACAAATAAATGGTTTAAAAGTTATGCCATTACTTCAAGTCTATGGTCATTTAGAATATGTACTTAAATTAAAAGAATTTATGCATTTACGTGAAGATATTCGATATCCACAAGTTATTACACCATGTCTTGAAGAAAGTTATAAATTAATATTTGGTATGTGTTGTTGTCGATTTTATTGTTATGTTTATTAATAGATGAATACGATATTTTGATCGATTTAAACTAAAACATCGAGCATTTTATGAGAATAAACTGATTTCTGATTAGTTCTTGAATATACCCAGGATATGAATGAGTATAATCCCATGCTTCAGATCGATAGTAGTAGAATTCAATATTTCAAAAGTGAGTAGTTATGTAAAACTCAACCTCGGAGAGTTTCATCATTTTTTGTAGACATGATCGATCAAATATTATTACTTCATCCATCTATTCCATATCTTCATATGGGTTGTGATGAAGTTTATTATCGTCTTGTTCATCCTCAATGTGTTAATCTAGATTTTCGTGATGATGCTGATCTTTTTATCAGGTAGAATTTTTTATTTTATTATATCATATAATATTTCCATTGTTGTATTTAAAATTGAATACTAATCTGAAAAATTAGTAAATACGTTTAAGAATTTGTCTTCAAACATTTTAACATTGGAAAATGTTAAATCTCTATTTGATTTTTTGATCCTTAGACATGTTACTCGTGTTGCTAAATATATTAAATTAAAACGTCCGGGTATTAAATTATTTATATGGCATGATATGCTCTCACAATTAGTCAATACAGGTTATAATAACGTCAGTTATAAATTTATATTCAACACAAAATAGATATGTTTATTTTTGTTTTCACAGGTTACAGAATTAATTGAACTTGTTGTACCTATGGTATGGGCATATGTTGATGATGTTAAATCTTGGTTTGATGATTTCTTCTGGATGAGGTTAGAATTAAATTGATCAAAACTAATCAGAGATAAGTTCTTCTTTTTATAGACTTTCAATTTTTCGTGAAGTTTGGGTAGCCAGTTCATTTAAAGGGTCATCTGGTGAAATAACAACAATGAGTTATGTTGGTCATCATCAACGTAATCAACAAACATGGCTCGAAGCAATGTATCTCGCATCATTTCGACGTAACGTTAGTTTTACTGGTATTGCTATTACTGGTTGGTCACGATATGATCATATGCTTTCATTATGCGAACTTTTACCATCATCAATACCATCACTTGCATATACGTTACAAACAATTGTTCATGGTCGTCTAGATTATGGTCTAAATGTAACGATTTCAAGATCACTATTAGGATGTAATGGAATACCATTATGGGAAAAATCGACATATTTCAGTTATATATCCTGTTCATTTCCAGGTAAAAAAAACTATTATTTATAAATTCTGACAATTTTGATTGATATTTAGGTCATGAAATGTATGAAACGATGTATCAATATGATAGTTTAATGCGTCAATATGAAGAAACCATGTCATTTGTTCGTTTATTTATAACTGATATTCATCTTCGTCAAAATTATATACATTATAAACGTAGTGAAGAATGTTTACAACGTTTACTTTATTTAGAAGAACAAATCATTTATTTTATTGATGCATTTCAACGTATTTGTTTACAATTTTTTACACCTGATATTGGTCCTGAATGGTTACAAACATATTTAATAAGAAAATTTAAAGAAGTTCAATATCGTATCAAGTTTATTGAACGTACATTAAAAACCCAAACATCATGGTCACAACGTCCATTACCGAATAATACTGCACCGATTATTGTTAAACGACGAAATTTTACAATTAGTAGTTTATCGCGAATATTTTAAGTGTTGTTTTTTTTAATAGAAGAAAACAGAGAATGATACTCTAGTCACGTTTTGTGAAATAGAATTTGTTTTTAATATGAAAGAAAAAAAAAATTCTATAAATCAAATATTGTTCTTTTGATTTTCATCAATCATTTGTTTTTGTTTCGATTTCTTAGTCATTAAATGACTATCAATGGAAAGTATAATTGCTGATACAACAATAAGTGATGCTCCTATATAAAACATCCAAGATTTTGTTAATCGAAAAAATATATATTGTAATAAACAAGCATAAAGAATATCAAGTGTACCAAGAATTGATAATAATTGAACATTTTCTCTTTTTAATGCTTTAGCATAAAATGTATTGGTTATTAATTGAAAACAACCAATCACAACACCAGCTGTACACATCCATTTCCATGGATATGGACCAGGTTGCCAAAATCGTCGAATGAGACTATAAATACATACTACAATGAAAGCAACAACTGTAAATTGAAAATTCATAACCGAATGTGGTTGTTTTGTTTTAACTAATTGTTTTCGTGCAATCATTTGTATTGCTTTTGTTAATGATGATATAAAAGCGAAAAGAACACCTATATAATAATATGGTGATGTCGTGGCTGCAGAGGAAATCATCGTACTTGTAGCTATTGTTGTTGTTGTTGTAGATACTACTGATTGATTAAATAAATTAGTGAGAGTTTTAATAAAAAAATGAGGTTTTGTAGCAAGTATACATCCAGTAAGAGTCAATATTAATGAAATACCATTTACAAATTTAAAACGATCTTTAAGAAATATAACAGATAATATTGCTGCCCAAACAATATATGTATATTTAATAGTATTTAAATCTG
>Ga0116226_10004746_pt1 | contig 12053 bp, 13 predicted proteins | sample S1TSphfallax_FD_89692 | JGI IMG/M metagenome (GOLD analysis project Ga0116226, IMG submission 89692) | Host-associated microbial communities from peat moss isolated from Minnesota, USA - S1T2_Fa - Sphagnum fallax MG | ecosystem: Host-associated > Plants > Peat moss > Unclassified | place: USA... | reverse complement strand
TAGGTAGGTAGGTAGGTTGTATATAGATTTAAATATGTCATAAAAAGGCAAATAGGTAGGTGTTAGCCTAGCCTACCTAACCTAGCCTAATTTGTTTAACCTTTATAATTTAACCTAACCTAACCTACCTTACTTACCTTAACCCTTTAAGCATGTATATAGGTTACAAATATTAAAAATTGAACCCCACACTTCCTAATGATAAACTAAGTCCTTACCAATGGATTACACCTTCCAAAGTTGACAAAAGTTGTCAAGTTTTTTCTTTCACTTGTTTATTTCACATCATTAATTATGTTTAGGTAAGTAAAAAAATTAAGTAATTAGTAGATAAGTTGCATGATGCTTACTAGGTAAAAGGGTAAGTATGTAGACCTAGCTTGTAGTTTATACATGAAGTAGGTAGTTAAGTAGGTAGGGATTTTAGATGATAGGTGGGAAGTAGGAGGTAGGTGGGTATGTAAGGATGTAGAATGCTAGGTGGGAAATAAAAGATAGTGGGTACATAAGGATGTAAGATGGTAGGTGAAAAGTAAGAGGTAGGTAGGTAGACATATATGATGGTAGATGAAAAATAGGAAGTAGGTAAGTACATAGGTACGTAAGTATGTAAGTACCTATAAGTAGGTAGGTAGGTAGGGTCATATGATGGTAGGTGGGAAGTAGGAGGTAAGTAGGTAGGGTTTTAAGATGGTAGGTTGAAAGTTGGAGGTAGGTGATCAAATAGTTAGGTAGGTAAGGATGTAAAATGGTAAGTGGGAAGTAAAAGGTAGGTAAATAGGTAATTAAATAAGTAAGAAGGTAAGGATGTAGGATGGTAAGTGGGAAATAACATGTAGGTAGGTATGTAGGTAAATAGGTTGGTGAGTAAGGATGTAGGATGGTAAGTGGGAAGTATTAAGTAGGTAGGTAGGTTTGTAAAGTGGTAAGTGGGTAGGTATGTAGGTAAGTAAGTTGGTATGTAAATAGGCCTAAGCTATTGTTTGCTCATAGTTAGTACTTATCTTGACCAATTATGTAGCATAAGATGTCCCATTTGATTAGAACATTATTGCCCATCTTAATTAAGGATGTCATTTTACTTTGTCCAACTCAACTAAATGTTCAATTTGACATATAGTTAAATAGGTCGTTTTAGTCAACTTTATTAGTCAAAAATACACATATCATTCAAGCCTCAAGCCTATAATAAAAATGTACATGTCCATTAATAATAAAAAACTTGTTAGTCAACTTGAACCTTTTGAAAAACCATGAATTGTAATAATGTATATTTATTCATTAAAAAACCCAATTCACATTCCAATTTTTTTAAAGCTTAACTTTTAAAAAAAATTCAACAAGAATCATCCAATATATAAAAATATTTTGAAAATTCTTTCTTCACAATACATGATTTAATTTAGTTCCTTGAAAAACATGATTGTAATATCATTTATAGGCAATGTATTTTCATTAACATGTGGAATTGATTATAGGATGGTGTTTTATTTTGTCATTGATTTGGATGTTATGATTTCACATTTTTAAAATCAAAAATTGAATTTCTTCATAAGATAAATGGCTCCAAACCTCAATTTGTAATCCAACTAAATCATGAATTAGTAACATTGGAATGTGCTTAAGGATCTAGGTGTTTGTTTCTTCAAAATAGTCCACACATCTCATTGTGTTAAGATATCATCTTTTTCCATATATTCAATCTCAAGTTTTTCAAAAATAATTTTGCAATGCCCAAAGGAAAGATCATCTCCATAAATTATATGATTTTAATTTTTTTATTTTCACATGGTCATCAACAAACTTATTCACATGTATGAAATAAGAAATTGTTCGTGGAGATGATAATTTTTTATAACCTCCTAAATCTAGGAGACTTTCCTATTTGTTTGAAGTATAATATTTTTTCCTTGTTAAGCTAGTAATTGTAACAAAATCGTATTTCTCCTTCAATTTTTGAAATATATACTTGTAGTCTACTAGAACCATGTTGATTTTTTTTTGTTATGATTCAACTTCTTTGTATGAAGATCAAAACATATAACCACAATATTTTGGATTAAAAAAAACCAAGTTTGATTTTTGTTATGCTAACATTAAAAAAACATTATTACCTTAGTCCAACTCAATGTCACTAAAAAAAACCAGTATGTGGAAACTTGGGAAAAACATTTTTCAAATAGTTACAATTACATTTCCCAACTAGGCAACCTTTTTAAAAGTCTTTTTTGGTGATCTAAAAAAATTTCGTTTTTCTTGTGGCATTTGAACAATAAGAAACCTCACACAATTTCAATTATCAAGTGTGCATTTTTGACACCATAGCATGCCAAAAATTATAATGTGATAAATAAATAAATAATATATGTTTTATCAACTCTATTTTTTTTTGCATGTAAAACTCAATGTTCATTTGAAACATCATGGGCAACAATTCAAAAACACATGATTCAATTTGAAAGAAGGTGGTCATGGTAAGTGGTCAATTCATGGAAGGCATTGTTTTATTGACATAAATCATATTGGTAATCAACATGCATCCTCAAATCCATGTAATTGAACCATAATTGACAATCATGATTAATTGTGCCTTTAGTGTAAATTTGGCAACTATGTATTAATTTTTAATTTAACATTGCTATAACAAGTCCAATAGTCACATCATTTTAAGAAAATTATTAGTGGGATGCATATCACCATCCAATTATGGTTTTTTTATTCACAAACATGGCAAAATTAGTTATGCTTTAAATTTTATGAAACGACTAGTTGATCATAGGAAATGCTCAAAGTTGATACCATTAGATGCATGATCACAACATCATCAAATATGATTTTTAAATAATAAATAAAAAGTTATTTTCTTTACCTTTTCATATGTTAAATGTTGTGAATTTAAATGCGCATGGTTCATTAGCATCTAGTTTGGGTTATCACCTCAAGCATTAAAAAATTGTATAAGGTCATCCCAATCATTGATGATAAATTTGTTCGAAGGATTTGAAATATGCAAATGACATGACAAATATTGAATACAAATCAATTTAATGTTTTCATCTTGGGTTGGAATCCTCAATTGGGGTATGAAAATAATTGCAATTTTATACACTAAAAAAAGAAAGGTATATATACATATGATAATAAATTTCACACTTGAGATGAAAGGCTTCCTTGCAACAATTTAAATGATATGGTTCAATTTTGAAGGAAAATTGTTTTCAACATTTTTATATTTACAACACATATTTCCGTCCTTCTTATTAATGACAAGATCATTGTTACCAATGGCATATTGATAATGGAATCTTTCATACTCATCCAACTACATGCAAGTCTTATCATCAAGCTCTTGTGAATTGGAAGGGATAGAAGAATTTAATACTGCAAAAAAACTTGAAAGTTGTTTTCTATTAGTGGTAATGTGAATGCAAGTGGTAAAAAACTAGGTGAGCTTTGTGATAAAAAGTAAGGGGGGGGGGAGGGGGGGGCGAAGCTTGATGTAAAACATATATAACAAGAAATAATGGGCATTGAGAATCAGAATGAACCTTCACATAAATCAACAAAAAGTTTTAGTAAGAAATTTGAATTGCACATATCAAAACAACTTTGAAGTTATTGAAGAGAACACATATTATTTGAAAACTATGACAACCAAAAATTATTTTAAAGTTCATTTAAACACAAGTCCTTTTGTTGGGTTATTTGATCAATGGTGTGAGAAGGGAAGAGGGCTTGTATATTGCTTAAGTTAATATGAAGTTATTGAATAATCTATATATGTAGAAACTCTTCATATCAAAATTTTGGTTTAAATAGCCCATATTAGATAATCATTTTCATAGTTTTTTCTAGAAAAAAAGGAAAGTTCTCATACATTATTTTTCATCAAGTGCCAAAAAATAATTTAATGCAACATTATGTATGTGAAGCAATTTTTGAACGAAAGTAGTTTTCTAGTGAAAATAATTTTTCAATAGAAGTAGTTTTTTCAATGAAAGTAGTTTTCAATGCAAGCAGTTTATCAATGGACATATTTTTTTCAATGTAAGGATTTTTTCAATGCAAGTAGCTTTTCCAATGATTTTTTTTTTCAATGAAAGAAATTTTTCAATGCAAACATTTTTTCTTCATGAAAGTAGTTTTTCAATGTAAACAATTTTTTTCATGAAAATAAATTTTTAATGAAAGCAATTTTTCAATGCAATTTAAAAAAAAAAATGATAGTAGATTTTCAATGAAAATAATTTTCCAATATAAGTTGTTTTTCAATGCAAATAATTTTCCAATGTAAGTAGTTTTTCAATGTAAGGATTTTTTCAATGAATTTTTTTTTCAATACATGCAAATTTTTCATACATTTTTTTTCTAATTTAATTTTTTTCTCAATGCTAGCAAGTTTTCCATCCAAGCAATGTTTCCATCTAAATAATTTTCCAATATAAAGAGTTTTTCAATGCAAGGAATTTTCCAAATTAAAAAAAAATCTTAAATGAATCATTGATTTTTCTTTTTTCAATGTGTTTTATGTGAGAACCATGTTTTTGTTTATAAATATTTTCATTAAATTAAATTTAATAATAATGGAAACACCTTCATTAAATATTGTTGATTCATCATTTGAACATGTATTACATTCATATGGCCTTCATTTAGTTTCGACATACAAATATGAAATAGGCAATTGTCTTTTTGATTTTATATCTTATTTATTGGATAAGAATTTATCATTTATTGAATTTTTAAAAAATGGCACATTTAAATCAATGTTTATTATTGCATATAGAAAAACTCAACAATGTCATGTTCGAGAATTAAATCCAAGTTTTTTGTTTGATTTGCATCAAGGCATGGTCATAAATAAACATTAATATGTGACAAAAATGACATTAAGTGTTAGTATGGGAGGTTTGGGAGATTTCATTGTAATATTATGGATAGCTGAATATTTACAAAGGCCAATATACATTTGGAATAAATTATCAAAACGCATTATGTCTTTATGTGAGATGGATTTTTAATCTATCCCCTTACATATAATGTACAATTCTCAACATTTTCAACCAATTCAGTATGTTAATGGTATATTTAAGTCTTTGCCTAATTTTCAAGTTCATGATTCCAAAGGTAACATAGATTTAGATGATTTTTTTATCTATTTTGAAATTAGTGGTGCAACAACCTCCTATTCAATTATCACAAGTAATTACACATTTTTATTGGAATGAAAAATCTAATTTTGCATTAATGGATATTTTGAAAAATAATTGGGATTCACCATTGGAGTATATTGTTTCATTGTTCAACGCTTATTGTAATACAAATATTACTTAAAAATTAACTATAAATCATATTCAATACTTACAATTTTTTTTGAAAAAGAACACAAATGTTCGTGTCAATGAGAATTTGTTTAATCCTTTCACTTCAGTTCCCCTTATCAAAGTTTTAAAAAATCCCAAAATTCAAATGGAACATTGCCATTTGATTGTTGAGTATAATGTAACATAAAAAAAATTGGGCACTTTATCACACACACACAAGAGTCATAAGAAAATTTCATAAATGACAAACTTCAATCATCATATGTTCAATGCATTATAAAAGAAATTAAAAAACCAATTCTCACACAACAACTTCTTGCTAAACATGATGTTCAATCAAATAAAATAGAACATAATATTGATATAAAGGAAAATACACATAATTCAATATACATTGACATTTATAATAAACAAATCCAAAATGTTCCCATAATTCCATGTTTTAGTTGTGAAAGGTTATGTTTTCTAAAACAACTTAAATGTTTTTCAAATCAATTGTCAAAACAACTTTTTATATACTTTCAAATTCAAATAGAAACTAGTACAAATCATACATATGTACAAGTTGTTTATGTAATATTAGTGAAAATAAATCACTTTAATATCAAATACCAAATACAATTTCTAGAAACAAAATGATTACATCAATCCAAAAATTAACACAATTAAAAAAACGTTTTATTTCACCATGTTTTGCTTTTGCTCAAATTTATAAACTCCAAGGGTATGGGCAATATAATATGCATGGTAGTGTTATTAATGTCCCTGAAAATGTGGATCAAATTCAATCAATACTACCACATTTATCGCATGATGGTGCAACAATACGTGTGTTTTTAAAAATATGCCTTGAATACAAATCACCTTATATGTCAAAAAATGTTTGTCCAAATATGGCGATGGTTGCTTTACGATATTTAATTGAAACACCATTATACAAATATTTGAATGTTAGCATTCATCATCAATGGGTAAGTTTGTTTGCTTTGCATATGAATTCAAATCTCAAATTCCCAATTATAACAATGCATCATCTTGTAACTATGATTTTGATAATGAAAAAATACATTATACACTAACATATTTAGTGATAGATCATTTTTTAGATGCTCCAAAAATAATGGATTATGAAAATATATATATTCTATTGCCCCAAATCAAGACTTTCACCCTTTATGTTTATTTAAAGATAAACATTCAAAATAATTAAATTTTCCAACATTGTTCTATGGGCAACCTTGATAATTTTCTAAAGGTTTTTCATATCAAAAAATATCTCAATGCAAATTACTTCATAAATTGGGAGATTTTTCAACAAGTATTTCTAACCCTTTTAAAAAGTTGTTAAAGTTTTCATCCAAAAAGCCATAGGTTCTAGTTGGGTGCGAAGACAAAAAAGAAAAAACTATGTGATAAAACTTTAAAAGCTTATCAAGTACACAATAAACCAAATTTAGATAATATCTTCAAATTATATTTAGGTTATTCTGATTTGGAGGTTTGTGTAATTCACTTGATTATTTTTAAAGGTTGTAAAAAGAATTATTTGCAATGATTCAACAACTTGGTCCTTCAATGTTCTTTGTCACTTTTACATATGTTGGAAGATAATGGGATCCCCTCATTAAAGTTTTACACACATTAAATGTTTCAAGATTAAATCTTCCAAATAAAATAAAATACCTCCAATTTGTTTATATAATAGAAATGATCAAATTGACCATGTTAGATGTGCAGGATATTACAATCATAGAACATTTTATTTTCGCAAACTTATCACAAAATTTCTTTTTATTTTTCAATTTTAATTTTTTTTTTTTCATCATTGAATTCCAAAATTGTGGGAATGAACATGACCATGGACTTTTATGGATAAAAAATGCACTTATGTATGGAGTGCACACAAATGAGGAAATTGAAAAGTTTGTAAACATGTATATTTGTTGTGATGTATCATTGTTACCAAACCTGATATAAAATGCACAACATCAACACACATGTACATGTAAGAAAAAAAACCATGTTGTTTGTAAATTTCATTACCCATTGCCTCCTATGTGTGAAACAAAAATTTTAGAATCTCTTCAAATAAATGGAAATCACAATAATACATCCAAACACAAGCAAACAAAATATTTTAATCTTTAAAAGATTTAAAATATTTCTAAATATCTAATTTTTTAAAACCTTGATGAAAGCACATATATATTAAAATTGAGAAGTAAATTAACAAAGTTGCACATTTTCTTAAAACAAACTCCTAAAAGCATAAAAACTAAAGCATTTAGTATTTATGTTACTCATTTGTGGTTTGCAAATATAGATATTCAATTTATCTTGGACCCATATGTAGCTACAACATATTACACATCATATATGACAAAAATAGATAAATCAATAACATCAAAATTATATTCAATTATAAAAATATGCATTGCAAATAACATAGATCCAAATAAAATAATTCAAAAGTTAGGTATTGTTTTTCTTAATGTTGAACAAATGATTGTTCAATTTGTTGCTTATCTTGTGTTCTTTTTACCATTATATCATTCATCTTGAACATTTCAATTCATAAATATTTATCTTTTTGAAGAACATGCTTTTGTGTTAAAATCACAAGTTGCATTAAATGAATTGGAACCAAATTCAATTGATATAATGTGTTCATCAATCATAGAAAAATATATTAATCGTCTTAATCAATATGAATTATTATCATTAGTAAAGTTTAGTTATTTTTATAACATTAAAAAAAATCCAAAACATTGTAAACCCAAAATCATTAGGTTTGTAAATTATAATAAATATAAATATATTGAAAATTGTTCAATTATTATTATTATTATATTCGCCATTTTGAAATTAAGAAAACTCTCAATTTGGAATTAATGTAATTTGACATGATGCATATTGTCAACAACATGATGACATTTTAAAGATTAAATTTATTTTCAACTACCAAATGCCATATCCAAATATTTAAAAAATGGATGATTCAATACATTTAAAATCAAAACCATTATGTTCAACCAACATTTGGACTGACGATATAAATAAGGAAGTAAATGATCCACATCATATACTTCCTATAACAAACACAAGCAATATTGAACATTATGATTTACAATTTGACTTTGTTATTCAATCATGTAATGGATCAAACTAAAAATCACAATTTTTATAAGATGGAAATTTCACAAAATCATCATATTCCATGATGATGGAAGAGTTTGAATATCGTAGTTTATTTAAACAATTAAATGAAGAACAAAGATTAATATTTGATGATGTTATGCATAGAAAACAATTATACCCTAATACATCGATATGTTTATTTTTGATAAGGGGTGTTGGAATTGAAAAAAAATATTACATTGAAACTCATAATTCAAGGATCATGATGATTATATAATATAGACATATCTTTTGACTTAACAAAAACCAAGGCATTACTTATGGCATCAATAGGTAAAGTTGCCTTCAATATTGATGGTTCAACAATACATTAAACATTAAACATACCTATTCAACAATACATTAAACATTAAACATACCTATTCAACAATCCTTATCTAGTTCACCAAACTTATCATCAAATTCATTGAATAGGTTTACATGTTGATATGAACAATTACAACTTGTTGTGATAGATGAAATGTCACTTGTTGGTTAAAAAATGTTTAATGTTATAGATAATAGGTTAAAATCCATAAAAACACATTCAATGTTTTATTTTTGGTGGTGTTGATGTTATCATGACAGGTGATTCATATCAAGCACCCCATGTGAAAGATAGTTGGATTTTTCAAAATATCAAAGACAATGTTAATGCATTAACACCAAAATTTTGACAAACATATGAATTAAATGTTATGTATCACAAAAATTTGTAATTATTATGAACTAAATAAAGTTATGAGACAATTTGATATGGTTTTTATATAAGATTTTTAAAAATTCATAATTCAACAAAAAATACAAAGGATATTGAATTTATAAATTCAATTTGTAATTGACAACAACCCAACGATTTTACTATTTTGTATTTATTTTATACAAATAAACTTGTGCAAAAACACATTAGGTTCCACATTATTTTCAAAGCAATGGACATCAACCATCAATCATACCCACCATTTTACAAATTCTCAAATGATCAAAGTAAAACTATGGGTTTGCATTCTATAATTAATATTAAAAATATATGTTGGTTGAATTATGTGTTGGTAACTATGCAACATTTAATGGTCTTGTGAATGGAGCTAATGACATTTTAAAATCATTAATAACATATTGTGAAAAAACCATTATATGGATAATGTTTCAAATTTCTAAAATTAAAACAATTTAAAAGAAAAAGATATAATCATTATTACAACAATAACATTGATTCAAAATGGACACCAATTGAAACTATCATCAAAGATATGAAAGTTGGTAAATTTTAATCATTTATCATAACAAGGATTCAATTTCCAATTCAACTTACAGCAACATGAACCATTCATTGTTCACATGGATTATCATTAGATGAATTGGTTTTTGTTCCCACTAATGTTAAAAAACATGGCTTAACATATATAACATTATTTCGCATTTGAACAAAAGAAAAACCATTGTTATTAGCTCTTTTCCAACATGAATTTTTTTATGTGGATTTAAAAGTACATGTAGAAATGAATAGATTGAAAACAATTGTAATTTGGATATCATTAATTCTTCAATTAAAAAACTTACGTAATTCTCATGTAATTATCCAAATCTTGAATACAACTTTTTTACACCAACATTATGAAGCCATCAATCATGATCATAACTTTCAAATGTTTCATATTTTATGTCTTATATAAACAAGAATACACAATGTATCAAGAGATGTGCACAAATTTGTAAATTCATTGAAATATTCATATATTTCAATCCACGATGGTCATGGGTTAATGATGATGTATGACATACGCATGCACTTAGATTCCTTCAATACAATAACTAGTGATGGTTCAAAATATATAGCAACAATTTTTAATACTAATACACAAAAAAGAATAATATTGTAGGTGTGTATAGAGTTCATTCATGTTCAATTTCTACATACTTAAACAATCTTCAAACTATAATTCAAGAATCTCCTCAACATTGTCCAATCATCATTATGGGAGATTTTAATATTGACATTCTAAAAGACAATAACCAACCAAAGAAAAAACAAGAACTAGTATATTTCATGGATAAATTCTAATTAAAATCACAATTTAATGAAAGCACCACATAAATTGGATCTCAATTAGATCATATATGGGCAAATATCCCTAGAAATGAATGCAAATATGGTGTAATAGAAGCATATTTGTTAGATTTTCACAAACCGATTTATATTGCATTCAAATTACCAAACACACTTCCAATGTATAACAAAAACCCATTATTGTTTCATTTATTTAATCTGTATGTGAAAATATGCATGTAAATGATACATTTTCCACCTAATTAATTACTCCCAAAGTGTTGGCACCTTGCGGCTTGAATTTGCATTTTTACATTTTTTTTCATGAACCATGTGCAAAAACAAATCATAAATATCGATACCAAGACAAAAAAAAAATTGAATGATTGTTCTATCCACATGTACACCCATCAAACATCATAACAACACACCTTTCATGGAAAACCTAAACCCAAAATGCAACAAAAACAAATATAAGAAACACCAAATTCTGAAACTTCAAAATGAAAATGAGACAATTAAATAAATCTTTCCATGTAAATTATATCCATTCAATATTGATGTTTATTTCAAACATCATAATACCTCAAGGGACATTCTCTACATTATCCAAGTTTGAAAAACTTGGATTTTCTTAAACAATATAATTAATCACAACTTTATATTCATTTGTATGGTCAAAAAGAAAACAATGGAACTATGGTTTCAATTTTTAAACAAGTACAATGAATTCTAAGATGGTTAGAAAACTTTATTTGCTAATACAAATGTGAATTTTTAAAAATGATTTTTCATAAAGCCAACAAACTTTCATCCAATATAACTTGAGTTCATAGTAAAACATTAAATGTAATATCTTATTTGCAAGACAAAGCCTCTCGTGGCAGACCCACTTGTTTACTACCTACCAACTAGGACCTACCAACTAGGTAGGTAGTAAAAACATCCCCTACTTACTATGTATAAACTATATACTTACCTAGTAGTCCCCTATTTTGTTTACCGATGTGTCTATATGTTAGACCTACTTCTTATAGAATGGGTTACCAAGATGAAATCCTCGGGTAGTAACTCAGTTGAGGATCATCCACAACCCGAGTCATAAGAGGCATCAAGTGGATGGTGCACTGGTTGGTGCTGGTTCACTCTGGCCCTTTGTTAATGATGTCAAGGCACTGTCTTTAGTCTTGAACATAGGTTGGCTGTCCCCTCAAAGATAGTCTCCTTTTTGTCAGAATCATAAGGGTAATGTGCAAGGCCGAAAAAGGTGTGCAAAAAGACAAGTGAAACCAAGTGCTGGACAGAGCTTGATAAAGGGGTGTTTAACATCTTGCTAATGCTAAAGAGCGGGCGGCTCTCTTTCTCAAAAGATAATGCACTGATGGCTTGCAGAGTTCAATTCATTTGCTTGCACATGGCCACAATTCATGATGCTTGCAAAACATTGTATGATACATCTGCAGAACAGATTGAGCAATCAATTTCATGTAGATTTTACGTGT
>Ga0116226_10004745_pt1 | contig 12055 bp, 8 predicted proteins | sample S1TSphfallax_FD_89692 | JGI IMG/M metagenome (GOLD analysis project Ga0116226, IMG submission 89692) | Host-associated microbial communities from peat moss isolated from Minnesota, USA - S1T2_Fa - Sphagnum fallax MG | ecosystem: Host-associated > Plants > Peat moss > Unclassified | place: USA... | reverse complement strand
TCATAGGCGCACCATGCCGGCCGATCGAACAGGTGCGATGTCAAAAATATCCCATTTCGACCGCACGAGACACAGCCTCGGCGCGCGTTTTGGTGGATAGCTTGATAAAAATATTTTTGACATGCGATTTGACTGTTTCAGGAGCAATACGCAGCTCGCGGCCGATACTTTTATTGGACAAACCCAGACTGATAAAGCGCAAAATTGCCGTTTCGCGCTCGGTCAGCGTCTTCATGTTGCTACGATTTTGCCCGTTTTTTGTGCAAACGGACAGTGTGTTGCGATGGGCGGAAAGCAGGCTGCCTATATACGCGCGTAAATGTCCGTGTCCGCGTTGTTCCAACACGTTCAGGCACAGTTTGAGCAATGGTTGCAGCGCCGGCATTTCATCGAGAAAGGTCCTAAAGAGACCCGCTTCCGTGCCTTGCAACAAAGCTGACAACATCTGCTCGCGGGCCTCTCTGAAATCTCCCGCCAAATACAGCGCTAATGAAAGCAGGATAGTGAGCTTGATGGCCCAGGCTCGATGCTTGAAATGAATGGCTTCATCCTGAAGCCGGAACAGCGTGTTGATGACATCGATGCTGGGTGTGTCTTGCCGGATCATGGCCAGGCGGACATAGGCCGCCTCCGACGCCCAAACGGCAGGTGCCGATATACTGGAATGATCCAGGATGTCTTGTAGCGTTTCACATGCGCGCGCGGCATCGTTCAGTTGCCCTGCTCGTATCATGAGGGTGATCGTTTCGCAGCGGCAGTGTAAGGTCAGGCGCGGCCAACCACGCGTCGCGCCCAGTACCTCGCCGCGTTGCAGCAGATAGAAGGCAAGGTCGGTTTTCCCTCGCGCACAGGCGATGCCGGCGGCAACGGGAAAGGCCATCAGCGCACTTTCAATCGAGCCACATTCGATAATGGACTGAAGCCGCTTTTTGAGAATCTGGTCGGCCTGATCTAGCGCGCCAGTTTCATAGAGCAAGCGTGCCAGAGTACATGAGGCCAGCAACGATGCGTTCGCGTCGAGGCCAAAATACCGGTCCGATAAGGTCACGGCCTCTTTTGCCAAGCGTTCGGCCGATGCCAGACGTAATTGCTCGGATTCGACGACAGATTCGATGGAAAGGCAGACAACAGAGGGTAAGACCGATATCGGATACGGCTGGACGAGTTTGGCACGACCGAGTGCATAGAACGTTGCCAGGTCCCGTGTTTGCCAATATGCAAATTTCCGTATCGCCGTCAGCATGGAACGAAACCGACAGCTCCCCTCAAACCGCATTGCCGCATTGGCCAGATATACAGCCTGATCGATTTTATCTTCCCATATGCAGCCAATCGCCAGCACGATGACCAATTCCTGATCTGGCGCGGATACCGAACCCGAGTGCAGCCGCACCCATTCGCGCAGGGCAGAGGTGGCATCGACGACATGGGGGCCGTGCATAGTTGTCAACGCCCGCCACGCACTGTCCAGTAGGGGGCGCAATCGCTCGTTGGCGTCGTCCGGTTGTCGCCAGACCCGTAGCAGAGTCGGCGGGCTATCCCGGATAAACGGACTGGCGGTGACGCGTTCGCATGATTCCACGCTCATAGACCCAAACTCCCGAGACGTCCGGAGCGATATCGTTCGCTACGTGTTTGCGCAAGAATCGATGGTGTCGATCCTGGATGGTGTGAGCCTCAGGCCTATCGTTGTCTCCGTCTCGTGCCTGTCGACGCGTCATACATTGACACCGGGAGATGCTAAGCAAATGACGCACGTTTGTCGTGAATTCTTCGTGCAGATTTGGTCAATTTTCGGTTTTTTTGGTCTTGGTTTCATGTGCGGCGCCCGCAGGGGCGACGGGCGTCTTTGACAAATCGCCGACACATACGCGCCCCCCATCGGGGGGATGGGCCAGCCCAGCGGTCGATCTCATACTTCTGTGGAGCAGGCGATGTCCTTGGCGTGACCTTGCGCCAGGCATTCAAGCCGACTGATTGGCTGAGTCCCGGATGACGGTTTCGTCTTCCAATCCATTACCCAACGGAGCGTGTCATGGGAAAGAAAGTTGCGGAGATTATTGTAGAAGTCCTTGAACAGACGGGAGTGCAACGCTGTTACGGTATCGTTGGCGACACACTTAATCTGTTTGCTGAACACCTGAATACCAGCTCCATCGATTGGGTACACGTGCGGCATGAGGAGGCGGGCGCCTTCGCGGCTAGCGCCGAGTCGCTGTTGACGGGGAAACTGGTGGCCTGCGCGGGAAGTTGCGGGCCCGGCAGCCTACATTTCATCAATGGCCTTTATGAAGCCAATCGGAACCGTTCGCCACTTGTGTTGATCGCAAGTCAGGTACCGCAGAGCGAAATGGGATTCGAGTTCATTCAAGAGGTGGATTTCCAATCGGTATTCAAGGAATGCTCCGTTTTTTGCGAAACGATCCTGACACCGGAACAGGCCAGAAAGAAAACCGTCATGGCTTGCCAGGCGGCACTGGCCAAACGAGGCGTTGCGGTGCTGATTGTTCCGGTCGACATCTCTCATGGTGAAGTGCACCAGGACTTCCCATACCGCGTCAACCACAGCCACCCGATCGTGCGTCCGAACGATACAGAACTCGAAGATATGGCGGCGATTCTGAATGGCGGAAGCAAGATCGCGATCTATGCGGGATCCGGGTGCGAAGGGGCGCTCGAAGAGATCAAGGCCGTGGCCCAGAAACTGAAGGCTCCCGTCGCGCATACGTCGCGTGGCAAGAGTTTTCTGGAACACGACAACCCCTACAACATTGGCATGACCGGCATCCTCGGCAATGAAGCCGGCTACAACGCATTGCTCGAATGCGACACCTTGCTGCTGTTGGGGGCGGATTTCGCATGGCGGCAGTTTTATCCGGACCATGCCAATATTGTCCAGATCGATATCGATCCCACCCACCTGGGCCGCCGGCACCACGTGACGTTGGGCGCGGTTGGCGATGTGAAGCCGACTTTACAGGCGCTGTTGCCGCATTTGAACGAACGGCATGACACGGCGTTTCAGCAAGATTATATCGAGCGCTATCAGAAAGCCATGGCGACCTGGCGCCGGCATATGGTGCCGGGTCATAACGACACGATACCGGGCTCTTATCTGACTTCGGTGATAGATCGCTACGCCGATGAGGACGCCTTGATTGCGGGGGACGACGGCACTCCCGTGGTGTGGGCGCACCGTTTCATGGAAACCAACGGAAAACGCCGTATCTTTGGCAGTCTGCTGCACGGGACGATGGCGACCGCACTGCCTAGCGCGCTTGGACTGCAGAAAGCGGCACCGGGTCGTCAGGTTATCGCGCTATGCGGTGACGGAGGACTGGCGATGCTGTTCGGCGAGCTCTTGACCACGATACAAGAAGACCTGCCTATCAAGATAGCCGTTTATGACAACAGCAAACTGGGATTTGTCGAACTTGAACAGAAGAGCGAGGGGATGTTGGACACCTTCACTCATCTTAAGAACCCGGATTTTGGCAAAGTCGCAGAGGCAATTGGGCTTTGGGGACGGACAGTCAAGCAGGCGTCCGAATTGGAAGATGCCGTGCAGGAATGGCTCGCGCAACCCGGACCGGCACTGTTGAACGTGATCGTCAACCCGCTGGAGCTGGTCAAGCCACCGTTTATCGAGTTCAAACCCGCAGTGGGTTTGGCGCTGTATTCGGTCCGCGCCATCCTGGATGGCCGGGGTGCCGATGTGCTCGAGATGATACGGGAGAATCTTCCCTAAAATCGACGCCTCTTGCGGGGGGCGGGCAACGCCAAATCGGTAGTATGCCCGCTGCCCTGTCAGGATGGCCATGCGTGGTGCAATGGGGGAGATCGAACGGCGAGGCTCGGCGCGATTTCGTCGAAGATATTCGTTGATGCCTCATTCCGTGATTCTAGAATACGGCTGATCAAATGCTCGATATGCAGCGCACCTTGTCTTTCATATAAGGCTTGGCGATATATTCCATGTCTAAAAGCATAAGAACGCCTATTGCCCATACGATCGACTTTGGTCTGCGGCACGGGTTGGATGACGCTCTGTTGGGCACATAGGGTTTCGCAGGCATCTTCGAATGCCAGGCAAGACATATCGGCCGCAGCCGCCAAAGTCCTCGCGCAAAACGTGGCGCCTGCAACACTGGCCACCTCAAGCACGTGTTGTTGTATCTCACTCAAACGCTTGATCCGATGGTCAAGCACAAAACCTAGCGTCTGTGGTATCTCAAGATGCATGCCTGGCACGCGGCGATCAAGTGTCCACCCACAGGATGTGGGTTGAACCATCCCAATGCGGGCGAGTTGGTTCAACGTGGCGCTCATGAGCAAGGGGTTGCCACCGGTGCGATCATGCAGAAATCGGGCGGTTTCGGCGATAGTGTCGCCCGATTCCGAGTCTCGATGGTCCGATAGAAACTCGAAAATAGCAGACTCGCTCAGGGGAGCCAAGACGATATCTTGGCACAGCCCGCGCAGCCGCAAATCCATATTGAGTTGTGGCAATGGGTGCCTTGCCAGCAAGGCTTCCTCCAAGCAATACGTCGCGACGATCAACACTCTGGCGGCCCCGGATTGGCGTGCGAGTGCAGATAGCAAATCGATCGTGCAGTAATCGGCCCAATGTAGATTCTCGAGCACCATGACAAGCGGTCGTTGCGCGGTCACTTCCTGGAAGAATGCACAGAGCTCGCGCAACATGCGATTATGGGCGGTGGCATCGATCTGCTGTGAGATTCCCCGTCTATAAGCCTCCGGTATCGATCCGAATAGATGAAATGCCCAGGTCGGCGCAACCGAAGTCAACGTGCGGGCGATGAGGCCCCCCCCACTGCCGCGCAAAAGTTGGGTGAGTGCCTCCATGACCGGATAGTAGTTCTCGGTTTCCCCGAAGGTTTCGATGCATTGACCGAAAGAGGTCGATATCGCTGGGTCGTCGGCATGCGACTTCAGGAATTGCGTCACCAGCTCCGTTTTGCCGATACCGGATTCCCCGGAAACAAAAACAATCTGAGTGGATCCTCGACATGCTTCCTGGCACAGGTCATTCAAGCGTCTTTGTTGCGATGTACGATCGATGAACGCGTCGTACTCGTGCTCTCTATCCCGTGACATGCCGACCCGCCCGGCAACGCGTAACGGTGCGATGAAACGGTAGCCACGGCCGCGCTGCGTTTCGATAAAACTCGGGCAGCGAGGATCATCGCCAAGCGCCGTTCGGATCGACAACATATGCGTTTTCAAAACCTCGGGCTGGACATACACGCCCGGCCAGAGGGCGCTGAGCAATGCTTCATGCGTCACCAGTTGCCCTGCATGGTCGATGAGATATTGCAGTATGTCGAACGCCCGTGGGGTTATCGTGAGTCGATGATTCGCGCCGTCTTCGGCGGTGCGCCAAATGCACCGGTTTGCATCATCCAGGCAAAAAGATGAAAAATGCAGCATGTCGGTCCTTCGATCGAAAGCGGAACAATTTCGCCGACAAGCCGCCAGACTGATGGGCTTGCGTATCACCATGACACGCGTGCGTTGCGGGACGCTCGAACAGTGGGCGATGGTCGTGGTTACTGCCTGATGCTACGGAAACACGGACTAGGCGTTAAGTCCCAAAACCGCTTAACAGTTTCATCAAATTGATGTGAATCCGTCCCCATTGGTTTCCTTTCAAAGACCATTTTTTCCCTGGGAGGAGCGAAACCCGATCAGGATATTCGCAAAATCCGGGCGTATTGAAGGGCGGCACGCTTGTCAGGCATCGCATGTGAGGTAAATTATCAATATGCTTTTTTGATATGCTGCAATACCTATCGGCATGAGTCTGAGCGCATGACCGGATTCGAACCTGGGGTCCCAGGGGTTAATTGAAATTTTCTATCAAATCTCACGTTTCTATATTTCATGTTGAATATCTTCGACGACATGGTGTTGCACGGCCGTCCGGCAGATGCGCCATGGCGTGGCGGTTTGCGTACATGGCATGCGAGCAGTCACGATGCGCGTCGATGATCTCACTGCCTTTGTGCGCACGGCCGCCACAGGAAGTTTCACCAACGCCGCCCGCGAATTGGACGTTTTACCCGCCCAAATCAGCGCGAGTATCAAGCGCCTCGAAGGCGAACTTGGAATCCGGTTATTTGCCCGTTCGACCCGCAGCCTGCGGCTGACCGCCGAAGGTGAGCGCTATCTGCCATACGCCACCCAGGCGGTGGTCGCATTGCGTGAAGGTCAAGAATTATTCAACTTTCGGCAGGCCCAACTCGAAGGGGTGTTGCAGATCAGCGCGCCGTCTGACTTGGGTAGAAATGTGCTGCTGAAACCGCTGACGGATTTCCGGCTTGAGCATCCTGACCTTGGAATACGACTGTTCCTGACGGACCAACTGACGGATGTTTTTCGGGATCCAGCCGATATTGCGCTGCGATATGGGGTTCTGGAGGATGCCAGCTACGTGTCGCTACCCATAGTGCAACATAACCGGCGCGTCCTTTTTGCCTCGCCGGAGTATCTCAACGCGCGTGGTCGGCCCAAGACATTGGATGATCTGCGTCACCATCATTGTCTGATATATCTACTCAGCGGCCGGCCCTATGATCGATGGGAATTTCCCGATGGCGAATGTCAGCAGTGGGTCGACGTATCGGGACCTTTGGTGGCCAACGACGCGGATGTCGTGCGACGGTGGGCCGTGGCTGGGCAGGGCATAGGATATAAATCGGCACTGGACGTTGCTGACGATATCAATCACGGCAGGCTGGAGGTGGTATTGCCTCACATTGAGGGAAAGCTGTCGCCGCTCAATCTCATTTGTCCTCATTGGCGTCAACTCACGCCGGCAGTACAAATGCTCCATGCGTATCTCAAGCAATATTTTTTGAGCCTGGAATGCACTAAGTTGAGTGCATCTGGCGTTACCCAAGTCAGTCATTCTTCGAGCAAGACCCAGCTCGGGGGCCGGACCTAGAAGTAATCTGAAACCCGGTTTGTGCATCGCTCGATCCTGCCAGATATCTACCCCCGTTCAGGGGATGGTTTCACTCCACCTCTGTCTTTAAAGTCGACTCTCGTCTCCCGGTAATTCAGCCAAAGCCCACGCAATTTTTTTGCGACAGATGCGCTTGCGCTTGCCTTGAGTCCGAACGGTAAAGAGGGTGCCATGCCAAATTGGAAAGAAATTTACGATGGTGGGTCGCTGGAAGCGGAAAAGAAGATCTTCCTTGAGCTCGCGGACCAGATGCTGGAGATACAGGAAGGCAATCGAATCAAGGCCGGCAAAGATCGATATGACAGAACGCTGCACTCGAAAATGGTGGTCGGTATTGCCAATGCCTCGCTCGTAGTCGACCACGACATACCTGAAGCGTTCCGTGCCATGCATTTCCGGCCGGGTGCATCGCTACCCGTTGCAGTGCGCTTTTCCAACGCGAGCGCGCTACCCCAGCCTGATGCTGTGCCGGATATGCGTGGGGCAGCATTGAAGATTCGGCTCGATGGGCAGGAAACGCACGATTTACTGCTCACCAGCTATCCCGTGTCACATGCACGGAATGCGCGCCAGTTCGTCGATTTCGCGGTGTTGGCCCAAGGGCCGCGCGATACCTTTTTCGAACGTTTGACAGCGAAATTTGGAGCAGCGGAAGCCCAGCGCATGATAGGCAACATCCAGCAGGGTGCGCAGCCTTGTGCCAGTCTTGCTTTGCAACGCTTCTGGAGCCGCGGCGCTGTGTTGTGGGGTGTGGGGCCCGTCCGTTTCGAGCTGCGCCCGACGTCGACAGACGTGTTTCTGGATACCGCGACCCAGGGGCAAGATGCGCTTTACGATGAGTTCTTGGTGCGCCTGAAAACAGGCCCCGTAACGTTTCGCCTCGCCGTTCAAGCCTTCGTCGACGAGGTTTCTACGCCCATTGAGGATGCGGCTATCCAGTGGCAGGAACATATTTCCTTACCAGTTGAAATCGCCACGTTGAGCATTCCGAGCCAACACCTGGACGATACAGATGGGCGCCGACAGGCCGATCAGGTCGATGCCATGGCATTCAATCCCTGGAATGCACCGGACGCATTTCGTCCGTTGGGAAATCTCAATCGGGTCAGAGGTGTCGTCTACGGCAAGAGCGCGAGGCGATGGCAGCAAAACGGTATGGGCGAGCAACGATAGATGCATACCTCGAAAGCTTGGCATTTTATCGGGTTGATACCCCTGCTGTGGTTGGGCGGGTGCACCACAGCGCCTTCCATGGTGGTATTCGGCGCGGCGTTTCCCAGTTGGTTGTTCTGTCTGGTCGGCGGCATTGTGAGCACGGTCATCGTCCACGTGGTGCTCGGATATGTTCACAAGCGTGACTGGCTGACCCCAACAGCACTGAGCTATCCGGCGTTGGTCGCCGTGTTTTCATTGGCAGGGTGGTGGTTGTTTTTTCCAAATTGATGAGCCGCATTCAAATGACAGACGTCGCCGATAAATCTTCCAGAATACGGATTCCCGCGCTGCTTATCGTTGTGATCGCCATCGCCTTGCTGGGCGCGACGATATGGCGCTTGGACACATCGCCGAGCACGGACGACGCCTATGTGTATGCCGATACCATCGATGTCGTGCCTCAGGTGAGTGGTCGTATTGTCGATATGCCGATTCATGACAATCAAGCCGTGAAGCGTGGCGATTTGCTCTTTCGCATCGATCCGCGTCCTTATCAGGAAGCACTCAACGAAGCTCGCGCCAGGCTGGACGTTTTGGATAAGCAGATCATGTTGACCCAGCGTTCGGTGGATGCGCAAAAACTCAATGCGGCTTCGCTTAAAGCCGCAGTGGAACGAGCCAGAGTACAAGAGGCACAGGCAGCCGATACCTTGAGCCGTACAGAACCTCTGCTAGCACGAGGCTATACGTCTGCGGAAGAAATCGACAGAAATCGCACTGCGGAAAAGTCGGCCAAGGCGGAGCTTGAATCTACCCTGTTGCAGGCACAGGAAGCTGCTGCGGCGGTCAGTGGTGTCGATGCCTTGGTCGCGCAGCGTGCAGAGATTCGGGCGCAAATCGCGAACGCCATGCTGAATCTTGAATTCACGGAAGTACGGGCGCCGTTCGATGGCCGCGTGGTGTCTCTACACACCACGGTTGGTCAGTTTGCATCCGCACTGAGGTCGATATTTACATTGATCGATACGCGTCATTGGTATGTGGTAGCCAACTTCCGTGAAACCGAGTTGCATGGTGTCAGACCCGGTACGCCAGCTTCGGTCTACCTGATGAGCGATACAAATCTGCATTTCGACGGGCACGTTGATTCGATCGGATACGGTGTGCTTCCAGACGATGGCGGGGTGGTGTTGCAAGGATTGCCTAGAGTGGAGCGCAGTATCAATTGGGTACACGTTTCACAACGCTTTCCGGTCAAAATCCTGGTCGACCATCCTGATCCATCGATGTTTCGCATAGGCACTTCAGCGGTCGCCTCGTTGCGCAAAGGTGTGGAGAGTGAGCATGCGCCAGATTGAGCAAGGTAAGGAGGGCGTCGGTCCGGGCATCGGCACTCTCTGGCGCCTGCTGACATTCGTCGGTGCGGAAATGCGACCCTATCCCGGGCGAACCAATGTGACGTTGCGCTGTCTTTGTGCCAGTGCAATGGTGATCGTGACGTCGATGACCTTACAGGTCCCGCTGCTGGCACTCTCGCTCATCGTGGTGTTTTACGTCACGCAGGCGAATGTGGTCTTGACCCGCCTGATCGGTGTGTTGTTCGCGGTGGGATCCACTGCGGCAGTCGCCAGTGCGATTTTGGTCCTGAAACTGACCTTCGACTTTCCGCTTTTGCGCATCTTACTGGCAAGCGGCATCTTTCTTTTCAGCGTCTACTTGATGCGTGTCACGAAGATCGGGATCGTTTTTTTTCTGGTGGCGCTTGTCGTTATCTACGTACAGACATTTGTTGACCAGAGCGATCGGGCAGAGACGCTGGTCAGGACAGTACTATGGGTGTGGGTGGCAGTGAATTACCCCATTGCGCTCACATTGCTCATCAATACGCTGCTTTTACCGTTGGAGCCATCCAGGCAATTGGAGGCGGCGATGCGCGGCCAACTGGCGGTGCTCGATCACGCCCTGGCCAGCCTTGAAGAAGGACGGCGGGCGGCTTCTAAGCCAGGCGCATTGGATGTGGAACTGGGCATACTCACGCTGCAGAAATTACTCCGCTTTTCCAGCATGCGAGATAAGGGCAACTTGGGGACGCAGGCATCCAGGCTAGCGTGTGTTACAGCCGTTTCTCGACTATATGCGGCGATCCGGAATCTGCCCGGGTCGATAGACTCTGCACACGTGCCATATCTTGCGACGTTACGCCAAGCCTGTTTTGAACTGGACACGGCGATACACACGCGGTCGGTTTATCGAGCTGGGCCAGAGCTGCAAAATCTGAGCGATTTGACAGTCCCGGGTGCCTTGATCGAAATGCGGCGTGCGCTTATTTCGTTTTCCGACCGCAACAAAAAACCGGATGCGGGCCTGCCCCAGCAAGCGCCAAATTCTTTTTTTGTGGATGATGCCTGGACCAACCCGGTGTATCGACAATTTGCTCTCAAGACACTGCTGGCAGTGCTCCTGGGCTATCTGTTCTATCTGGCAACCGACTGGCAGGGCATACATACCATCATGTTGACCTGTCTGGTCGTGGCGCAGCCGAGTTTAGGCGCGACAGGCCGGCGTTCGGCACTGCGGATGGGCGGAGCAATCGTCGGGAGTCTATTGGCGTTAGCGTCTATTATCTGGCTTGTACCCCGGATCGATGGCATCGTCGGCCTGCTACTGATGACGTTGCCTGTCATTGCGCTGGGCGCCTGGGTCGCCGCAGGATCAGAACGTATCAGCTATGCGGGGGTGCAAATCATGTTCACCTTTGCACTGGCCCTGCTTGAACAATTCGCCCCCACCACAAATCTCACCGAGATCCGTGATCGGATGGTCGGGATATTGCTGGGTGTGGCCCTATCGGCCCTGATTCAAGGGGGGCTTTGGCCCGAATCTGAAGGTGAATTCTTAAGGCAAAAATTGGCACTGCTGTTGCAGCGTGTCAATCGGCAGATTCGACCCGATGCGTGGCGGGGTCCGACGCCCCTGTCCACCTGGATCGACCTGAACGATTGCGAGTCCATGTCGGCGCGCGTCGCGCTGGAACCCGAGTGGCAAGTGGGTGAGGGTCAGCAAGAAAACTTCAACCTGCGGGTACAGACTGTCCTGGCCCAAGTGCGTGAAGTATTGTTTTCGTTGGATGCCTTGGACGCCGAACAAAACTCAATCGTGTTGTCGACGCAAGCGAGGGATCACGTCGCAGCGATAAGGCATACGCTTGCTACCTCTCTCGACATGTATACGAAGGCATTGACGTTGCGATCCTACGCTATCTCCACGCCGTCGATAGTCAAAGCATCGGCATTGGCTGACATGCTCGCGGCGTATCTGCCGCCATCTGCAACGGTGGCGGCTCTTGGCGCTTACGAACGATACGCCAATTGCGTCAAGAATCTGATAGATCAGGTGGCCAGTTTGCCTGCGTGGGACGCAGCTTGGGTGAACAATTCGTCCATTTCTCAGGCCTTACACGCATGATAGAAGACTCCATCCGATCGCTATTCAGGCCTGGGCGTCCTGTCATCGTTGCCATAGGACTGTCGCTACTTTCTGCGTGCGCCTTGGTGCGTCACGACAGTCCGCCGTTGGCGCTGGCGGATCCAAGGCAGATTCGCCTGGCTCAGGATATTCAACTGCCGAGTGGCGGCTGGCCGTCGCCACACTGGTGGGATACCTATCACGACCCTCAGCTAACCCGATTAATTGACCAGGCGCTGGCGCAATCTCCGACCGTGAAGATTGCGCAAGAAAGGATACGTCAGGCTCAAGCGGATGCCGAGGCGGTAAGCGCGGATACGAGCCTGCAAGTCTCCGCATTGGCGTCGATCGAGCGTGAGCGCGTGTCGCGGGATAGCTTTCTGGGCGCATATGCAGGCCAGGATCCGCAAATTGACGCCACAGGTCCGTGGTACACGGCCGGTATCG
>Ga0116226_10004744_pt1 | contig 12056 bp, 8 predicted proteins | sample S1TSphfallax_FD_89692 | JGI IMG/M metagenome (GOLD analysis project Ga0116226, IMG submission 89692) | Host-associated microbial communities from peat moss isolated from Minnesota, USA - S1T2_Fa - Sphagnum fallax MG | ecosystem: Host-associated > Plants > Peat moss > Unclassified | place: USA... | reverse complement strand
TCGTCCGTCGAAGGAAGATCGTTCCAATGCAGAGATTGTTTTTGACGAGTGTTTGTGAGGTTTTGACGGCATTGGCGTTGTGCTCGCAGGGGTTTGCGCAAGCGGCGGCGCCGCCGAAGACGCTCTTTTACATGACCAACGAGGGACCCTCGGAGCGGGATTTTCTCGCGCATAAGTCGAAGATCGATACGCTGGTGCCGACCTGGTATGACGTCGATGCCACGGGCCTTGTGTATGGCGAGCCGAACGCGCTCGTGCTGCGTGAAGCCAAGGCTGCGCATGTGCAGGTGATCCCCATTGTGGGGCTCTTTGACAAGACCGCCGTGCACACGTTGCTAAACGATATTCATGCGCAGGACGAGATGAATGCGGCGCTGATTCGCGAGTGCAAACGCAATGGCTACGATGGATTTCAGTTCGACTTTGAAGATGTGATGTGGACCGACCGGGATGCGCTCTCGGCGGCCGTCAAGCGCACCGCAGACGCGCTTCACAAGGAGCATTTGCTGGTCGAAATCGCGAGCGTGCCGAACGCCCCGGGCTATCCCGGACATACTGCTTACGATAAGTGGATGTTTGAGGAGTGGCGCGGCGCCTATGACCTGAAGGCGCTTGCGGAGTCGGTCGATTTGCTGTGCCTGATGACGTATGACCAGCACACACGCTGGACCGAGCCTGGCCCGGTGGGCGGCTGGCTGTGGGTGACGATGAATCTTGAGTACGCGCTGAAGGTTGTGCCGAAGGAGAAGCTCTCGCTCGGCATCGCGCTGTATGGATATCACTGGTATCCGGGCGACCCAGGCCTCGGCAAGGCCGAAAAGAATCCCAATCCCAAGGCGGATTACATCAGCTATGCCAACGCGATGAGCCTGCGTGACAGCTTCGACGGCAAGGTGCAGTGGGATCCTGTCGATCACACGTCATGGTTTTATTTCTATCGCGATAACAGTCGTGAGTGGATCTTCTACACAGATAAGCAGGGCTTTGAGGACCGGTATAAACTCGCAGCGCAGAACCAGTTACAGGGCGTCTGTTCGTGGGTGCTGGGCGAGGAAGATCCGGCGATCTGGACGATCTTGCCGGATCACAAGTAGTCCTAACTAAGCTGCGTCGATGACTGCAAAATCCTCCTCCGGCGCTTTTCCTCGGATGCCGAGTAAGTTGAGTATCGGCGTCGTGCTGATCGTGGTGACGAGCGCCATGACGACCAGCATGGTAAACAGCGTAGGCGAGAACGCGCCGACGTTATAGGCGATATTCAGCACGACGAGCTCGACCAGTCCACGCGTGTTGAGCAGCGCGCCGAGGCCGATGGCATTGCGCCAGCTCTGTCCGGACCACCGCGCAGCGAGCACCGCGCCGCCCATCTTGCCCGCGACCGCGGCCACCAAGACAATCCCCGTCCACAGCCACATATTGCTGTCGTTGAGCAGATCGAGGCGCGTGCGCAGGCCGGTGAGCGCGAAGAAGAGCGGCAGCAAGAGCACCGCGGTGATCATGTCCATCTGCGCGCGAATGGCGTGTTGCCAGCGCTCGACACGCGGAAAACAGATGCCCGCGATGAACGCGCCGAAGAGAGGATGCACGCCCGTCCAGTCGGTGACTGCGGCCGAGGCGAGGGTGCAGGCGACGACCGCGCCCAGCAGTTCGATCGAAAGCCCGGGCTGGCGGTCACGCTTGACGACGAGTGCGGCGAGCGGCTTGACTACGCCGAGCATGACCAGCAGATATGCGGCAAGCGAGCCGAAGCGAATCCAGAGGGAAGCCGGGTTGCCGTTGACGTCGATTAGCGTCAGGGTAATGGCAAGCAGCAGCCAGGCGACGACATCGTCAACCGCCGCGCAGAGTATCGCGGTGGTGCCGATCGGCGTCCCACGGAGGCCGCGCTCTTCGAGGATCCGCGCCAGTACTGGGAATGCGGTGATGCTCATCGAGATGCCCAGGAACATCACGAAAGGAATGCTGCCGGCGCCGTGCGGCGCAAAGCGGATGCGCAAGGAATGCGCCAGCAGGGCGGCGGCGAGAAACGGGATGAGGATGCTGGTGCCACTCGAAACAGCCGCGACCACGCGCTGGCGGTAGAGTTGCGCGTAGTCCAGCTCCATGCCGATGAGGAAGAGAAACAGGATCAGCCCGACGGTGGAGAGTGTCTCAAGCGTGTGCAGGGAGTTGGCCGGAAAGAGAACGGCCGAGGCGTGCGGCCACAGCCGGCCGAGCACCGAAGGCCCGAGCAGGATGCCGCCGATGATCTCGCCGATCACCCGCGATTGGCCGAGTTTGCGCGCTGTCCATCCGCAGAAGATGGTGACAGACAGCACGATGGACATCTGCATCAGGAGCAGGCTCATCTGTTAGCGCCCTCGTGTCTAGGTCTGTCGCGAGTGGTGGACATGGCTATGGTGTACCAGAGTCGATGCGGATCGCCAAGGGAACCGGCACGAGCGGGGGCGAGATTCCCGGTGAATTTCAGGAGCGAAGCTTCCAGAGAATCTGGCGGAGAAAGCCGGTCCAGTGTTCGGCATCGCCGGCCGGAATGCCGAGCCGGCGCGCGAGGATACGCAGCTGGCGGGAGCGGTGGCGGGTGTGCATAGCGGGGTAGCCGCTGGCGAGCAGCGTCTCTTCAAAGAGGTTGGTGAGGCGGTCGAGCTCACCCGCTGCAGGGCGGCGTCTGCCGGGTTTCACAGGGGGCGTGAGTGGCTCGGGCGGCGCGTCGCCCGGGGCCAAGCGCGATAATTCATAGAGGCAGACAGCCGCGGCCTGGCCGAGATTCATGGAGGCGTGTTCGTCGCGCGTGGGAATGCGCAGCAGAGCGTGGCAGTGGCTCATGTCGTCGTTCGAGAGGCCGAATTTTTCCGATCCGAAGAGCAGCGCGACCCGCTCGCCGGCCTGCATGGCGGCGCGCATGCGTGCGGCCGACTGTTCGAGGCGTTCGCAGGGTTGCGCCCACTCGCGCCCGACCGCGCCGCTGGTGCCCACGACGAGCGTGCAGTCGGCGATGGCTTCGGCGAGTGTCTCATAGTCGCGGCAGTTGCGCAGCAGCTCGGCTGAGGGGCCGACGGCCGAGGTGGCTTTGCGAAAATCCTTGTAATAGATTGCGGCTACGCGCAGGTCGGCGCAGCCGAAGTTTGACATGGCGCGTGCGACTGCGCCAATGTTGAACGTGTTGCGCGGGGAGACCAGCACGATCGCGAGCGCGGAATTGTCGAGTATCTCCAAGAGTCTAGTTTACGGTAGATCGAAGCGCGTGCCCCGGGCGCGCGAGAGGGCTGCAGACTGATAGGATGAGCGCGTGAGTTCCAGTATGCAGTTTCCGATTTTGCAAGCCGCTTCTTCCAGCGTGCGGGCTGGCGGCTCGAACGCTGACGGGCGGGATGCTGCCGCGCTTGCACGGGCGCTGCGCTCGGCGGTTCGCGGAGAAGTTCGTTTTGATGCCGCGACACGCGCCATGTACGCGACCGATGCTTCGAATTATCGTCAGCCGCCGATAGGCCTGTTTATTCCGGAGGACGCCGAAGATGTTGCGACGGGGATCGCGGTGTGCCGGAGCCATGGAGCGCCAATTCTCGCGCGCGGCGCGGGCACTTCGCTCGCCGGGCAGACCTGCAACACTGCCGTCATCTTCGATTATTCGAAAAAGATGCGGCGCATTCTTTCCCTCGACGCCGAGAGAAAACTTGCAACGGTCGAGCCCGGTATCGTGCTCGATCGTCTGCGCGAGGCGGCCGAGCAGCACGAACTTACGTTCGCGCCGGACCCGGCCACGCACAGCCGCTGCACGCTCGGCGGGATGCTCGGCAACAACAGCTGCGGCACGCATGCGTTGATGGGCGGCAAGACGGTCGATAACACGCACTCGCTCGATGTGCTGTTGTACGACGGCACGCGCATGACGGTCGGCAAGACGAGTGAACGCGAGCTTTCCTCGATCATCGCAGGCGGTGGGCGGCGGGGTGAATTGTACGCTGGCCTCAAACGTATCCGTGATCGTTACGAATCACATATTCGCGCGCGATTCCCGAGGATTCCACGGCGCGTTTCCGGATATAACCTCGACGAACTGCTGCCCGAGAATGGGTTTCATGTTGCGAGGGCACTGGTTGGCAGCGAGGGCACGTGTGCGACGATTCTCTCGGCCACTCTTGATTTGCGCGACAGCCCGCAGTACCGGCGATTAGTCACACTTACTTTCGCCGATCAGTTTGTCGCTGCCGACCATGTGCCACAGGTTCTGGAGTTCAACCCGATCGGGCTTGAAGGTTTCGACGGACTGTTAGTCAATATGGTCCGGCGCAAGAAACTCGCGCTTGATGATCTTGCGCTGCTGCCCGATGGCGGCGGGCATTTATTGGTGGAGTTCGGCGCGAGATCTGATGAAGCAGTAGTCGCGCAGGCTGAGAAGTTTGCCGCAGCCGCGCGCGGCTGGGCATCGCGGCCGGCCATCCGCAACTACGCCGGGCAGGAGGCTGCACGTGTATGGCGGATCCGCGAGCAGTCGCTCGGCGCAACTGTGTTTGTACCGGACGAACCGCACGGATGGGAGGGCTGGGAAGACGCGGCTGTCCGCCCTGAATTACTCGGCAGTTATCTGCGCCAGATACAGACGCTGATGCACAAATATGGCTACTGGAGTGCGATGTACGGGCACTTTGGCCAGGGCTGCGTGCACATGCGCATTAACTTCGATCTGGAGAGTAAGTCCGGGATCGCGAAATATCGCGCATTTATTGACGAGGCTGCCGATATTGTGATCGCGCATGGAGGGTCATTGTCGGGGGAGCATGGCGATGGGCAGTCGCGCGCCGCGCTGCTGCCGAAGATGTTCGGGCCGGAGATCATGCAGGCCTTTGCCGAGTTCAAGTCGCTCTGGGATCCGGAGAATCGCATGAATCCGGGCAAGCTTGTCGCCCCTGCCGGCGCACACCTTCTGCAGCCCGACGAATCATTACGTCTCGGCGACGGTTACAAATCGGCGACGCCCCAGACTTACTTCCAGTTTCCGAACGATCATGGCTCCTTCGCCGAGGCGACGCTGCGCTGCGTAGGCGTGGGCGCCTGCCGCAAAGAAGGCTCAGGGACGATGTGCCCGAGTTACATGGCGACCCGCGAGGAGGAGCATTCAACGCGCGGCCGCGCGCACTTATTGTGGGAGTTGATGCAGGGCGATGTGCTTGAGCATGGCTGGCAGAATGAGCAGGTCAAAGAGGCGCTCGATTTATGCCTGGCCTGCAAGGCTTGTAAGACGGAGTGCCCGGTTAATGTCGATGTAGCCACTTACAAGGCCGAGTTCCTCGCGCATTATTACGAGGAGCATGCGCACTCGCTGCGGGATTATGCCTTTGGCCGCATGGATCAATGGGCGCGGCTCGCGCACTTGTGGCCTGGCGTGACGTCGCAACTTGCGAACGCCGCAATGCGTCTTCCGGGCGCAGCTTATGTGACACGGTCACTGTTGCAAGTAGCTCCCGAGCGCACGCTGCCAAGGTTTGCAAGCCGCAGTTATCAGAGCAGCCTGCCTCGCGCGGTTGAGCAGCAGCAGGGCCAGCCAGTCATTCTTTGGCCGGATACATGGAATAATTATTTTCACCCGCAGGCTCTGCACGCGGCGGAGCGAGTGCTCAAGAGCGCGGGCCTCGCACCGCTAACCCCACGCCAGCATGTGTGCTGCGGGCGCCCGCTCTACGACTTTGGCATGCTTGTCGAAGCGCGTGCGTATCTAAGAGAAATCCTGGGCCGGTTTGCTGAGGAGATCGATACGGGCGTACCGTTTCTATTTCTTGAGCCGAGTTGCGCCAGCGTATTTCGCGATGAATTACTGAACTTTTTTCCGAAAGACGAGCGGGCGCAGAAGCTGGCTGCGCAGACGTGGCTGTTAGCCGAGGGCCTTGCCCGCTATGCGCCGGAGTGGAAACCCGCCAAGCAACCAGGGAGCCGCGAGGTGCTCGTGCATGGCCATTGCCATCACAAGGCACTCGGCAAAATCGATGCGGAAGTAGCGCTGCTGCGCGCGACCGGGGCCACAGTCAAGCTGCTCGATGCAGGATGCTGCGGCATGGCTGGACCGTTCGGTTTCGAGCGCGAGAAATACGCCGTCTCACACCAACTCGGCGAGCGCGTACTGCTGCCTGCTGTGCGCTCCGCCGCAAAAGAAACAGTCATCGTTACAGATGGGTTCAGCTGCCGCGAGCAGATCGCGCAGGGAACAGACCGGCGCGCCGTGCATCTGGCTGAGATACTGGCTGCCGGTCTGTCCAAGTGAGTTAGTAGTTGAATCTATAGCGAAACTCGCCGTAGATCTGCCGGGGATCATTCCAGTGAAATCCGCCGAAGGTCAAGCTGTTATCCAGCTGCACCCGGCGATTTGCCACGTTGATCGCGTTGGCGGAAATAGTGAGTTTCTCGCCGAAGGCTTTACCAGCAGAGAGATCGAACGTAGTGTGGCTGGGCAGGTACGCCCCGGGATACTGCTGCTGCGGCGTGCCGTCCAAGCCGTTCGTAAATCCCGAGCCATAATAGACGTTTGTGGAAGCATAAGCCTTCCACGGAAGAGTTCCATTGAAGCCTAAGTTCAATGTATTGCGCTGGTCGTGATCGACCGGCGAAAGTCCTGGGGCAATATCGAGTCCGCAGGCTGTGGTGACTGGGGTCGGGCAGATCAGGCCGCCCGTAATTGGCGAGGTAGCCTGCGCAATCTGGTTCGCGTAGGCCAGGTGGAACTGGCCGTGGTGCAGCACGTCAGGCGAGCGCAGTGTAAGTGCCCAGCCTTGAATCTGTGCATAGGCCCAGGTGATCGGCCAGAAGATATTCGACTCGCCGATATTGTTGTGGTCGAGCCAGTTTTCTGCGCGCGTCTCATAGTTATCAGCGGTGAGGGTCCAGTTGCGGTAGGGAATCGTGACGCCATACTGCCACTGAATATCGCGCTCGCCATGTAGCGGAGCGAAAGTAAAATTCTGACCACTCGCGAGGTCAAGCAATGGTCCCGTCGCAGTCGAGAGCGGCGGCGCCTGGTAGTAGTAGCCGTAAAATCCGCTGAAGACAATGTTGACGCGTGGAATCTTCAAGGTTGCGCCGAAGCGTGGATCGGTTGCATGCTCTGAGATAACGGACGTGAACTGGGTTTCACGCAGCCCGGCTATGAGTGTAAACCAGGGCGTGAGTTTGAACTTATCGTTGATGAACTCAGAGACCAGGCCGCCATTGACGCCTATCGAGGAAGCAGGAACATTAGGCGTACCGTCGGTGTAGTTGTTTTCAAAATAGTTGTACTGGTGCTGGCCGAAACTGTAGAGACCGGCCTGCAGATCGTTCTTCGCCAGGTTGGAGTTGACAGCGATCTGCGCGCCGGCATAACTGGCATTCTGATGCACCGTTGAGGAGACGGGATAGTCATTAGCGCCGCCCTCATAGTCGGCCCCGTTGTAGTGATAAAACGGAGAAACCGTGAGCAGCGTCTTCGGATTGAAGGTGTGCACCCAGGAGAAAGTCGCATAGCCGTCGGGCTCGCGCTCGGCATCATGCAGGCTTGAGGATGGATAGACCTGATTGCCGGACGAATTAGGATCGGGATCGATGGGTATCTGATAATAATCCTGCCGCAGCGATGCGACGAGCCGGTACTGATTGTTGATGTTGGGATTGAAGATAAACGAGGCGAAGCCCCCATAGCCATTCACTGCATCGTTGACGACCTGCGGAATAGGCGTTTGCAGGCCGTAATTGCTGCGGTTGCCATTCAGGCTGCCATAGTAGGCGAATCGCTGCGTATGTCCGCCGCAGTTGATCTGGTCGTCGGTCTGGTAGAAGTTGCCGACCGTGAAGACAAGATCGCACTCGCGCTCGCGCTCAAAGCCGGTGCGCGGCAACACGTTAAATACGCCGTAAGTCCGGTCCCCGTAGTCCGCATCGTAGCCGCCGCTGAATATCTCGAGGTAATCGATGTCGCGCGGGTCGATCTGCGGACCGAGATTGGTGGCGATATTTGTATTCGGGATAGGCACGCCGTCGATGAGCCAGTTGACCTGGTGGCCGCCCATCATGTGCAGCATGTCGTGTGTGACATAGGAGGCCGGCACATAGTCGGTGATCATCTCCATGCCATTGGTGCGGTCGGCGCCTGGAGTCTGCTGAATATCGTTGCGGTTCAGCATCGTTGTCGGCGTGGCGCTGTCGGTCGGCGCCTCCTCGATCAACTCCGGCACGGTGACGCTTTCCTTGACTCCCGGCAGCGCGAGTTGGAAGTGAAGCACCGGACTGGTGTCAGACTGAACGATGACGCCCTCGCTCAACTGCTGGAAGCCGCTGGACGCGACGGTGACGGTGTAATTGCCGATGGGCACGGAAGGAAACGTAAATTCGCCGTTGCCGTCCGAGTCTGCAGTTTGTGTAAAGTCCGAGTTCTGCGCTTTGAGGGTAAGGTGCGCGCCCTGAATCGGGCGATGCTGCGGATCATGCACGACGCCGCGCACCGAGCCGAAGATCGTAGCGAACGCCACGGCATCCAGGAGAAATACAACTGCCAGCCAACTGAGTATCTGCCTCATACAAGTATTTCCTCGCGTGTGAACTGTATCCGGACCGCACCGGGGCTCAAGCAATGAGCGCCTCGACGGGCACGGCCGGCCTCTCGAAGAGGGTAGAGACGAATGACTCGCGTAGTGAGCGAGCCAATCAGCGCAGAGCTGAATGCTATGCCGGGATCAGCATGAGCCTGTCAGCACCGCACATGTTCAGGCGAGGGAGAGGCTCGGAGGTCCGCGAGGGCTTTTGAGCGCGAGCGCGCGGGCATACCCTTCGAAGGCGCTGGTCGAGAAGAAAGAGGACCAGCAGGCGAGGAAAGCCAGGCTTGCGAGAGCCGGGAGACTCGCCAGCGTTTCAAGGACTGCGAGAGACGCGCGCGGCATCGCAGGGCAGGCTGCCGAGCGAAAACCCGCATGTTGGCGGTCCGGGACGGCGCGAATGAGGTTTGCGCAGTGGTGCGCACCCCGCCCCCGGCAGCAGGCGGGCAGCAGGTTACGCTCGCCTGCTGCCGAGGCCAGCGGGGCAAGCATCAACAACAGCGAGAGTGTCAGCAGCAGCAGCGCGCAAAGCCTTTGCACGTTCTCAGTGTGCCACAACGAGGGGAGTAATCGCCCTGGTTTCCATTGCGATGAAGTAGAGTTTGATGGCGCGAGCACCGGAGGGCGAGTTTTTCATCAGCGGGGCGCACGCAAGTACGCATCTATCTGATCGACCTGTCATAAACACTCCCATCTGGCACAATCGCAAGAGAATCGTGAGGACCGGGAAGATGAACTGCAGAAGCGAGGAGGGTCTCTGAGCCGGCAAGAGGATCCGGCCCCGGCCAGGCGGCGTGCGGCTGCGCTGATCAAGCGAAGGCGTGTCGCCGTCCTCGCCCTGCGCGGCATCCGGCTCAAGCAGTTCGGCGAGCGGCTGCTCGCGGCGTTTAGCAAGGCCGATGTGACAGGCCGGGCGGCGCAGCTGGCGTACTACTTTTTCTTCGCGCTCTTCCCTGCGCTGATCGCGGCCTCGGCCTTGCTCGGCCTGGTGATCAAGTCGGCCTACGAACTGAACGAGCAGCTGCTCAGTTACTTTGCCAACGTGATTCCGCCCAGCGCCTACGCCATCGTCGCCGATACGTTCAAACAGACCACCCACGCGAGCAGCGGGGGCAAGGTCGCAATCGGGATCCTGGTGGCGCTCTGGTCGGCGAGCGCTGGCACCTCCGCTGTACAGGACGCGCTGAACTCGATCCACGGCGTCAGGGAGACACGGCCTTTCTGGCGGGCGCGCCTGAGCGCCATGCTGCTTACCGTCGGTGTGGGAGCGCTCTTCCTCCTCGCGCTGGGCGTGCTCTTTACGGGCGACAAACTGGTAGCGAACGAACACTCCGGCTTCGGGTATGCTGTGGTCTTCGCGGTGCGGCTGGTCACCTGGCCGGTCGCGTTTGGGTTCGTGGCGCTTGGCTTTGGACTGGTGTACTGGAAGGCGCCCGACCTGAAAGAACAGCCCTGGGAGTGGATTACGCCCGGCGCGGCGATCGGCATCGTGGTGTGGTTGCTGGCTTCCCTCGCGCTGCGGATTTACCTGCACTACTTCAACAGCTACTCGGTGACGTATGGCTCGTTGGGGGCGGTCATCGTGCTGCTGACATGGTTTTATCTGAGCGGACTGGCGCTGCTGCTTGGCTCGGTCATCAATGACACGCTCGAGGGGATGTTCGGCGAGACTGCCGAAGCCCGCGAGGCTGCGGCTAAACCTATACCGTGATCGGGATCGCGGCCAGGGCTTCCGAGGGCTCCGGGCGCACCCGGAAGTCGGCATACGCGCGCGCATAGAGGATCGTGCGGTCGGGCGCAATCACGTAGGTCGCGGGGACGGGCAGCCGCCAGCTCTGTTCGCCGTTCATGAACGGAATATTGATCAGGATGCTGCGGTAGTACTTCTGGTGGTAGACCGGAACGGTGTAGACGAGGCCAAACTGCCGCGCGACCCAGGCGCCTTCGTCCGAGAGCAGGGGAAAGGTGAGCCCGTGCTGGCTGCCGGCAAACTCATTCTGCCGGGTTGTTTGGGGCGAGATGCCGATGAGCAGGGCGTGCCGTTCGCGGATCAGCGGGTAGAACTGCTGCCAGGCCTCGAGTTCATGCACGCAGTAGGAGCACCAGCGCCCGCGAAAGAAGTTAACCACCAGCGGTCCGAGCGCGAGCAGGTCGCTCGAGCGCACCATGCGCCCGGCGCCATTGGGGAGCGAGAACTCGGGCGCTGCGGCGCCGGCCGGGAGAATCTTGCCTTCGATCCCCGAGGCGAAGAGCTCGGCGATGGCGCGCTCGCCGGGCGCGAGCCGCTCCGGCTGCACCAGCTTACGGGTACGCTGGGTAATCGCATCGAGTTGATCCTGCAGAGGAGTGGCGTTGGGCGTGGCTGCAAACAGGCTCGTCCGCAGGTTGGGCCGAGCGCCGCGAGGGCCATCGAAGGGCAGGTCATCCGTGTCGCTCATAGATGGTCTTTCTTTGTACTGCCGGCTTGTGGTCAGCGCCCATGAATCCCTTGTGGGCAGCGCCCATGAGTCCAATGTACACGCCGCATGCTTGCGAGGGTTTTGGCGGAGAACAGCGCTAGCGGCCGCCCTTCATTCCGCCGAGCATGCTCATCGCCCGCCGCTGCATCGCGCCGCCGCCCTTGCCCATGTCTTTGAACATCTTGCGCATCTGCGCGTACTGCTTCAGCAGTTGATTGACTTCCTGCACGCTGGTGCCGGAGCCGTTGGCAATCCGCTTGCGGCGCGAACCCGAGATGATCTCGTGGTTGTTGCGCTCCTTTTGCGTCATCGAGTTGATGATCGCCTCAACCCGCACAAACTGCTTCTCGTCGACCTGCCCGGCCATCTGCTGGATGCCCTGGAACGGCCCAACGGAAGGCAGCATCTTCATGATGCTCTGCAGCGAGCCAAGTTTCCGAATCTGGCGCAGTTGGTCGCGAAAATCCTCAAGCGAGAAGCCGTCGCCGGAGAGCGCCTTCTTCGCGAACTCCTCTGACTTTCTGCGGTCGAGTGTGGCCTCGGCCTTCTCGATCAAGGACATCATGTCGCCCATGCCGAGGATGCGGCTCACGATGCGGTCGGGGTGAAACGGCTCGAAGGCATCGGGTTTTTCACCCGTGCCGATGAACTTGACCGGCTGCCCGGTCACGTGGCGGATCGAGAGCGCCGCGCCGCCGCGGGAGTCGCCGTCCATCTTGGTCAGCACCGTGCCGGTGAGCGCCAGCCGTTCATGGAAGGCCAGCGCCGAGCGGACCGCGTCCTGGCCGGTCATTGCGTCCGCGACGAACAGGATCTCGGATGGCGCGAGCAGCGTCTTGAGCATCGCCATCTCGTCCATCAGCTCGACATCGATGCCGAGCCGGCCGGCGGTGTCGACGATCAGCGTGTCGCAGCCGGTGTTGACGGCCTCGCGGCGCGCCTCCTTGGCCAGCCGTTCGACAAGAGCCGCGCCGGGGGCCTCGCCTTTGAGGTCGCCCTGGTAGATGTTTGCCTTGATCGAGGCGGCGACGACGCGCAGCTG
>Ga0116226_10004743_pt1 | contig 12057 bp, 10 predicted proteins | sample S1TSphfallax_FD_89692 | JGI IMG/M metagenome (GOLD analysis project Ga0116226, IMG submission 89692) | Host-associated microbial communities from peat moss isolated from Minnesota, USA - S1T2_Fa - Sphagnum fallax MG | ecosystem: Host-associated > Plants > Peat moss > Unclassified | place: USA... | reverse complement strand
CGGCGGGGGGACGGTCGAGGATATAGTCCATAATGAGAACGGAACGATTCTGCCGTTTGCCGCGACATCCGACGCTCTTTGCGGCGCGGTCGCCGCATTACTTGATAGGCCGGATCAGCTCGATAGATACAACAATCCGTACAAAAGCCGGATTACAACCTACGAAGCTCAGGCCATTGAGCTTCAACAGATCCTGCGGGACGTCGTTTTCGGCTGAACAAGGTTTTCTATTAGCAAGTCTTTTACTTTGTTCCTCTATATCAAGCGAGCGTCAGACTAGGCCAAACCAGGTTCTGGTAAGAAGTACTCATTCCACGCGTTGGAAGGATTCGATGCAAACGCCTGCCGCTGACGGACGTATCGGCCACCCCAACTGTGCAGGTATATTTTGACTGTCCTCGGGCGTATGTTCGCGGCGCCGGACGACTCACGCGACTTTGAGCCGCTATCGCCGGGGCGGCACGGTAACGTATCCCCAGAGCACGGGAACGTAGCACCTGCGGTGCCCAGGGAATGCCTTGAAGCGGCCGCCACTCAACGTGCAATCACGTCGGCTGCGATGAATGAAGTGGAGTCGACCGCCGGCTTCATCGAACAGACGATACGTGACTTGGGGGAGCGGTTTTCAACTCTCGCGGAGCAGGCGACACGGCAGTCGGCCGAGGCGACATCGCTGCTGATCAAGGCCGACCGTATTGAGACCGATAGCGAGACGATCAGCATGTCGGAGGTAACGGCGCTGTTACGGGAGACGCTGTCGCAGGTCATGGAAAGCATGCTTGGACTGTCGAGGAATGCCATGTCGATGACGGGCGGACTGAACGCCGTCTCCCGCAGTATCGGGCATATTTCCGGGTTGACGCGCAGCCTGCAGAGCATCAATCAGCAAACCAGGATGCTGGCGTTGAATGCGACAATAGAGGCTGCACGGGCGGGTGACGCGGGTGCCGGTTTTTCGGTCGTTGCCGAAGAAGTAAGAAAGCTTTCAACGCGCACAGAGACGCTTTCGCAATCGATGCGCCACGAGGTAGCGGCCATTGGGACCGTGGTGCGCGATGGCTTGGCGACAATAGCCGAGGTCGCGCGGGTCGATATGAATGGGAATATGCAGACGCGCATGCGGTTGGATGGGCTGTTGACGGCCATGCTGCAGCGGCGCGAGGAGATCGATGCGGTGATCCGAGACTCTGCGAACGGGTCGAAGGAGATTGCTACTGAAATTTCGCGGATTGTGGCCGCCTTTCAGTTTCAGGATCGCAGCCGTCAGCGGTTCATGCTGGTTAACCACATGCTGCGTGAGGCCGACCGGTTGCTGGCCGCAACGCTGGAGACGGCACAGCCCGGCTCATCCACGCAACCGGATCGCGACTGGCTTCAGCGCGTGGCCAATGGCTTTACCATGGGGGAAGTGCGCGAACGCTTTAGCGCGTGTCTCGGGCTGGCCATGCCTGTCTCTCCCAGCAAGGATCCTGCACCCGCTCACGCGGAGGGCGATCTGGAACTGTTCTGAGCGAAGGTGGGCGCGCGAGGACGCGGACGTTCCATTCATGAGTTTCCAATTGCCTGGGCCTCTCCTGCGCGGGACTCTCTTGGGCGGGCGCTGACCTCCGGTTCTGCCATTTGCGCAGCTCAACCGGCTTGTCGCGGCCGGAAGCGGCGTCAACACTTTCTCCATCTGCAACTGGTAGTGTCTCAACTCACTCCAGATTGCTGAAAGCCAGATGACCCAAAGGACGACGCCGAAGATAGTCACCCTTTCTGGCGCACAGAGCATTCGCGCGTCTGCACAGACACATGCGGACATTGGCGCGGCCTTGCGGGAGCAGGGAGATGTCTATGTTGATTGCACGGATGTCACCGAAGCCGATGTCAGCCTCATTCAGATTATCTTGGCCGGGCATCGGAGTGCTCTGGCGAACGGAAAGGTATTTGCGTTGTCGGCGGCGCCTGAAGGTGCGCTGCTGAGCGCATTGCAGCGTGGCGGCTTCGCGCATGAAACCTCAGCCGACCCAGGCGCCTGGGTGAATGGCGAGAGCAGCCCATGAGCCGAATGATCCTGGCTGTGGATGATAGCGTCAGCATCCGCCAGATGGTGAAGCTGGCGCTTAATCGCGGCGGCTACGAGGTTGTATCCGCCGAAGATGGCAATGACGGGCTAGCCAAGGCGCGCGCTACCAAGGCAGATATGGTTATCACCGACCTCAACATGCCCGGTATGAACGGCATCGCGCTGATCAAGGAAATTCGCAAGCTGCCGGCCTATACAGGCGTACCGATCATCTTCTTGACCACCGAATCCGATGCGGCACTGAAGGCCGAGGCAAAATTGGCCGGCGCCACCGGGTGGATCGTCAAACCGTTTCAGGGCGAACAATTGCTGGCCGCGGTGCGCAAGGTGATCGGCTCATGAGCGGCCCGACGCCGGCCGATCTCTTCCTGCAGGAAGCGCAGGACCTTCTCGAGAAGTTGGAGCAATCGCTGCTCGATCTGGGGGACCAGCCGGGCAATACCGAGCTTATCGATGCGTCTTTCCGCGCCTTGCACACCATCAAAGGTTCGGGGGCAATGTTTGGGTTCGAGGCAGTCGCTGCCTTCACCCATCATGTCGAGACCGCGTTTGATCGCGTGCGACAGGGCAGGCTCGCGGTAGACGGGACGCTCATTGCATTGGCCTTGGCGGCGCGCGATCACATCAGAAGCATGATCGAGCAGCCGGGCGCGGATGACGAAGCGCGTGCCGCCCCCATCCTTGCCGGGCTGCAGGCGTTGCTTGGAAGCGAGGCGCAAACCGCCCCCGCCTTTGCCGGTCGTGAGGCAGCGCCGCCGTCGGCTTGCGGCTGGCGTATCCACATGCGCCTGCCACGGAACTCCATGCAGATGGGCACCAATCCGCTGCTGCTGCTTGATGAGTTGCGGGCGCTGGGAACGGCGCGGGTGGTGGCCCATGTCGAGAACGTGCCGCCGCTGGAAGAACTTGATCCGGCGGCTTTGCACGTTTGGTGGACGGTGGAATTGGTGACAGCCGTGACGCGCGCCGCGATCGACGATGTGTTCATTTTTGTCGTCGATGAGATGCAACTGGACATCGAACCGATGCAAGCCGATCCGTTGCCGCCCGTAGCGTTGGAGCGTGCGCGAGAAGCGGAAACCGTGCGGGCGCCACCGCCCCAGGACATATCAGCCCGAGCGGCGCCGCCCCCTCCCGGTGTCGCGCCGCAGATCCGATCCGAACCGCACGGGCGCCGGCTATCCGACAGTGTACGTGTTCCGGCCGAGCGGCTGGACGATCTTATGGATCGGGTCGGCGAACTGGTGATCGCACAGTCGCGCCTGAGCCAGGTGGCGGCTGCCAGCAACGATGCGCAGGTGAAATCCATCTCCGAGGATATCGAACGGCTGGCGCTCGAACTGCGCGACAGTACCATGGGCGTTCGCACGGTGCCGATCGGATCGCTCTTCGGAAGATTTCGCCGGCTTGTGCATGATCTCAGCTCACAGCTGGGCAAGGACATTCAACTGGTGACCGTCGGTGAGGAAACCGAGCTCGACAAGACCGTGGTCGAGAAGCTCAACGATCCGATGATCCATCTGCTGCGCAATTCCATCGACCATGGGCTGGAGACGCCGGAAGCTCGCGCTGCAGCTGGCAAGCCCAAGAGCGGGCGCATCACGCTCACCGCACGTCACGCGGGCGCCGAGGTGCTGATATCCATTGTCGATGATGGCCGCGGCTTGGATCGAGACCGCATTCGCGCGCGTGCGGAGGAAAAAGGCCTTTTACAGCCTGGTGCGAGCCTGCGCGACAATGAGCTGTTCGCGGTGATTTTTCTGCCCGGCTTCTCCACCGCGCGGGAGGTGACCAGCCTTTCCGGCCGTGGTGTGGGCATGGATGTGGTGAAGCAGGCGATCGAGGCGCTGCGGGGGAAGATCGAGATCAGCAGCGTGCCGGGCACCGGCACCGAGCTGACGCTGCGTCTGCCGCTGACATTGGCCATCATCGATGGTCTGCTGGTTCGGGTGGGCAATGGCCGTTATGTGCTGCCGCTTTCCAGCGTGGAAGAATGCGTCGAACTGTCGGCCGAGCAGGATATGCGGTCACGCGGCCGAAACTTCCTCAATATCCGCGGCGATCTCGTGCCGTTCGTAAGGCTTCGAACCGTGTTCAACGCCACGACTTCGGCGGACAGGTATCAGAAGGTGGTGGTGGTGGCGAGCGGAAAGCGACGCGTTGGCCTGGTCGTCGACCAGGTGATCGGCAACCATCAAACGGTGATCAAATCGCTCTCCGCCCTACACGCGGCAGCCAGGATGTTTTCGGGTGCCACGATCCTGGGTGACGGCGCCGTGGCGCTGATCCTGGATGTATCTCAACTGGTCGAGTTTAGTCAGGCGAACGAACAAGGGTTACGAGCGGCAGGATAATGGAGACCCATGTGCACATTCCCTGCGGGAGTCCAATGATGCCGTTCGCCAGTACCAGCAGGCGTGCCGGGGGCCGGGTGTTATGCATTTGGTGACGCATGATGCAGGCGTGCCAGCGGCGCAGCCCTGGGGGCGCGCATGAATGCAATGACCGGCTTACATGTTCGGACAACGCCGCTCCAGGTGCTGACCCTCTCGTTGCACAGTGAAACCTTTGCGCTCGATGCATTGACGGTAAGGGAGATTCTCGATCCTGTGCCGGTGACGGAAGTGCCCGGTGCCCCGCACTTCCTGAACGGCCTGATCAATGTGCGCGGCAAGGTGGTGCCTTTGCTCGATCTATGCAGCAAGCTTGGCATGGCGCCATCGCCGCAATCGATCGATACCCGCATCGTTGTGGTGGAGGTGCCGGTTGCCGGTCTGCCAACCATTGTCGGCCTCCGCGCGGACAAGGTTTATGAAATGACGGAACTCGCGGCTGAGGCGCTCGAGGATGCGCCGCAAATCGGTATGCGGGTGCAACCATCCTTTGTCCGCTGCGTCGGCAAGCGAGCAGGGGAATTCCTGGTTGTGCTCGACCTGGAGGCAATACTGCACCTCGGGCCCGGTCCGGCAGCCATTGCCAAACTGCGTCGGCACGGGCGGCTGAAGGCTGCATTGTCGTGTCGCATCGATATAGGTGGTCAGACAATCACAGCCCAGCTCGCCGATGTGTCGGAGGGGGGTGCTGCAATCAGCGGGTTCCCCTCGCGACCGGAGATGAATGAGGGAGAGATGACGATCGAGGGCGTGGCCGAGACGCTTTCGTTTGCAGTGGTGGAGTATCAGAACGGAATTTTACGCGTGAGATTCAGCGACTCCGGCCATCCGGCTGTGGAGGACTTGTTGTTGCAGCTCGAGAAAGAGATGGGCCATGGACTATAGTGTGTTGCGGCTTCCGTGGGCCTCGCCAACACCGAAACACGCCCACACGCGCGCGTGAGAGACACGGTTTGCAAAGTGCCAAGTCAAGTCGAAAAAGGAACGTTTTCCATGCGTTTGACGATCAAGTTGAAATTGGCCATGGCATTTGGCCTGGTGCTGATACTTTCCATTGTGACCGGCGTTGTCGCGACCTCGAAACTGGCCTCGCTCAATGAGACGTTGGATGAAGTAGTGAATGGAACGGTGAAACGTAGTCTGGGAGCCGACGATTTCAAGGCTGCTCTGTTGCAGAGTATTCGTGCGGAAAAGAACATGGTGCTGGCGTCCTCCGACGAGGAAACAGCGAAGTTCGGCGCCGAGATGCTGAAGTGGCGCGGTGAGGCGCAGCGCTTGCTCGAGGTGTTGAAAACGACGACGAGCGATCAGGGCCGCCGCATCCTTGCCGATATTGGCCCGCTCTTGGAGAAGCAGAATGAGCTGCAGGATCAGACTGCGCATGACGCAACGCTCAATTCGAACAATGTCGCAAGCGGGTTGATTACCAGCGAGGGCGATCCGGCGCTGGCCAAGGCAAACGAGTCTCTGGGCACACTGGTTCAGGGCGTGCAACAGAGTGCCAGTTCAGGCAAGGCGGCCGCCCTGCTAGGGCTGGAGCGTTTGCATGCAGCCATCCAAACGGCGCGCGCCGATACTGAGGCAGCGGTCCTGTCACAGAACATGGATGAACTCGTTCATAGGACGGATGCAATGACATCTGAGATGGCAGCCTTGCGCCATGAAGGTGAGGCGGCTGCCGAGCAGGCGGCGCAACTCGGCCTTCCTGCACAGGCAAGCGAGTTTGGTGCAGCGTTCGAGAGTTGGATCAAGACGCAGGAAAAGATCACCGGCGTCAATCGCGGTGCCGGCACGATGCTGGCCTCGCAGCGAACCATGGGCGAGGGCCGGAAGGCGGCCACAGCGGTCATGGAGGCGGCCGATTCCTTTGTAAGCCTTATGCAGGAACATATGAAGGCAGCCCAGGAGGAAGCGATAGCTAGCTATCAGCAGGCGCGTACGCTGCTGATTTCGGTGATCGTGGTATCCATTCTTGCTGGCGCGGCGGCGGCGATCTGGATCGCCATGAGCATCGCCAGCGGATTGCAGAAGGCCATTCGCCTCGCGGAGGCTGTTTCGGCCGGTGATCTCTCGCAGACTGTGAGCGTGAAGACGAATGACGAAGTGCGAGACATGGTGGACGCCATGAACCGGATGACGGCGAATCTGCGCGCGACCGCGAAAGTTGCCGACGCAATTGCAGACGGCGATCTGACTGTGAAGGCGGTACCGCTTTCCGACAAGGACGTGCTGGGAATTTCGCTGGAGCGCATGCTGGAGAAGCTGCGCAATGTGGTGGCGGAAGCCAGCGCTGCATCCGACAATGTGTCATCCGGCAGCCAGGAGCTATCGGCAACGGCGGAGGATCTCTCGCAGGGTGCCACCGAGCAGGCAGCCTCAGCCGAGCAGGCATCTGCCTCCATGGAGCAGATGGCCGCCAATATCAAGCAGAATGCCGATAACGCGGCACAAACCGAGAAGATCGCCAAGCAAAGTTCCATTGATGCGCAGGCCAGTGGCGAGGCGGTGAACCGCGCGGTGACTGCCATGCAGACGATCGCGGAAAAGATCAATATCGTGCAGGAGATCGCGCGACAGACCGATTTGCTGGCGCTGAATGCGGCGGTGGAGGCGGCCCGCGCCGGCGAACATGGCCGCGGCTTTGCCGTTGTTGCCTCCGAAGTACGCAAGCTGGCAGAGCGCAGTCAATCGGCGGCTGCCGAAATCAGTACCGTGTCGTCGCACACGGTAAAGGCTGCGCAGGAAGCCGGCACCATGCTGGCCCGCCTAGTACCCGATATCAAGAAAACCGCCGAACTGGTCGTTGAAATCAGTGCCTCCTGCCGTGAACAGGATGTCGGTGGCGATCAGATCAACCAGGCGATCCAGCAGCTGGACAAGGTGACGCAGCGCAACGCCGCCGCCTCGGAACAGATGTCGGCCACCGCCGAGGAACTGGCGGCCCAATCCGAACAGTTGCAGGCCAATATTGCCTATTTCCGGCTGAGCGAAGCAAAGGCGCCGGCGCCGCGCAGCTTGGCCGCACCGAAAGCCCGCGCAGCGGGGCCTGCGCTGGCGGCACCGCGACGCCAGGCTGCACATCCGGAGCCGGCACCACCGCGCGGCGCTGCCGGAGCAGTGGTGCGCAAGGGGGGTGGCGCCGCGCCTGCGCGTGGGTTTGCCCTGGCGCTCGCCGAGGGTGGCTCTGACGAGCAAGATCGCGATTTTGAACGGTACTGATCATGCAGCAGGACACCCATCTGGTGACACTCGGGCTGGGCGCTGAAATATTTGCGGTGCCGGTTGCCTGCGTGATCGAAATTCTGGCAATGCGCGACCTGTTCAGGGTTCCGGATGGGCCGAATTTTCTGGCTGGCCTCGCGGATGTGCGTGATCAGGCGGTGCCGGTGATCGACCTGCGCCGCAAGCTTGGCATGCCGGGCGTGGAGGTGACGCACCAGACGCGGATCATCGTGCTGGAGGTGTTTGCCGGCGGCCGCAAGCTCGCAATTGGCCTGATCGCCGACAGGGTGATCGAAGTGATCACGCTGCCGGCCGACCGGATCGGGCCGCCGCCGGATGTGGGCGGATCGTGGCGGTCGGATTATATCGCCGGCGTCGGCCGGCACGGCGCCGGCTTCGTGATCGTCTTTGCCATGGAAAGCTTGTTTTCCCATGACGAGGTTGCCCACATTGCGCGTGACTTTGTGGCGCCACCTGTCGCCGACGCTGCATGACGGCACTGGGCGTGTCGGCGGAGGATGGTCTTTCCGCCGCCGACTTCCAGCGTCTGGCGGCCTTTATTCACCGCGTGGCCGGCATCAAGATGCCGGCCAGCAAGCACTCCATGGTAGAGGGGCGCTTGCGCCGACGCGTAGCCGCCAGCGGCGCCCCCGATTTCGCCACCTATTGCGCACGGATTTTCGAGCAGGACGACACCGGGGACGAAGTTGTCAATCTGATCGACGCCATCACCACCAACAAGACCGATTTCTTTCGTGAGCCGCAGCATTTCGAAATACTGACCAGGCAGGTTCTGCCATCTCTGGATACGGCGCGCCGGCCGCTCAAAGTCTGGAGCGCAGCCTGCTCGACGGGTGCGGAGCCCTATACGCTTGCCATGGTTCTGAGCGAATTCATGGCGGAGCAGCGCGCCAAATCCCGGCCGATGCCAACCCCGGAAATTCTTGCAACCGATCTTTGCACCACTGTCCTGCAGGCTGCGCGGCTGGGCATTTATCCCGAGGCGATGATCGAACCCGTGCCGGATGAGCTGCGCAGGCAATACCTTTTGCGCGGCAAGGCAAAGCAGGCCGGCATGGTGCGGATCGTGCCGGCCCTGCGCGCCATGGTGCGCTTTGGCCAGATGAACCTGATGTTGCCCGCCTATCCGGTTGAGCCAGGGTTTGACATCATTTTCTGCCGCAACGTACTGATCTATTTTGACCGGCCGACGCAGCAGGCGGTGCTGAGCCGCTTATGCGACCGCCTCGCACCTGCCGGCGTGCTCGCCGTGGGGCACTCGGAGGCGGTGCATAACTTAAATGTTCCGCTGCGCGCAATCGGCCACACCATATTTCGGAAAACGTAGAAATGGCCAAGCCCATCCGTGTTCTGGTGATCGATGACTCGGCGTCTGTCCGCCAGGCACTCTGCAGCATTCTGGAGGATGATCCGGACATCGAGATCATGGGCGTTGCGTCGGATCCGTTTGTGGCGGCCAGGCGTATCCATGATGAAGTGCCAGACGTGATTACGCTGGACGTTGAAATGCCGCGCATGGACGGCATCACCTTCTTGCGCAAGCTGATGGCCCAACGGCCAATTCCGGTAGTGATGTGCTCCTCATTGACCGAACAGGGATCTGAAACCCTGATGCAGGCCCTGGAGGCAGGCGCCGTTGATGTCATTCTGAAGCCGAAGCTGGAGGCGGCCCAGTATCTTTTGGAAGCCAAGATGCGCATATGCGATGTAGTGAAGGCGGCTGCCCGGGCGCGCCTGCCGCGCGGCAAACAGCCGCAGAGCGACAAACGAAGTGCCGGGCCACAGCCCAAACTCTCGGCTGACGTTATGCTCGCGGCGCCGACCGGACACCGCGCGATGGCGCGCACGACGGAGCGGGTTGTTTGCATAGGCGCCTCCACGGGGGGCACGGAATCCTTGCGTGTTGTGCTGGAAACACTGCCGGCGGATAGCCCCGGCATCGTGGTGGTGCAGCACATGCCGGAGAAATTCACCGCCGCCCTGGCGCGCCGCCTGGACAGCCTTTCGCAGATGGAGGTGCGCGAGGCGGAAGACGGCGATACCGTGCTGCGCGGGCGGGTGCTGATCGCACCTGGGAACAAACACATGCTGCTACAGCGTAGCGGTGCGCGCTACTACGTGGCCGTAAAGGATGGGCCACTGGTGTCGCGTCACAGGCCCTCGGTTGATGTGCTGTTCCGTTCGGCGGCGCATAATGCGGGCGTTAATGCGCTGGGCATCATCATGACCGGCATGGGCGACGATGGTGCGCGAGGCCTTCTGGAAATGCGGGAGGCCGGCGCCGCCACAGTGGCGCAGGACGAGGCAAGCTGCGTGGTGTTCGGCATGCCCAAGGAGGCCATAGCACTTGGTGCCGCCAACCGGGTGGTTCCCCTGGACGATCTTTCCGCAGAGATCATCCGAGCGGGCGCGAGGTGACGGGCCTGCGCCGGGTTTTCGTTCAGCCCGGCGAGGTGCACTGGTCCGGTGAACCGTGTATTTTCAAGACGGTACTTGGCTCCTGCATTTCGGTATGCTTGTGGGATGGCGTGCAGGGTATAGGTGGACTGACACATTTCATTCTGCCACGCGATCATGGCAATACCGGTGACGCCCGGTTCGGAGATGTTGCCATTCCCCTGCTGGGCCGCAAATTGCGCGCGCTGGGCTGCACGGCCCTTGTGGCGAAGGTGTTCGGCGGTGCTGGGCTGATGCATATTGGCGACTCGGCCACGATCGGTGAGGGCAATGCACATCTCGCTCTCGCTGTGCTGCAGTCGGAACGCATCGCTGTCGTTGCGCAACGCACCGGGGGCAATCACGGCATGGTGATTCACTTTTCCACTGTAGACGGCAGCGTGAGTCTGCGCGTGATCAAGGGTGGCGCCATTCATGGCGCGTCGTGAACAGTCGCAGCAATGCTCCAAGTTTTCTATCAGAGGCCGCGCCTTTGCCGACTAGCTTGTCAAATAGGTGTTGTTCAACCACCAGGACAGCACTTCTTTTTTGAAAAAAAGAAGCAAAAAACTTTTGAGTTCTTGAGCACGCTACTTGGAAAAGAGCGAGACTCAATAGGTAAAAGTTTTTTGGTTCTTTTTTTCAAAAAAGAACGTGCTTCCGGAAACGTTTGCAGGAGCTGCGCTATACCAGCAAGGCCCCGGCATGGCGATTATGCTCCGCCACCACTTTCGCCATATCTATCGTCACGATGCGGCCGTCGGTTACCACTGGCCGACCATGCACCCAGCAATGCCTAACGCTCCGTGGGGCGCAAAAAACCACTGCTGCAACCGTGTCGGAAAGCCCGCCCGCATAGCCGATCGCATCCAGATCCAGCGTGAAGAAATCTGCGCAGCGCCCCGTCTGTAATGCGCCGATGTCTTCGCGCCCGAGTACCGAGGCCCCGCCCCGCGTCGCAACCTCCAGAACTTCGCGCGCTGTCGTCCATACGCGGGATGCGTGTGGGTCCACCGCCATGTTCAGTCGCGCCAGCAGCATTGCCTGCCGCGCTTCGGCCAGCAAATGCCCGCCATCATTGCTGGCCGACCCGTCTACCCCCAGCCCGACGCGCACGCCGGCCTGGAGATATTTCCGGAACGGCGCAATCCCCGACGCGAGGCGCATGTTCGAGGTGGGGCAATGGCACACGCCGGTTCCCGTGCGGGCGAACAGGCCGATTTCAGCATCATTCACCTTCACCGCGTGCGCGAACCACACGTCGTTATCTACCCAGCCCAGTTCAGCCATGTAATCAACTGGCCGCATGCCAAACTGCGCGAGCGTGTAAACCTCCTCATCGGTTGTTTCGCAAAGATGGGTGTGCAGCCGCACCCCCGCCGCCCGGGCCATCTCCGCCGTGTCTCGCATCAGGCGATCGGTCACTGAAAAAGGTGCGCAGGGTGCTAACACGATCTGCAGCATCGCCCCGTGCGAGGCGTCATGATAGCGGCCGATGACCCTTTGGCAGTCAGCCAGGATCGCGTCCTCGTCCTCCACGCAGTTGTCGGGCGGCAGTCCGCCCTGCGATTGCCCGCGTGACATCGAGCCGCGCGACGCCATGAAGCGGACGCCGATTTCCGCGGCCGCTGCAATCTGGTCATCCACCCGGCAGCCATTCTGGAACAGATAGGCGTGATCGAATACGGTCGTACAGCCGGACAGGGCAAGTTCCGCCAGCCCCACCAGCGTGGCTGTGCGCGAAGCCGGCGGCGTGCGACCTACCCAAACCTTGTAATGGGCGGTCAGCCAATCGAAAAGCTCGGCATTCTGACCGGCAGGCAGATTGCGTGTCAGCGTCTGATCCAGGTGATGATGACAGTTCACCAGCCCCGGCAGCACGATCTGGCCTGACGCGTCCAGCACGTCGTCCGCCGT
>Ga0116226_10004741_pt1 | contig 12062 bp, 8 predicted proteins | sample S1TSphfallax_FD_89692 | JGI IMG/M metagenome (GOLD analysis project Ga0116226, IMG submission 89692) | Host-associated microbial communities from peat moss isolated from Minnesota, USA - S1T2_Fa - Sphagnum fallax MG | ecosystem: Host-associated > Plants > Peat moss > Unclassified | place: USA... | reverse complement strand
GTTCGCAGCCGCGCCGAAGTCGAACACATCTTGAACGAGACGAGGACCCAAGGCTACGGCATGGCGCAGCGTGCGCGCCGCGTGTCCGAGGAAATCAGCTTGGCCATCCCGGTTCGGTCCAAGGACCGCGTCTTGGCGACCGTCTCCGTGCGCTATGCCGCGACGGCGGTCCCGCTGCGCACCGCCGTAGACCAATTCCTGCCGAAAATGCGCGACGCGGTCGCCAAGATCGAGCAGGAATTCAGCGCGAAATAGCGACACACGCCGCTCCGCCAGCTTGCGCGCAACGCCCCGGCGCACGCGCGCACGGCGCCAGCTAGTTCGCAGCGAGCGCTGGCAAGCGTTTCAAGATCTCATCGGCAATGCGCGCGTAACCACCGCCGAAGTGATGGCCACCGGCCAGCTTGAGCGCGGTTCCATCGTGACCCGTCAATTGCGCGCACGCCGCGTCGCCGTCGCTTTCCCCATAGATGCAAAGATATGGCGAGCCGCTCCAATGTTCGAGTTCCGGCGCCGTGGGAATGCCTTTCGGAGGATTGCCGAGCCAGCTGGCGAGGTGAAATTCCCAAAGCGCGTTGTCGCTGATGCCGAGAAGCGCCGTGTAGCCCACCATCGCATGGGATGGCGCTGGCAAGCGGTTCACCATGAAGGGCATGGTGTCGGCACCTTGAGAATAGCCTACCAACAGCACGTGCGAGCGCCCCCAGACGCGCGAGTAATAATGCATCACGCGGTCGAGGTCGCGCGACGCGCCTTCCGGCGTGCGACGCGACCAGAAGTATTTCAGCGAATCCCAGCCGACGACGGGAATACCGTGCTTGGCGAGTTCCAACGAAACCCCCTTGTCGAGTCCGACCCAACCGCCGTCGCCGGTCAGAAACACACCGAACCACTGGCTGCCGGCTCGCGGCACCGCGGGCACGATGATGAGCGGCAGGTCCGCCAACGCTGCGGGGAGCGGCGCGGCCTTCACGTCCGCATGCATGACCGTCAACCGCGCATAGGCCGCATCGAACTGCTGCATCGAGGCGGTCGCCGGCAGCGTGACCCATTTTCCGGGCAGCGCGTGCGCGGCAGACACGGTGAAGCCCAACAATGACCCGGCGTCGTCGCGCCGTGCGCGCGCCGCGAGCACGGCATTGTCGCAAGGGGTTTTGCGGAGTTCGAGCTCGGGGGAAAATCCGATGCCGAGCGCGCCCTTGAAGAGCCCTTCCGGCGCTTCTGCCAGCGTGACGTAGACGAACGCGGCGCCTGACTCGGTGCCCACGAGCAGCGGCTCGAGGTATTGCTTCAGCTGCAGCTTCGATTGCAGGTAATGACTCAGGTTCTCGAAGTCCGATGCCGGCGCGACGCACTCTTCAGGAGCCTGTTCCAATTGTTCACGGTAATGTCGGAGGTCGATGCCGGCGACGAGCGCACCCGTGTCCGCGAGCCGCTTTGCCAATGACCCGGCGGCGGCATCCCAACCCCGGTCGCCCGACACGAACAGAACCACCTCGCGCGGATGACTGGAACTGCCATAAACGCTGACCGCCCCGAAACGATCGTAGTTGAAGATTTCCTTGACGCCGCTCGCAGGTGCCGCCACCGCCGCGGCCGCTGCCGGGGCTGGTGCCGAAGCCGCGGCCGGTGCCGATGCGGGGGCCGCTCCCGGGAGAGTGCAGGCGGCCAGCATCAATGACAGCGCCGCTCCCGTCCAAGATACGCGCCGCAGTATCGTCACATCGTGCCTCTTTGCGTGGCCTGCTATTTCTTCAATGCCTTGCTGACACCGCCCGAAACGAGCGACGTCACGTCGAGAAGTGCGCCCGCGACGCCGAACTTGCCCGAGGCGGCGAGATATCTTGGCCGCCACACGGGCATGAACTTCTCCTTGTATTTACGCAGACCTTCGAAGTGATAAAACGTTTCACCATAGCGCTGCACCATGCGTCCCAATTTGTGCCAGGTGGGCGCAAGAGGGTGCTCTTCGAGCCCCGACAGCGGCGCCATGCCGAGACTGAACCATTGGTATTTCTGCGCCTTGCCCCACAGCATGCTTTCAACCAACATGAAATCGATGACGCCCTTGGGCGCGGCCTCGTTGTAGCGCATGAGATCCACGGACAGTTCCGTCTCGACCCCGGCGCGCCACAGATTCGCGAATGCCACGATGGCGCCGCCGCGCCGCACGACGGCGCAATCGAAGTTCGACAAATAGCGTTCGTCGAAGTATCCCAATGAAAAGCGCTTCTCGCCCGCCTGTTTCTCGGCAAGCCAGGCATCCGACACCGCGCGCAGTTGCGGCAGGATGCCCGGCACGTCCCGCCGTGGAACGATCTCGAACGTCGCCCCGTCGCGGCCTGCGCGCCGATGCATCTGCCGCAAGTCGGCCCGCGCCGGGCCGTCGAGCGTGAACGTGCGCAAAGGCACCCGCGCTTCCTCACCCAGCTTGCTCAACGTCAAGCCGAGATCGATGTAGAGGGACAGATTGTCCGGCGCCACCTGATAGAACACCGGCGACACCGCCATCCCATCACAGCGCTCCAGGAACTCCCACGCCAGGGGCTCGCACAACACGGCGGGTCCCACCGGGTCGCCCATGCTGACCCAACTGCCCCCGGACGCTTGATACATGATGAACGCCGTTCGATCCTCGTTGAACATCAATTGTTTGTCGCCGAGGAGCGCCAGATTGGCATTCGACTCGTGCCCATTGGCGATCAGCACTTCCACCTGTTCGAAATCGTCTTTCCCCGGCGACGGCGCTACGGGCCTCGATGGTCGCAGCAAACGCCATAGACCGTATGCCGCCGCCAGCATGGCCGCCAGTAGCAACGCGCGCAGACTGCGCGGCGCCGATGCCTCGAAGGCGAATTCCCACCAGAGCTCCTTGTCGTAGGGCACATGTCGGTAAGCGAACAGCACCAGCCATACGGCGACCCCAAGAACCAGCAATACCGCCACGATCCACGGCCCCGAAAAGCGTTGCTCGATCAGCGAGGCACGCCGGCGAAAACGCGCCCGCGCCGACACGAGCACCACGGCCACGGCTCCGAGAATGATGGCTTCCTCGAAGTCGAACCCCTTGAGCAGCGACAAGAGCACGCCGGCGCACAGCAACCACATCGTGAGCCACCACGCCGCATCGAGGCGCCGGTACAGACCATTCGCCAGCACCAGCAAGCCGACGCCGACGGCGCTGCCGAGCAGATGCGACAGTTCCAGGATGGGCAGCGGTACGAACCGGCGCATCCAATCGAGGCGATTGCCCATGCCCGGCGTCGCGCCGGAGAAGAGCAGCACGGCGCCGGCGCCGAACACCGCGATGGCGCTCGCCTGCGGCGTGACCGCGCTCAACCAACTGCGGCCCAGCCGGCCGAGGCGCACCATGGGACCGCGGTGAACCCAGATTTCATGCCCGCCGAGCAGCGCCAAGGCGATCGCGAACGGGCCGAAGTAATAGATGATGCGATAGGCCAGCAATGCGCCGAGAAGGTGATCCGGCGGCACGGCGCGAAAGATCAACAAGAGCACCGACTCGAAAACACCCACTCCGCCGGGGACATTGCTGATGACGCCCGCGGCGATGGCGATCAGATATAAGCCCGCGAACGGCGCGAACCCGATCGCCGCCTGCACCGGCAACAAGACGTACAGCACGCCCGCCGCGCACAGCAGGTCCGAACAACCCACCAAAATCTGACATGTGGCGATGCGCGCACTCGGTACCGGAATGACGATCTTGCGATAGCGCAGCGATTCATGCCGTGAGCACGCTAGCCACAAATAAGCCCCGACCGCGCCCAGCAGCATGCATCCCGCGAGCACGACGAACCAGGGATGCAAATGCAGCACCGCGCCCGACAGTCTGGCATGCGAGAGTAACGAGAGACCGAGCAGCACCGCCGTGCCCAGCACGAACGTCAGGGTGCAGAACGCAATGACGGTCCCGATCTGCTTGGCGCTCAAGCCGAGCGGCGAGTAAGCCCGGTAGCGAATGGCACCGCCACTCAGCGTGTTCAACCCCACGTTGTGGCCGATGGCGAAACCCATGAACGAGATCAGAGCGAGCCGCGGGTAGGGCACTCGGACCTCGGCGAAGCGCAGACCAAGCGCATCGTACAGCGTCAGGCAACCATAGCCCGCGCACGCCAGCAATACCGCCGCCAGCAAATGTGACGGCGGTATGGCGTGCATGTTGGCGAGGATGTCCTTCCACCGATATTGCGCAAGGACATGGTGCAGCCAGAACAGCGCGAGCCCGAACAGCGCAATGCCGAGCAGCGTGGTCCACGCGGGGACCCGGCGATTTGTGTGTGGAACTGTCAAGCTGCCTATCGTAGCAGGGCATCCCGTACCGGGTGCACCCACCGGCCCGCGTAACGGCGTTCGGCGTCCACTTCCGGATGCAAAGCGGCCGGGGTAGACTACGTCCCATGAGCTCTGTCAACGATGGCCGCCAGGCAACCATGGACGCGACGCAGTTATATCGCGAGGAGACGTTCACGGATCGGCGCGTCGGCACCATTCGCCGTCTATCGCCGGTGCTTGCCGACGGTTCTGCCGACGAGAAGCGGCCGGTGATTTACGTGGGCCAGGCCCAAGTCATGACGCCCATGGGCGCCGTGCCGATCAGTTTTGAGCTGGCCTCACCCACTCTGGATGACGCCATTGCGAAGTTCGGCGAGGCCGCCGAGCAGGCCGTGCAACAAACCATGCGCGAACTTCAGGAGATGCGCCGGGAACAGGCCTCATCACTGGTCATACCCGATGCCGGCGGTGGCATACCCAGCCCGGGCGACCTCATGGGTCGAGGCCGCTCGCGCCGCTGAACCTGTCGAATCCGCACGGCGGCTCGCCCGCATCACTCCTTGGCGGGCGCCTCGAGCGCTTCCCAACGCGCGTATACCGTCTCGAGTTCCCGCTCCACGGATTCCAAGCGCCGTACGGCGGCGGTCGCGTCCTCTGGGCTGCGGCGGAACCAGTCCGGATCGCCGATCGCCGCCGCGAGATCACTCTGCTCGCTCTCGAGCCGCGCAATGATTTGCGGAATCGCATCGAGCTCGCGTTGATCCTTGTGTGACCGCTTGCGCGGCTTGACCGGCGCGGGCGTAGGGGCCGCGGTCGCCGCCCGCGCGGCCGTGACCGGCTCGGCCGCGACCGGCGCAGTTGCCGCCGCCGCCTTGGACTTCCCCGGCGGCACGCGGCGCTGGCGCAGCCAGTCGCTGTAACCGCCCACATATTCGTTGAGTCGACCCTCACCCTCGAACACCAAGGTGCTGGTCACGACGTTGTCGATGAACGCCCGGTCGTGACTGACCAACAGCAAAGTCCCCGAATAGTTCGCCACCAGTTCCTCGAGCAGATCCAACGTCTCCACGTCGAGATCGTTGGTGGGTTCGTCCATCACCAGCAGATTGCTCGGTTTGGCGAAGAGCCGGGCCAGCAGCAAGCGGTTGCGCTCGCCGCCGGACAACATGCTCACGGGCGCGCGCAACCGCTCCGGTGGAAAGAGGAAATCCCGTAGATAGCTGGAGACGTGGCGCGCCTGACCATCGATGGTGACCGTGTCGCCGCTGCCGCCGGTGACGTTGTCCGCAATCGACGCCGTCAGATCCAGCTGATCGCGCTGCTGATCGAAGTACGCGGGCTCGAGCGAGGTACCGCGGCGCACCGACCCTGCAGTCGGTTCCAGTTGGCCGACGAGCAGCTTGATGAGGGTGGACTTGCCACAGCCGTTGGGGCCGATGATGCCGATACGATCGCCGCGCAGGATGCGCGCAGAAAAGTCGTGGATCAGCGTGCGAGCACCAAAGACTTGAGACACGTGCTGCGCTTCGAACACGAGCTTGCCCGACGCCGCGGCTTCCTGCACGCGCACATCGACCACGCCGATCCGTTCGCGCCGCTCACTGCGCTGTACGCGCAGCTCCTTGAGTGCACGCACCCGGCCCTCATTGCGCGTGCGTCGCGCCTGCACGCCCTTGCGGATCCACACCTCCTCCTGGGCGAGCTTCTTGTCGAACAGCGCCGCATGCTTGGCTTCGTCCTCGAGTGCGGCCGCCTTGAGCAGCACGTAGTTATCGTACGTACCCGGCCAGCCGCGCAATTGTCCCCGGTCGAGTTCGACGATGCGCGTGGCGAGCCGGCGCACGAAAGCGCGATCATGGCTGATGAACAAGAGTGCGCCATCGAACTCCAGCATCATCTCTTCCAACCACGTGATCGCCTCGATGTCGAGATGATTGGTGGGTTCGTCGAGCAACAAAAGATCCGGCGCCGAGACGAGCGCTCTGCCGAGCATGACCCGGCGGCGCCAGCCGCCCGACAGCGCGCTCATGGGGGCATCCCGGTCGAGTTCGAGCCGTGCGATGACCTGGTCCACCTGCAACTGCGCCTCCCAATCCCCATCCATACCGGCCAGGTGGACGCCGCCCATGACCACGTCTAGGACGGTTTGATCGCTGGAACGTGACACTTCCTGGGCGAGCGTCGCAACCTTGACACCGGGTCTGACCCAAACCTCACCCGCATCAGGCGCGATGGCGCGGGTAATGAGCTGCATCAGCGAGGATTTGCCCTCGCCATTGCGCCCAAGCAAGCAGACCCGCTCGCCACGGCGTATTTGCAGGGACGCATTATCGAGGAGCGGCTTCAGTCCGAAGCTTAACGAAACCTTGTCGAGGCGGGCGATGGGCATAACGCCGCGTATAGTATTCGATACTGGGTTTCAGATCCCGATCCATAGAGAAACATAGATCCCGCGCTGCGCGGTTTTTCCCGCGATGCCGCCCAGATCCGCCCACGCCGCCGTGAGCGACACGTTCTTGGCGGGCGCCCATGCCAGAAACAGGTCCTCGGCCGAATCTTCATGGAATGCGGCGAGATTACTGGGCTTATCGCGATATTCCGCTCCAAGCAACAGATCATCGGTCACGAATACGGCGGCCGACACCTCGGGCTCCCAACTGAAACCATCGCCCCCCGGCGTGCTGGCGCCGAAGCCCAGCAGGCCGAATTGGTTCGCGCGCGTGCGCCGCACGGTGGCATCCAAGATGACGTTATGGCCCGCGAGCGCCGCGAAATACAGCTTGGTTGCGGCAATGTACAGGTCCACGTCCTCGCCCCGCGCCGCGCCCACCGCCTTGGGGATCTGATCGAAGTCGAGCGTCCGCTTCCACTGCGCCCCCACCGCGATCTGCGGCAGCGTCTGATCGGGAGCGAATACGGCATCGCCAAGCACGCGAACTTTGAGCCCGACGACATCCTGGCCGAGCGTCAATCCCGGCACCACCGATCCGGCGTCGAAGCGCTGACGCGCCACCGACAACTCCACGCGGTCGTCGTATTCCACGCTCGCGCCCGCGGTGCGCAGCGAAAAATCCTCGGTCGATACGTACGTCGCGAAGGCCGTGGCACCGAACTGCTCGTCGGTTCCCAAGCCGCCGATGAGTGCCCACGGAACCACCCCGCCGCCCGCGGCCCCTTCGACCTGGGTCACCGCCCCCGTCCATTCCAACCGGTCGCCGGCCCACGCGGACAGTGCGGCGCACCACAGGCAAAGCGCCGCGCCGGCGGTCGTCGCGAGTCGCCCCCGACGCTCAAGATTGCCGTGCGTCGCCCCATTGAAACGACCTTCCATAGCCTAAGGCTACTGATGCGGCAGCCAAATATTGTGTCCGAGCGCACAGCCTGGATTTGTCTGTCTGTTTAACCTAACGGTTTATTGGATTGACATATGACGTCCGTCACACTTCGCATCGGGTTCATGGTGGTTTGCTGCATCTGCGCCGCTGCCGCCCCAGCAAAGACGACTCTCTACGAAAGGCTCGGCGGCGAGCCTGGGGTCACCGCCATTGCCAATACGCTCATCGATCGGGTCGTGGCGGACCCGATCACGGGCCCGAGCTTCAAGGACACCAAGATCTCCCGCATCAAGCGCCTGCTGGCAGAACAGATTTGCGAGCTCGCCAACGGTCCCTGCCACTACTCGGGTGACCCGATGAAGGAAGTGCATGCGGGACAGCACATTTCCCAAGCGCAGTTTTATGTGATGGTCGATACGTTGCGCGACGTACTGAAGGAACGCCATGTCGATCTGCGCTCGCGCAACGAACTGCTGCGTCTGCTCGCCCCGATGAAACGCGACGTGGTGGAACCGAAGTAAGCAGCCGTGGCACTCCGCACGCGTATCGCGTTGACCTTCATTCTGTTGCTGGCCGCCGTGCTGACCGCGGCCCTCTCCGCTGTCTCCGCGGCCAATAAAAAGAACGCGGGCGACGAGGTGCAGCGCCAGCTCGACGTCGGCAAGTCGGTATTCTCCAATTTCCTCAAGAACAATAACGATCTGCTGACACAGGCCGCAACGGCGGTCGCCGCCGACTACGGGTTTCGCGACGCGGTGGCGGCGCGCGATACCGATACCCTGGTATCGGTGCTCGAAAACCATGGCACCCGCATCGGCGCGGCGATGGTGGTGCTGACCTCGCTGGACGGCCACGTGATCGCGGCATCGGGCTCAAGGGTCGCGGCCGGCGCCTCGTTTCCGATCGAGGCATTGAAAGGCGGCGGCACCATGGACCAAGGGCACGCGCGGCTGGACGAAGCCCGCGTCATCGTGGAGGGAGCCCACATCTATCAGGTGGTCGCCGTGCCCGTCAAGAGCCCGCTACCTGTGGCATGGATCGCGATGGGATTCGAACTCGATGCCGCCGCTGCCGCGGAACTGGCGAAGATCACCGCGCTCGGCGTGACGCTGTCGACGCGGTCGGCCCGGTCAGCCTCGGACCAGGGTTGGACGCGTGTGGTGAGCACCGTGCCTGGTTTGCGCATGGACGATGCCGACATCAAGACGCGGCAGATCGAATTGCACAGTCTGGATGACACGCAGGTCGTCGCCACGCTGTCGGTTTCGCTCGGCGCGGCCAGCGCCTCATTCGACAACCTGACCAGCACGTTGTTCAAGATCGCGGTCGTGAGCCTCTTGGTGTTCGCCTGGGCGGCCTTCTGGATCGCGCGCACCATCACCCGGCCATTGCACCGCCTGACGCGCTTGGTGGATCAGATGCGCGGCGGCGCCTATGACGTAAAGATCGACCTGCAGCGCGACGACGAACTCGGCGTCTTGGCCGAAGGCTTGCAACTCATGCAATCCGCGGTCAAGTCGCGCGATGATTCCATCAGGCGTCTGGCTTATGAGGACCCTCTGACGGGACTCATGAACCGGGCCGCATTCAGCGCCGCATTGGGTCGCGCGCTCGAGGTTGCGCGCGACGCACCTGTCGCCATCGCGGTCATCAACCTGGACCGCTTCCGGCGCATCAACGAACACCTGGGCTATTCCGTGGGCGATGCGGTTCTGACCAAGACCGCCGAGCGGCTGGCGGCGGTGCCCAGCGTGAACGGCACGTTGGCGCGGATCGCGGCCGACCAATACGCGGCATTCACTCCCTTGCGTGAGACTGCCGACGTGCAGGCCTGGGGCACGTCCCTGCTCAAGGCCTTGAGCGAACCCATACTCGTCGAGACCCAACCCATCGACATCAGCGCCACGGTGGGACTTGCCTGCGGCGCGGGCCCGGCCCGGCCCGACGACCTGCTGCGCCGCGCCGAACTTGCGCTCGAGCGCGCGCGCCGCGAAAAGCGCCCGCTGGCGATCTACCAGGACACCTTGAAACCCGCCGAGCGCGACCAGCTGTCGCTGCTCGGCGAACTCGTGCATGCGGTCGAGCATGACGAGCTGCAACTGTTTTTCCAACCCAAGATCGACATGGCGACGCAGCGCATCGATGGCGCGGAGGTATTGCTGCGCTGGCAGCACCCGACCCGCGGACTGCTCGGTCCCGCCGCCTTCATCCCGTTCGCGGAACAGACCGGCTTCATCCGGCGCATGACGCGATGGACCTTGGATCGCGCCATCGCCCAAGGCGCCGAGTGGCACCGCGCCGGCAAGCCCCTCGCTTTGGCCGTCAATATCAGCGCGGAGGACATCAGCGACCCGCGCCTCGACTCGCGCGTCGCCGGTCTGCTGACGCGTCACCAACTGCCTCCATCGCTGCTCACGCTGGAATTGACCGAGTCCGGCTTCATAGAAGACCCCGATCGCGCGCTGCGCGTGCTCGGTGCACTGGCGGCGCTCGGCGTGCACCTGTCCATCGATGATTTCGGGACCGGCTACTCGTCGCTGAGCCACCTCGCCCGCATGCCGGTGCATGAATTGAAGATCGACCGTAGTTTCGTCCAGGGACTCGAAACCGACGCCGAGTTTGGGGCGATCGTCCGGTCGGCCGTCGACATGGGCCACAGTCTCGGGCTGAAGGTGGTCGCCGAAGGCATCGAAACCGACGCCTCGGCGAAACAACTACACGCATTCGGTTGCGACATCGCGCAAGGCTACCTCTATGCGCGCCCCATGCCGTGCGCCGATCTGCTCGCATGGCTCGAGGACAAGGAACGCGTGCCCGTCGTCGCGGTGCCGGTGAACTTCGACGTCGAAGAGTTCACGGACACTCTGAGCTTCGCCGTTCTCTAGCAGGGCAGCTTCGGCGCGTGCACGGCGCACGCCGCGCCCCTCTTGCGTTGCAGCAACGACGCAAGCGGCGATATGTCACACCAGAAATGGGTGTCGATTGCAAGACTCGATGCCATGCAAACACTCGCATGGCGCACAGCCACCGCCCTCTTGATCCTGACTGTATGCGCCGCAGCGGCGCAAGCCGCCGATCCAGTCACCAATGTCTTGACGGTGCGCCGCATCGCCAGGCAGCCCGACGGCCGTGAGACCACCGAGGTCGCGACCTCGGCCAAACCCGGGGACGTCCTCGAATACGTCGCCGAGTTTCATAACAACGGCACAACTGCCGCGCGCGGCCTCAGCGCCACGCTGCCGCTGCCGCCCGGCACGGAATTCATTTCAGAATCGCAGCATCCGAGCGACGCGAGCGCGAGCGTCGATGGGGTCACGTTCGAACCTATACCACTCAAGCGGCGGGTGAAGGGCGAAGACGGTACGCCGCACGAGGAGTTGGTGCCGTTGCGCGACTATCGGTACCTGCGCTGGCCGGCGGCGGAACTCGCCGGCGGCGCCAGTTTGAGCGTGAGCGCGCGCGTCGTGATCTCCCCATGACATCGCCCGCCACCCGCTGGTCCGTCCCTTTCGGGCGTCGCGTGCGCATTGCCACCGGCTTGACCGCGCTGTGTCTATGCCTGTCACTCCTGATGACCGCGCGCGCCACGCCGCCGCCGGTCGGCACATCGATCGGCAACCAGGCATCGGCAACCTATACGGACAGCACGGGCACGTCGCGCTCCGTGACCTCGAACACCGTGCAGACCGTGGTGGCCCAGGTCGCGACGTTGACGTTGACGGCGAGCGGCACCAAGACGGCGTCCATCGGCAGCACGGTGTACTACCCGCATACGTTGACGAACACCGGCAACGGCTCCGACACGTTCACGCTGACCGCGGTCAATGCGGGCGGCAGTGCCTTCAACATGACGGGCATCGCCATCTACGCCGACAACGGCTCGGGCGCACCCACCGGATCGGCGATCACGTCGACCGGCAGCTTGGCGGCGAACGCGACTTTCAAATTCATCGTCGCGGCCACGGTGCCGACCACGGCCACGGCCGCGCAGACCAATAGCCTCACCGTCACCGGCACGAGTGCTTACACGCCGGCGTCCACCGCCGTGAACACAGACACGACCACCGTGACCGCGAACGCGGTGGTGAACGTGACCAAGTCGGTCAGCGCCGCCTCGGGCGCACCCGGCTCAGGGCCGTACACCTACACGTTGACCTATACCAACACCGGCAACAGCACCGCGACCAGCGTCAAGCTGACGGACGCCATACCCGCGGGGCTCACCGAAGTCGCCAACTCGGGTTTGTGGAGCGTCACCGGCACCACCGCGCTCACCGACGCGAAGGCGACTTACGGCACGGCGCCGAACCAGATCACCTACGATTATGCGGTCACCACCGCCGGCACCGTGACCGCGATCGTGAGCAACGTGGCGCCAGGCCAATCGGGCACGATCAGCTTCAAAGTCACCGTCGCCGCGGCGACGGCGCCCGG
>Ga0116226_10004740_pt1 | contig 12064 bp, 11 predicted proteins | sample S1TSphfallax_FD_89692 | JGI IMG/M metagenome (GOLD analysis project Ga0116226, IMG submission 89692) | Host-associated microbial communities from peat moss isolated from Minnesota, USA - S1T2_Fa - Sphagnum fallax MG | ecosystem: Host-associated > Plants > Peat moss > Unclassified | place: USA... | reverse complement strand
GGCGAGGGCTTTTCGGATATGAACTTCAAGGTCTACGGCATGACCAAGGCCGATTTCGCCCATTGGGTGCAGTCGGTTAAGGGTGGCGGCGGGGCGCTGACGCGGCCGACCTACACCGTGCTGGCCGAGCCGAGCGAGGCCGAACCCATGCGCCGCTACGCTACGGTCGATCCAACCCTGTTCAGCGCGATCGTCAACCAGTGCGTCAAACCCGGCCAGCTCTGCGTCAGCCAGATGATGCGCATGGACGCTGAACACGGCGGACAACCCCGAGCCAGCCCGAACAGTCCGCTCTCGGGGATCCTCAGCCCGCGCATGGTCCCGTCTTCGTCGTCCACAGCATCCCCCAAGAAGGGTGATTGAGTCCGATGTCCGTCAGTCCCGAGCTCGCCCATGCCGTCTTCGGCCGCTTCAACATGGACGCCCTGCCGATCCATGAACCGATCCTTGTTGCGACGTTTATCGTCGTCGCGCTCGCCGGGGTCTCGATCCTGGGCGCCCTGACCTATTTCCGCCTGTGGGCTTATCTGTGGTCGGAATGGTTCACCAGCGTCGATCACAAGCGGATCGGCGTGATGTATATCTTTCTCGGAATCGTCATGCTGTTGCGCGGCTTTTCCGACGCCATCCTCATGCGGACGCAGCAGGCGATCGCCTTCGGACATAACCAGGGCTATCTGCCAGCCCACCATTATGATCAGGTGTTCAGCGCCCACGGCGTGATCATGATCTTCTTCTTCGCCATGCCGCTGGTCACCGGCATGATGAACTTCGTCGTGCCCTTACAGATCGGCGCCCGCGACGTCGCCTTTCCGTTTTTGAACAACTTCAGCTTCTGGATGACGGTTGGCGGCGCCATCGTCGTGATGATGTCGCTGTTTGTCGGCGACTTCGCCCGCACCGGCTGGCTGGCCTACCCGCCCCTGTCCGACAGCGCCTTCAGCAACGATACGGGGGTGGATTACTACATCTGGGCGCTGCAAATCGCAGGCGTCGGCACGCTGCTGTCCGGCGTCAACCTGATCGCCACCATCGTCAAGATGCGGGCGCCGGGCATGTCGCTGATGAAGATGCCCGTCTTCACCTGGACGGCGCTGTGCACCAACGTCTTGATCGTCGCCGCCTTTCCGATCCTGACCGCGGTCTTGGCCATGCTGGCGTTAGACCGCTATGTCGGCTTTCACTTCTTTACCGGCAATCTCGGCGGTAACCCGATGATGTATATCAACCTCATCTGGATCTGGGGACACCCCGAAGTCTACATTCTAATTCTGCCTGCGTTCGGCATCTATTCCGAGATTGTCTCGACCTTTTGCTCCAAGCGTCTGTTTGGCTACACCTCAATGGTTTACGCCACCGTCGTCATTACGATCCTGTCCTACCTAGTTTGGTTGCACCACTTCTTCACCATGGGATCGGGCGCCAGCGTCAACGCCTTTTTCGGCATCACCACCATGGTCATCTCGATCCCGACGGGGGCCAAGATGTTCAACTGGCTCTTCACTATGTACCGCGGCCGCATCCGCTTCGAGCTGCCGATGATGTGGACCCTGGCCTTCATGCTGACGTTCGCGATCGGCGGCATGACCGGGGTGATGCTGGCTGTGCCCCCGGCCGATTTCGTGCTGCACAACAGCCTCTTCCTCGTCGCGCACTTCCACAATGTGATCATCGGCGGGGTGGTGTTCGGCATGTTCGCCGGCATCGACTATTGGTTCCCCAAGGCGTTCGGCTTCAAGCTCGACCGGTTCTGGGGTAAGGTGTCGTTTTGGTGCTGGGTCTCAGGCTTCTACATCGCCTTCATGCCCCTTTATCTTCTGGGCCTCATGGGCGTGACGCGTCGCCTGCGCCACTTCGACGATCCTTCGCTGCAGATCTGGTTCGTGATCGCCGCCTTTGGCGCAGCTCTGATCGCTTGCGGCATCGTCGCCTTCATCGTGCAGATCGTCGTCAGTATTCTGAACCGCGAAGCTCTGCGCGATGTCGACGGCGATCCCTGGCAGGGCCGCACCCTGGAGTGGTCGACGTCGTCGCCCCCGCCGGCCTACAATTTCGCCTTTATGCCGATCGTTTACGACCACGACGCCTTTTGGGATATGAAGCAGAGGGGTTATGTGCGGCCTACCGAAGGCTATCGTCCGATCCACATGCCTAAGAATACGCCAGCCGGTATTATTCTGGCGGGCTTGGCCGTGGTCTGCGGCGTGGCGCTGGTCTGGTATGTCTGGTGGCTGGCGGCGTTGAGCTTCGTGGGCCTGTTAGGCTACGCGATCTTCCACACCTTCAACTACAATCGCGAATTCTACATTCCCGTTCAGGAGGTGGCAGAGACCGAAAAGGCCCGCACCCTCCTCCTGGCCGGAAGGACCTAGCTCGGTGTCCAGCTCGTCCAGCGTGTCCGCCTCATCGGCCGATCAGCACGCCCACGCCTTCCATCTCGCGGTCGAAGAAGATCATCACCCGGAGAACGGGACGATGCTCGGCTTCTGGATCTATCTGATGAGCGACTGCCTGATCTTTGCAGCGCTCTTCGCGACCTACGCGGTGCTCGGAACGAGCTACGCCGGCGGTCCGTCCCAGGCGGAGTTGTTCAAACTGCCGACCGTGGCGCTCAACACCTCCATGCTCTTGTTGTCGTCGATCACGTACGGCTTCGCCATGTTGGCGATGGCTAAGGGAAACAAGAGCGCGACGCTGATCTGGCTGGGGATCACCGGCCTGTTCGGGGCTGCCTTCGTAGGCCTGGAGCTGCAGGAGTTCGCCGAATTGTTCCGCGACGGCGCCACACCCCAGCGCAGCGCCTTTCTTTCGTCCTTCTTCGCCCTGGTCGGGACCCACGGTCTGCACGTCAGCCTCGGCATCATCTGGCTGATCACCCTGATGGTCCAGGTGGGCCGAAAGGGTCTGATCGAGGCCAATCGGCGCCGCCTGATGTGCCTCAGCCTGTTCTGGCACTTCCTCGACGTGATCTGGATCGGCGTCTTTTCCTTCGTCTACTTGATCGGAGTCCTGAGATGAGCGCCGCCTCGCACGCTGGCCCGCACCCACACGGCGCCGCGCCTGATGGGCACGATGTCCATGATGGTGAAGCGCCGCACGGCTCCCTCCAGGGCTATGTGATTGGGTTCGTACTGTCTGTGATCCTGACCGCGGTCCCGTTCTGGCTGGTCATGGCCCATGTATTTAAGAGCCCGACAGCGACGGCCTTCATCGTGATGGCGTTCGCAGGCGTTCAGATCGTGGTCCACATGATCTACTTCCTGCACATGACGCCTCAGGCGCAAGGCGGGTGGAACCTTCTGGCGCTGATCTTCACCCTCGTATTGGTCACCATCGCCCTCGCGGGGTCGATGTGGGTGATGTACCATCTGAACAACAACATGATGCCGACTAGCGCCATGACTATGGGCAATGACGCCGGCGGCCCAACCATGGGTCAGGGCGACATGAGCGGCATGCAGATGGCGCCTCCGGCGTCGGCGCGAGATCCTAGAACCCTGCCATGACGTCGACTGTCGAGGCTGCGGCGCAAGGCTCGTCCGGCGCGCGCCTTCGGTTGATCCTTGGTTGTCTCTTGGCGCTCGCGGCGTTCATGATCTTCGTTGCGCTCGGGACCTGGCAATTGCAGCGCCGGGTTTGGAAGCTCGACCTGATCGCCAGGGTCAATGCCCGCGTCCACGCGCCGCCAGCCTTGGCGCCGGGGCCGGACGCTTGGCCCAGCGTCAACGCCGCGCGCGACGCCTATCGTCACGTGAGCGTGGCCGGCGTCTTCGAAAACGACAGGGAGACGCTCGTTCAGGCGGTGACCGAGCTCGGGCCAGGCTTTTGGGTCATGACGCCTCTTGTCAGCGACACCGGCTTCACCGTCCTGGTCAACCGTGGTTTCGTGCCCCCTGAGCGGGCCGACCCCGCCACGCGGGCGCAAAGCCGACTGGTCGGTCCTGTGCTCGTCACCGGCCTGCTCCGCATCAGTGAACCCCACGGCGGCTTCCTGCGCCGCAACGATCCGCTACACCATCGCTGGTATTCGCGCGATGTGGCCGCCATCGCCACGGCGCAGGGGCTGCCCTCCGGCCTCACCGCCCCCTACTTCATAGACGCCGATGCGACGCCCAACCCAGGCGGCCTACCCGTTGGCAGTCTGACCGTGATCGCCTTTCCCAATAGCCATCTGGTCTACGCCCTGACCTGGTATGGGTTAGCGCTTCTCGTGGCGGTCGGCTTCGCCTATGCGGCGCGGGAGGAATGGCGCATAGGGCTTGGAATGCGAGACGGGTGACGAGGGGGTGAGACCTAAGGCTGTGCTCCAACGTCTGTTGGCCAATGATCCGCGCCTGAGCGACGCCAGCGCCTCGTCGGAGGACGCAACCGGGCGTAAGAACCTGCTGCAGCTGATCCAGCTTCGCTGGCTCGCCGTCGCCGGGCAGGTGTTGACGATCGCGACCGTAAGCCTGCTCTTCCACATCAGGCTGCCCTTGAGCCAGATGGCGGGGTTGCTGCTCTTCCTCACCGGATTGAACCTCGTCGGCCACCTGCGCCTGCGAGCCCGCAACAGCGTCAGCAACGGCGAACTGTTCCTGGCGCTGGGGCTGGATATGGCGGCCCTGACGGGTCAGCTGTATTTGAGCGGCGGGGCGACCAACCCGTTCATCTCCCTCTATTTGCTGCAGATCATCCTAGGCGCGGTGCTATTGCAAGCCTGGTCGATCTGGACCCTGGTCGCCCTCGCCACCGCCTGTTTCGCTGGGCTCACGGTGGTGTACGCGCCCCTGCAATGGCCGATCGAGAGCGCCAGCGACCTCTTGGACCTGCACATCGCCGGCTCGCTCATCTGCTTTCTGATCGACACGGTTCTGCTGGTCGTCTTCATTGGACGCATCAACCGAAACCTTCGCATCCGAGACGCCCACTTGGCCGACCTGAAACGGCGCGCGGTCGAAGAGGACCATATCGTGCGGATGGGCCTGTTGGCGTCGGGCGCGGCGCATGAACTGGGCACCCCGCTCGCGACCCTGTCGGTGATCCTCAACGACTGGCGCCGAATGCCCGCGCTGCGCGCCGATCCGGACCTCATCGCCGAGATCGAGGACATGGAGGGCGAGCTCCGGCGCTGCAAGTCGATCCTGACCGGCATCCTGCTCTCCGCCGGCGAAGCCCGCGGCGAGGGCCCGGTCGTGGCCGGCGTCAGAGACTTTCTGCACGAGATACTGGCGGACTGGCGCGCCAACCATCCCGGCGTGGCTGTCTCCTACCGCAACACCCTGCGCCCTGACCTTCGGATTGTCTCCGACGCGGCGCTGCGCCAGGTCGTGCTGAACGTTCTGGACAACGCAGCCGAAGCCTCGCCCAGCGATATCGCCTTTGCCGCCGACCGTGAGGGAGAGGACTTCGTCCTTCGCATCAGCGACCGGGGCCCAGGCTTCGCGCCCGAGATCCTGGACAATTTCGGCAAGCCCTACCAGAGCACCAAGGGCCGCGCCGGCGGCGGGCTCGGTCTTTTCTTGGTGGTCAATGTCGTGCGTAAGCTGGGTGGGAATGTCGTCGCGCGTAACCTGGAGGTCGGCGCGGAGGTGACGCTGCGGCTGCCTCTCTCGGCGCTCGCGATGGCGGACGCCACCCGGACGATGTTGGAGACGGCGAATGGCGACTGACCCGCCGCCCCCGCGCCAACTCGCCATCGTGGAGGACGACGCCAAGTTCGCCTCCACCCTCAGCCGCTCGTTCGAGCGGCGCGGCTACGATGTGCGTGTCGCGCCGAGTCTGGAGGCCCTCACGGCCCTGCTGGAAACCTGGGCGCCCGACTACGCGGTTGTGGACCTGAAGCTGGTCGGCGGCGGGTCGGGCCTCGCCTGCGTCCAGACCCTGCACGCCTTCGACCCGGACATGCTGATCGTTGTGCTGACGGGGTTCGCCAGCATCGCGACGGCGGTGGAGGCGATCAAGCTGGGCGCCTGCCACTATCTCGCCAAACCCTCCAACACCGACGATATCGAGGCCGCCTTCGGTCGGGCGGCGAGCGGCGACGCGAACGCGCCGGTGACCGAACGCGCCAGCTCGATCAAGACGCTGGAATGGGAACGCATCCACCAGACCCTGGCGGATACCGACTTCAACATCAGCGAAACCGCCCGCCGACTGGGCATGCACCGGCGCACCTTGGCGCGGAAACTCGAAAAGCGGCAGGTGAAGTAGCGGGCGATGCCGGCGGTCCACGTTTATGCCCGCCAGCGTCGTAGGGGCGTTTCAGCGCATCCGCGCGGTCCCTCCGTCGGCTTCGCCGCCACCTCCCCAAGCTTCGCTTAGGGAGGAAAGGAGACGGCGTTTTTCCCTCCCCTATCGCTTTGCGATGGAGGAGTACGCCGGAGGCGAGAGGGGGCCGCACGGCGAAGCCGGGCCGAACACGCTCAGGTCGTAACTTAAGGCGGCTGCTATTACCTCTTTCCGACAACCGTATAAAACCGCCACGGTCCCGTCATAAAATTTTGGCTATGCTTATGCACAGTGACGTCTTTGAACCCAAGGATATAAAGAAACTCTTTTATTGTGTCTGAAGGAATAAAAAACCACGCATCAATCTTTTTATCTTCGCGCCGGGGAATAAAATATAGCGCCTTTTTTTCGTGCAAACGATCTCTTCTCGAAAAGAACTTTTCTTCCGCCACATCCGTTATAACTATAGTGTCTTTAGTAACTGCGGCGGCGTTCTCAATAGCTTTAAACGGGTCGCGCAAGTGAAGCAGAATGGCGCCGAGCGTGACGATATCGAATTCGCCTAGTGATTTATCTAAGTCATATATTGTACCGTACGAAACTTCAGCTTCGGACTTAAAAGCACTTCTTGTAAACCACCATGAATTATGAAGTCTTTGCAAATGGGTTTTTCGGGCGACATTGTGCGCGCTGATGTCTACATCTTCAAACGGCACAAAATCCCACTTATGATCTTCACTCAAGTCCAGACAGGTCACCTTGGCGCCCTGTCTTTCCATCCAAAACGTCATGTAGCCACTTGCGGGGCCGACTTCAAGGACGCTTTTTCCCTTTAAATCGACATTTCCGATGTAATCACGCTCACCTCCCCGTAGATCCCATTGCCCTTTCACTTCGCCAAAACCGGGTATATTTAAGCTATGATAGAAATCGCAGTCCTCTGCATTGGCTACATGCCGTTCAGGGGAGAGGACAAGATTGCTCGACATCAGTATTCCAAGGCGTGAGTTCAGTGTTGGCAAACGCGCCAAGACGCATTTTACGTTTATTCGACCCTATCGTGGTCCGCAAGCCAAGACGGCCAGCCTGGCGCGGCGAACCTATGACAACTGCTCGTCGCTGAGCAGGCCTGCAAACAACGTTCGCGCCGATCCGCCGACCCAGACCCGCCCAGTGTCGTCACGATCGATGTAGACGCGGCCTTCGCGGCCCAGTCGCGTCCCCTGCGCCGCCACATAACCGGTGGTGCGCGCGCCGGACGCGAACAGCCACTGCGCAACGGAAGCGTTGAGGCTGCCCGTGACGGAATCTTCGATGATGACGCCGTAAGGATCGCTGAACAGAGCCCGAACTTCATAATCAGCATCGCCGCCTGGCGCATAGGCGCCGACCACGCCGAGTACGATGCGCCGTTCATCGGCGCGCAGAGGTTCCAGCGCCAAGACCGCCTCAGCAGACTTGAGCCTGACAACCATCCACCCCGGTCCGTTATCGACCCATTGGGCGTCTTCGATCTCGTCCGGACCGAGACGCAAGACACGCGCCGCTTCGGCGAGGTCGGCGTCATCGACGGCGCCCGTGCGGATCAGCGGCGGCGCGGCGAAGGCCAGCCTTTCGCCCTCGCGCCGAACCGTGACCAGGCCGGCGCCGCATTCCTGCACCACCTCGTCGGGGCGTCGCGGCTGACCGCCCGCGGTCAGCCAGGCATGGCAACTGCCGAGCGTCGGGTGGCCGGCGAACGGCAGTTCGCGATCAAGTGTGAAAATGCGCACATGATAGTCGGCGCCCGCCGCTGTCGGCGGCAGTAGAAACGTCGTCTCCGACAGGTTCAGCCAGCGGGCGATCCGCTGCATGGTCTCCCCATCCAGTCCGTCTGCGTCTAGGATGACGGCTAAGGGATTGCCGGTGAAATCGCCTTGGCCGAAAACATCGACCAATTGGAAGGGTCTTGGCATGACGCGTGAGGCCTAAAATCGTATTCGGAAAAGCTGAGCTGCACCTTGACTGGCGGCGACGCCGTTCTCAAGCCTCACATCGTCTTGAAGCAACGCATTTGCGGCGGCGTGATGGGCTCTGAGGGAGGAAGATGGTCGCCTACATCTTCGTACTGGCGGTTGGCCTCGTCGCGGGGGCCTTGAGCGGAATCATCGGCACGGGATCGTCGATCATCCTGCTGCCGATCCTTGTGTACCAGTTCGGCCCCAAACAGGCGGTTCCGATCATGGCGATCGCCGCGCTGATGGCCAATGTCGGCAAGATTTCCGCTTGGTGGCGCGAGATCGACTGGAAGGCTTTTGCGGCCTATTCGGCGACCGGCGCACCCGCCGCAGCACTGGGCGCGCGAACATTGCTCATCCTGCCCTCCAAAGGCGTCGATGTCGCGCTTGCGCTCTTCTTCCTAAGCATGATTCCGGGACGCCGGTGGCTGGCCGCCCGAAACCTTAGGCTAGGGCTTTGGCAACTTGCCGTCGCCGGCGCAACAATCGGTTTTGTGACCGGAGTCGTCCTCTCGACGGGGCCGCTCAGTGTGCCGGCTTTCACAGCCTATGGGCTATTGAAGGGCGCCTTTCTATCGACAGAAGCCGCCACGTCGCTGGTCTTGATGATCACCAAGATCGCCACCTTCCGGGCGCTCGGCGCCCTCCCCACGCCGTCCATCGTCGAGGGCCTGATCATCGGGGCCTCGGTGATGGCGGGCGCTTTCGCTGGCAAGGCTGTCGTTAAGCGGATGAGTATCCGCGTGTTTCACCATGTGCTCGACGGGCTTCTATTCTGCTCTGGCCTTGCGCTGTTATGGGACGCTTTGAAGGGCTGAGCGCGGCCATCTCATCCCTTCACCAGATAGGCTCGCAAAAGCTCCATCGAATGCTCCAAGCGTTGCTTGCGCCAGTCCTTGTCGCGCAGATCGACGCCAAGGACAGCCGACATCGAAAAGGCGTTGGCGAGGTGGAAGCGGCTCAGCGCCGTGATGCTGACGTAGATATGCACCGGATCGAGGTTGTCGCGAAAAATGCCCTTGGCCTGGCCGCTGGCGATCAGATCGGCGATGGTTTTTTTGAGGGAAAAGGCGCCTTCGGGCACGGGCTTGGAGCGCAGAACGAACTTGCCCTGCATCATGTTCTCGGCCCGCAGCAGCCCTTCGAACATCGGGTTGTTCTGAAAATAGACGAAGGTGAAGCGCATCAACTCCAGCATGCCCTCCAGAGGCTTCTCCACATCGATCTTCAGCGCCGCCTCCTTCTGGCGCAAGTCGGCGTAGGCGGCCTCCAGCACGGCGACATAGAGCCCCTTCTTGTCGCCGAAGTAGTGGTAGAGCATGCGGATGTTGCATTTGGCCGCCTTGGCGATGCGGTCGATGCGGCCTCCGGAAAAGCCATGCTGGGCGAACTCCTTCAGGGCCGCCTTCATGAGGGCGGCGCGAGTGCGCTCGGAATCGCGCTTGCGCACAGGCTCAGGACGCAAGGGCTCAGGTGCGGCCGGGTCTGCGACGGTGGCGTCAGCCTTGTGCACGTTCACGGGTGATCTCACGCTTGGCCACGGCGACGTTTCAGGTCTATCTTCGTCGCCTACCCGCTACGCCTTCAGCCTATTGCGGCGCAAGACGCGATCGCGGGCTGGATCGCCCAAAGCAGGTGAAATCGCCGGACCCTGCACGCGCGGCGCGCAGATAGCCGCATAGCCGCCCAGTCGATGAGCATGTTTGCATATTTTACTTACTTAAGAGGCGCGGCTCAGGGGTTAGCTGTCGCGCGCGCCGACGCCCGATGCTAGGTCAGCGTCACGACTGCTGCAGCTCTTGCGAGCTGAGGTTCACATCAGGGAGTATCCGTCTTGGCCGAGAGCCTCTCGTCATCGGCGATGGATAGGCCAGCGACGGCGCCGGCCTTTAGCCTTCCCGCGCTAGAGGCCGTTCCGCCGCCGCTTAGGCTACTCCTGCTAGCCTGCCAGCATGTGCTGAGCCTTTACGCTGGTGCGGTGACCGTGCCCCTCGTGGTCGGCGCAGCGCTGCACCTCGGCGCGGCCCAGACCGCCTATCTGGTCAGCTCCGACCTCTTGGCTTGCGGGCTGGTCACCCTGGTGCAGTGTGTGGGCCTGGGCGCCGTCGGCGTGCGTCTGCCAGTGATGATGGGCGTGACCTTTGTGGCCGTCGGACCCGCGCTCGCGATCGCAGCCAACCCCGCTCTGGGCCTACCCGGCGTCTTCGGCGCCGGCATCGCCGCAGGCGCAATAGGCCTGTTCATCGCGCCCCTGTTCGGGCGGCTGGCTTGGCTGTTTGCCCCAGTGGTGACCGGGACGGCCATGCTCCTGATCGGCGTGACGCTCCTTGGCGTTGCGGTGGGGTGGGCGGCCGGCGCGAGCGGCGGGGCGCCTGGAGACATAAGCGCTATGGCGGTCGCGGCGCTGGTCTTGGGGATCATCCTGGCGGTCATACGGTTTGGGCGCGGCTTTGTAGCCAATGCGGCGATCCTGATCGGCGTCACAACGGGCTTCATGGTCGCCTGGGCCCTGGGCCAGGTCGACTTGGCGCCGATCGCGAAGGCCGCCTGGTTTGCTCCCGTCTCGCCGCTGCACTTTGGCTGGCCCCGGTTCGACCTCCTGAGCTGCGCCTCCATGACCATCGTCATGATCATCACCATGGTGGAGTCGAGCGGCATGCTCTTCGCCCTCAGTCGCATCGTCGACAAGCCGCTGACGGAGCGCGACCTGGCTAGAGCGCTTCGGGCCGACGCCGTGGGGGGGATCGTGGGCGGACTGTTCAACAGTCTGCCCTATACCTCCTATTCTCAGAACGTCGCGCTCGTCGCCATGACGGGGGTGCGCAGCCGGTTCGTCTGCGCAACGGCGGGCGTAATTCTGATTCTGCTCGCCGCCGTCCCTAAGTTGGCGGTGCTGGTGACCGCGATCCCGCATCCGGTGCTGGGCGGGGCGGCGCTCGTCATGTTCGGCATGGTGGCGGCGAACGGCGTCGAGACGCTAGGCCGGGTGGACTTCAGACCGGGGAGTCGGAACCTCTATGTCGTCGCCCTGGGCTTGGGCGTTGGCCTAATCCCAAATGTGAACGCCCGGTTCTTCGACAACCTGCCCCCTATCGTTGCGGGCGTTCTTCATAACGGCGTCATGCTCGGGATCGTCACCGCGGTGGTATTGAACCTCCTGCTGAACCGGCCCTCGGCCTCGCAGTTCGCGAAGAGCTGACCGTGTTTCCGCCTTCAGACTGCACCTTCGCGCCAGACGACTGGCGGCTTCTGTCGCAGCACTGGTTTCCGGTGGCGGTAGCTGACGACGTCCGGGATGCGCCGACAGCCGCCCGGCTGCTTGACGTGGGTCTGGTCGTGTACCGCAGTGGGGACAAAACCGTCGTGGCGCGGGACCTGTGCCCCCATCGCGGCATGGCGCTCAGTCGCGGCTGGATCAGCGAGGGCGAGATCGTCTGCCCCTACCACGGTCTGCGCTTCAACGCGCAGGGGCGTTGCACGGCGATCCCCGCGGACCCCGGCGCCGTGATTCCCGATCGCATGGCCTTGACGAACTTCCCCAGTGTCGAGCGCTTCGGCCTGGTCTGGACCAGTTTGGCGGGGACTGAGCCCAACCTCCCCGATTTCGAGGCTGGGGACGACCCGGACTATCAGCAGATCGTCTGCCCCGTGATCGATATCGCCGGCGCCGCGGGTCGGCAGGTCGAGGGGTTCTTAGACGTGTCCCATTTCGCCTGGGCGCACACGACCACCTTTGGCGACCGCAGCAACCCCATCGTGCCGGAGTACACCGTGGAGCGGACCGTGCGGGGCCTGCGCGCCGACTATCTCAGCAACGTCAGCAACTACGGGCCGGCGCAAAAGCATCTGGCGCCCGC
>Ga0116226_10004739_pt1 | contig 12064 bp, 10 predicted proteins | sample S1TSphfallax_FD_89692 | JGI IMG/M metagenome (GOLD analysis project Ga0116226, IMG submission 89692) | Host-associated microbial communities from peat moss isolated from Minnesota, USA - S1T2_Fa - Sphagnum fallax MG | ecosystem: Host-associated > Plants > Peat moss > Unclassified | place: USA... | reverse complement strand
TTGACTGCAGTGCCCGGCTACAACCCGGAGCAATCCGGCTACATCACCGCGTTGAGCGGCATTCCGATGATCGTGTTGCTCGCGATGTTTCCGATCCTCGTGCGCAAGATCGATATAAGATTGGCAGTTGCGTTTGGATTGTTCCTATACGGCGCCAGTTGCATCGCAGATTCCCTGCTCTCGCCTGACACCGCCGGGGCGCAATTCGTGATAACACAGCTGGTGCGTGGCTGCGCCCAGTTCTTTGCCATACTGTTCCTCAATCAGGCTGCGACCGTATCGATACCTCACGAGTACGCCGCCGATGCGTCCGGGCTTTTCAATGCGGCGCGAAACTTGGGCGGCTCGTTTGGCCTCGCGTTGATCTCAACGCTCCAGGACCGGCGCGAAACCCTGCACGAAGCTCGCCTGTCCGAGTCGATCTCCGCGAATTCCGTGCTTGGCCAGGAGGCCCTTCATCACTTAGGGATTGCCCGCTTGAGCGAGACCATCGCAGCACAGGCCGTGGTCCTGAGCTACGCCGACCTCTATCGCATCTTCGGCGTACTGATGCTGTTGCTGATTCCCCTGGCATTCATGTTGACGGCGCTACCCAAGGATGCGGATATCTCAATGGGCCATTGAACCATCGTCTCAGAGCTCGGATGAATTTGATTGCCCGTTCCTGGAAGGTGTGCAGATCTGCAGCGAGTGGCAGGGGCGCCTACCTACGACGGAGGTGCCAGCGGTAAACGCGAATGACCGCCGCAGACAATAAATCTGTGCTGCGCGGTCAACTGCAATTGCGTATCGATCAGACATGCTCGTCTGCAGTTCATCCTTGTAGACAAAATGCCGCCGAGTCGTCTGGAATGGAAAATCTTGCGATCGCTGCAGCCGCGCGAAGGTGCCAGCCTACGGCGGGCAGCTGAAGATGGCATGTGGCATTCCTGATGGCCAACTTTCACAGAACGTTGGGCGGACGGAGCTATCGTTTTGAGGATTTAAAGGCGGTCCTGGCATGCGCATCGGCGCGCCGCTCGGGAGACGAGCTCGCAGGCATCGCCGCTGAATCCGAGGAGCAGCGGATGGCCGCTCGCATGGTGCTCGCGGACATCCCTTTGAAAACGTTCCTCAGCGATGCCGTCATCCCTTATGAGACGGATGACGTCACCCGCCTCATCATCGACACCCATGACGCCGTCGCATTTGCGCCGGTGGCGAGCCTGACCGTCGGCGGCCTGCGCGACTGGCTATTGTCCTATGCAGCCGATGCCGACGCATTGCGGGCGCTTGCACCGGGTCTGACGCCGGAAATGGCGGCAGCAGTCAGCAAGATCATGCGCAATCAGGATTTGGTTGCGGTCGCAGCCAAGTGCGAAGTGGTTACCGCGTTTCGATCGACCGTTGGCCTCAAGGGCCGACTGTCCAGCCGGCTGCAACCCAATCATCCAACGGACGACCCCAGGGGCGTGATGGCGTCGACCATCGATGGATTGAGATTCGGCATCGGTGACGCGGTCATCGGCATCAATCCCGCGACCGATAACGTCGATGCCTGTGTTGCCTTGTTGCGTTTTCTCGACGAGTTGCGCCGGCGACTCGCCATCCCCACGCAGTCCTGCGTGCTATCGCATGTCACGACAACCCTGCAGGCCATCGAATCCGGCGCCCCGGTCGACCTCGTGTTCCAGTCGATCGCCGGAAGTCAGCTCGCGAATGCCGGATTCGGCGTCAACTTGAACCTGCTGTCGGAGGCACAGAATGCAGCGCTGTCGCTGCATCGCGGAACCATCGGGAGCAATGTCATGTATTTCGAAACCGGCCAAGGCAGCGCGCTGTCCTCCAACGCGCATCACGGTGTCGACCAGCAGACCATCGAGACGCGTGCCTATGGCGTTGCACGGGCATTCGATCCGTTTCTGGTCAACACCGTTGTCGGCTTCATCGGCCCGGAATACCTCTACGATGCCAAACAGATCATCCGCGCGGGACTGGAAGACCACTGTTGCGGCAAGCTCCTTGGACTGCCGATGGGTGTCGACGTCTGTTATACGAATCACGCGGAGGCGGACCAGGACGATATGGATACTCTCATGACCGTCTTGGCCGTGGCGGGCGTCAGCTTCCTGATTGCGGTGCCCGGGGCGGACGATGTCATGCTGAGTTATCAAAGCCTCGGGTACCATGACGTGCTCGGCCTGCGCCAATTGATGCGCTTGCGCCCTGCGCCGGAGTTCGACGCGTGGCTGGATAAAATGGGCATGCTCGATGGCCGGGGGCTCTTGTCGCCGCAGCCGCCGCCCACCTCTCTTACGCTTCAGCTTCTGAGTTAGTCGGATTCTCAATGCAAGATCCCCGCGAGTTGACGCCGGACCTCTGGACACGGCTGCGAGCGTTCACTCGTGCCCGCATCGGGCTGGAACGTTGCGGCGACGGAATTCCTACAGCAGAGCTGCTGCGGTACCAGCTCGACCATGCCCGAGCGCGTGATACCGTCAATCGGGAGGTCGATTTTGCCGCCATCGAGGCACAACTGGGCGATCGGCGTATTCTGCGCGTGCACAGCGCCGCGACTGACCGCTCGCTCTATGTTCGCCGGCCCGATCTCGGCCGGCGCTTGAATCCTGACAGCCGCGCGCTGCTCGCGCGTGAGCATGCGGACGAACCGTGGGATGTCGTCTTTATCATCGCGGACGGACTGTCGTCGGCCGCGGTGAACGACCATTCGGCGGCAACATTCCGCGCATGCTTGGAACGCCTTTCCGAATGGAAATTGGCGCCGGTCGTGCTGGCCGCACAAGCTCGCGTTGCGTTGGGTGATGAAGTCACCACGCTGCTCAATGCCGATTTGTGCGTGGTTCTGATCGGCGAGCGACCGGGTCTGTCGGTGTCCAACAGCCTCAGCATTTATTTGACCTGGCAACCCAGCGTCGGACACCGCGATGCCGACCGTAACTGCATATCCAACATCCACGCAGATGGCCTTGGTTACGAACACGCCGCCGACAAGGCTTTTTGGCTACTGTCGCAGGCGAAACGCCGCCGCTTATCGGGTATCGCGTTGAAGGAAAATGCGTCGCCGCAGAGCCCCAACTTGAGCAACCTGCCCGCCCCGTTGCCAGCACTCGGCGAGAATGGCCACCCGTGATGTTCCCAGAACCCCCACCGACTTTTCATGGGCGTGGGTTCTTTCTCGCTATCGAGGGCGCAGCCATGGCTGCGGACCCGCCACGGCGCTCATCATGGCGAGCATCTCACTGCTTGCGATGGTGTATTACAAACGTCTGGTTTTCAGCCTGTTCGTCGCGATGCTCACTCTGTCCTGGTTGTACTTTCGCTTCACCCCCAGCTTACGCGCTCAGGCGGTCGCCGACCCGTTGCTGAATTCGATCAAGCTCCCCACTATCTTTCGATCAGCAGTCGACCCAGGAAGCGGCCGAGATCGAGGGAACGCTTGATGTTGCTCAGCACATCTGGTGCCCGCTCGGCGCCGAGCCATACCGGACTTTGCGCTCGCTACCCGAATTCGACGCCGGTCAGGCGCACCGAGGTATCCCACAGTTTCGCAGCTACGATCGGATCTTGTGCTTGTGGCGCGATTTTGCCCGCTCCCGGCATACCCTTCATTTCCATCATGCCGTCCGGCCCGTAATAACCACTGTTTGCGGACTGAAGCGCTGTCGCAGCATATAAAATGGGTAATGATCCCATCGCGGCGGACTGAAACGCCAGCGGCGCCAACAGCCGAAAAATAAACGTCTGAATGCTTGATTGCCCGAACGCATTCGATACCAGATCGGTGCTCGCAACCCCCGGGTGCGCTGCGTTGCTCATGATGTTCCATCCGCCTCGGTCGCTTCTTCGTTGCAGTTCCAGCGCAAACATCAGGTTGGCCAGCTTCGACTGATTATAGGCGACCATGGGTTTGTAACTTCGCTCGGATTGCAGATTGTCGAAATCGATTGCTCCTTTAAGGTGCGCGATGCTGGAGACTTGGACAACCCGCGGACGGGAGGATTTTCGAAGCAGAGGCATTAGTTGGGCGGTGAGCGCAAAATGCCCGAGGTAGTTGGTTCCGAATTGCAATTCAAATCCATCTACCGTCAGTCTGCGCTTCGGCGGGGCCATGACTCCGGCATTGTTTACCAAAAGATCAAGGCTTGGTCGTTCCGCCACCAACTTGGAACAGACCGCCTTGATAGATGCAAGCGAGGCCAAATCGACCAGCTCAAATTTCACCGCGGCGTTTGGTGACGCGGCGCGAATCTTTCTCGCGGCGTCAAGACCCTTGTCCGGATTTCTCCCCAGGAGCGTGACCTCTGCGCCAGCCCGCGCCAAGGCCAGGGCCGTCTCGAAGCCAAGTCCACCCACCCCTGTGACGATTGCGGATCGTCCAGTTTGCGCAGGAACCGAAAACAATTGTTTGCTCGCCATTTTTTGACCCTATGGATGTGAACGCCGTCGTGCTCGAGGTGTAACGTAAGGTATTTTGTCAGGCCCTAAGTTGACCCGACAACACACATTCGGATCGGCGTCGCAAAAGATCGATTGCGCTGTGTCCTCGGCCAGAGTTCCCTCTTTGGGCCAACCGCCCGAAAGTAGAGCGCATCCCGCCATTCGCCGCACCATTACCGTCCATGAATCGCATACATTTTGTGCTCTGCGGTCAAGTCGTCAGTAGAACACATCCGACATGATCGGGGGACTGTATATTTTTCGACCAACTGGGGACACCATGTCGCAACTCGCGCAGAGCAGCCGGATTGCAATCTCCATATGTTTGTCATCCGCTTGCATGGTGTTTTTCACACCCCATCGAGCCGTCGCCGCTGCAGCGGACGCGAGTCTCGCAGCAAGTGCCGCCGACGGCGGGGAACTCGATGAAGTGGTCGTGAGCGCACAGCGTCGAAGCGAAAGACTGCAGGACGTACCCATCAGCGTCACTGCGTTCAGTGCAAATGAGCTTGTCGCGGCAGGAATAACAGGCACTCCCGATTTACAGGTTCTCACGCCAGGCCTAGTCTTCGGATCGCAGGCGGGTTTTGCGCAACCGTTTATACGCGGTGTCGGAACTGTCGCCGCCGGCCCCGGCATCGAGAATCCGATTGCCATCTACGTCGACGGCGTCTACTACGGGGCTTCCGCGAGCGGCATCATGGCCTTCAACAACATTCAACAGATTGAAGTCGATAAAGGGCCGCAAGGAACTCTTTTTGGCCGAAACGCCACCGGCGGCCTGATTCAAGTGACTACCAAAACGCCGTCCGACTCGTTTGGCGGGAACATCAGCGCCACGTACGGCAACTATGCGACCGCGGGTACCGACTTTTACCTTACCGGCGGTGTGACGAGTAATCTCGACGCAGATTTAGCTGTCCATTTCCTGCATCAGGGAGACGGCTATGGGGTCAATGTTCTCACCGGTCGAGCCGTCGGCTTGACACAGGATCTTGCCGCCCGCAACAAGTGGCTTCTGAAGACTTCGGACGACACGGAAGTCACATTGATTCTCGACTACGGCGTCACACATTTCGTGCCGAATTATACCGCGGCTCCAGGAACGACTGCCCTAGGCGCTCCCGCCACACCATTGTCGAGCCAAGATCTCATCGGGATATATCAACCGTTCGGCAACACTCATCAAGGCGGCGCCAGTTTGCACATCGACCATGACTTCGATGATTTCCGCTTTATCAGCATCACAGCCTATAGACGTACCATACTCAACGTGCAGTCATCGGCACAGTTGACGCCCGATCCCGTGTTCAGCATCAGCAGCGCTAGCAACTTGGACAACGAGCAGATCAGTCAGGAATTTCAGGTTCAATCACTTCCCGGAAATCGCATCAATTGGACCGGCGGCACTTATTTGTACGATGACAATGCCGGCTCAACACCGCCCTCGGTCACCACAGGCGGGCTAATAGCACCGCTCACGTACCTCGATTTTTACGACCATCAGAAGGCATATTCCGTCGCTCTCTATGGACAGGCCACCACGCAGGTCGCCGCCTCGACGAATCTCACGCTCGGGCTTCGATATACAGTCGATCGGCGGGACTTTCGCGGCGAGGAGACGTTAGGCTTTCCAGGTGGAACCTCGCAAGTCATCCCCGATGCAGAGAAAAAGATATTCGACAAGCCCACCTGGCGCCTGGCGCTCGACCATCATTTCTCGACCGATGTGATGGGCTATGTTTCCTACAATCGCGGCTTCAAGAGCGGCGGCTTCAACGACGGCCTGTTGCCGACTACCGCGTTTTCGCCCGAGGTGCTCGATGCCTATGAGGTTGGTGAGAAAGCGACGTTGCTCGACCGCCATTTAAGTCTCGATGCCACCGTGTTTTTTTATAACTATAAAAACATTCAAGCATTTCAGTATTTCTTGAATGGAACCGCCTACGTCTACAACGCTGGCGCCGCCCGCCTGTATGGACTCGATTTCGATGCCAAATGGAAATTCACCGAAAACTTTTCATTGACCGGAGGCGTCGAGGGGTTGCACACCGACTACACCTCCTTTCCCACCGCCGCCATTTCCACACCGGCTCCGGGTGGAGGCACGGCCTACACCATCGGGTCAGCCCAGGGGAATCGCCTGCCCTTCAGTCCCGCCGCCACGGTAAGCCTCACGGCAGACTACTTGATACCGCTCGCCACGCTCGGTGAGCTCAACCTGAGCACGACCTACTCCTACAGCTCCGGGTTTTACGGTGAACCGGACAACCGGCTGCACCAGCCCGCCTATCATGTGGTCAACGCGCAGGTGGCTTGGGATTCGCCCAATAAAATATACACAGTGAAAGGCTGGGGCAGAAATCTGACCAATGCCGACTACGTGAGTTCGATCGGTTCGCAGCCCAATGGCGACTTTGCGGTCTTCGAGCCACCGCGGACTTATGGAGTCACCGTGTCGAGAAACTTTTAGACCAGCGAGGAAGCCATGACACTATTAAGAAATAAGCCAATTCAAGCGAGCCAGGAGGGATCGTTCATTCGGCCCGCGCGCAGATTGGCCAAAGCCGGATGGGTCGCAACTTCATGGGGGGCAGTTTTGCTCATTTCCCTGAGCGCGACCGGCGCCGAGGCGCTCGTGAAGCCGACCGTCAACACCCATCCGGTGACGCCGGAGATCAAACTCGTCGATGACTACAACATGTGGTTCATGGGCGTGGCGCTCGATCCCGACGTTACCAAGCTCAAAGCCGGACTACCGAAGTACATCACGAACGAAACCATCCTCCACGAAGCGCAAAGCCTGCCCTGGGGCGGAACCATGATCGGCTACGATGGCTGGGTACATCTCAATCAAAACGTCGCGCCCGTCTTCAATAAAATACTTCCCTTGGTTAGTGGGTCGGACGCGACCTACTATCAACGCGGTAATGTAGTGATCCGCGAGATCAGCATGAACATCAAGCCGAGCAAGGAGGCTCCCGGCCTGTTTACGATGGGCATTATCGAAAAATACACGATTCGCAGCGGCCGAATCGCGCAAATCGATGAGTTCTATGCTGACACCGCAAGCCTTATCGCACGGCTAGGTGCGTTGGGTGCGTTGCCCGACGGAAAACAATAGCCGTGAGCAACCAAGTCTCGACATCAATAGGAGAACCGAATGACTGAGGACACCGAAGGTTCAACCACGCGAAGAGAGTTCTTCGGCGGCTTGGTCGGCACCGTGCTCGGCGCTGCGGCCGTTGCAGCGACTGTGCCTTCCTCCGCCGCTGCCGCCGCGAGCGCTCCAGCCGAACAGCAGCCCGCCGTGCCGCCCCCCACCCCGGCGCCGCCGGCAGCGACCGACTATCCGCCCTCGCTGCAAGGACTTCGCGGCCAGAATGCCGCGGCGATGGAAGCGGCGCATGCGCTTCGCGACGGAAAAGAACCTCCTGCCGCAGCAGAGGCGGAACCGCTGGACGAGAGTTACGATCTCATCGTTGTTGGGGCTGGCATGAGCGGTCTGGCCGCCGCGTACTTCTTCCGCAAGGCACTTCCCAATGCGAAGGTGCTCATTCTGGACGCCTGCGATGACTTTGGCGGACACGCGCGGCGCAACGAGTTCAACGTGGGTGGTCGACAGGTGATAGCGGCTGGAGGCACTTACCAGGTCATGTTTCCCACGACCTACACGCCAGAGGGCAAGGCGCTGCTGGCAGACATTGGCGTGGATGGAACTCGCTACTACCAGGCGGTCGAGAGCAGCATGGGGCTGACCGGCGGGTACCAATTGCGGCCTGCCATGTTCTTCGATCGAGAAACTTACGGTGTCGATCGGTTGGTGACCAACTCAAAAGACTTCACGGGCACTACGCAGTTGTTCGGCGAGTCAAGCGAATCCTGGGCCCAATTTCTCGCCCGCACCCCACTCTCCAAGGACGCCAAGCATGACATCTTGGTCATGGTCAACGACAGTGCGGATCACATGCCGGGCATCTCGATCGATGCGAAGATCGGGCGCTTACGCAAAATCAGCTATGCCGACTACCTCACTCAATTCTTGAAGATCCGCCATGAGGCGCTACAGTTCGTGCAGAATCAAATGGGCGCGGCCTTGCTCAATGTCGGCGCAGGACCCGACTCTTTCAGCGCATGGCGCGCATACAATGCCCACTATCCTGGCTTCCAAGGCATGAATCTGCCGCCGATCCGGGTATCGGACATTGTGAACAACGATCAGATCGTCCCCGACATCCATTTGCCCGACGGCAATGCGGGTCTCGCCCGGCTTCTCGTGCGTTGGCTGATCCCAGGGTCCCTCCCGGGTGAAACCATGGAGGATTCCATATCACCTCATGTTGACTATTCTCTGCTAGATCGCCCCGAGAACGGGGTTCGCATCCGGTTGAGCGGCACCGTCATCAGGGCGCGGCATGAAGGCGATCCTGCAACGGCGAAATCGGTAGCGGTGACCTACCTTAAGGACGGGAAGTTTCAACAGGTACGCGCCGCCACCTGCGTCTTGGCCTGCTTCAACGCCATCATCCCGTACCTATGCCCCGAACTCCCTGATAGCCAGAAACAGGCGCAGCATCGGCTGGTGCGAAAACCACTGGTGGTGACCACGGTGGCGCTCACCAATTGGCATGCCTTCGCGAAGCGAGGAGTTCAGATGATTACTTCTCCCAATAGTTTTTACTATGGCTCCCTCCTCGACCTTGGATACAATTTAGGCGCATACCGCGGTTCACTTGGCCCGGACGAACCGGCAACGGTCATGATGATGCATGCGCCCAGCTTTCCCGGCATGCCCGCCCGGGAACAATTTCGCGCCGGACGCGCCGAATTGATGGGACTCACCGTCGAGGATTTCGAACATCGCGCTCGCGAGCAGCTCGACCGCGCACTCGGTGCCAGTGGCTTCGACTCCAAACGTGATATCGCTGGCATCACGGTCAACCGCTGGGCACACGGCTATGCTTGCGGGGACAATGATCTATACGACCCCGACTGGTCGTATGCCGAATCATCCTGGGTCAAGGGCCGGCAACGCTTTGGACGGATTGCCATCGCCAACTCCGACGCCGCTGGTGTATCCATGACTCAGGCTGCGTACGACCAGGCGAATCGCGCCGTCAAGGAGCTCATTGATAATGTGGTGGAACCGACGTTCTATTTCAGTAATCCGCCTCGCGGTTGACTCGACGGTATTTGGCAAGGTTGTGCATGAGGCGGGATACAGGAGCCTCGGGGTTCGATGCTGAGCGCAACGATGGCCCGTCGGAGGCTGACCGAAGCACCAGGAGCGCGGCAGCGGCCGCTCCCCGGTTCATTCACGATGGACATCGGTCAAGGAGCAATTCCGAGATTCAGCGGTCAATCGAGAGTTCATGTGCGACCGGAGCAAAAAGCCTGGCGCGAAAACTCTGAGGCGACACCCCGAACCATCGCCGAAATGCGCGGCTGAAGGCGCTCAGTTCGGAATAGCCCAGAGTATTGCTTATTTCCAGGATGGGCACGTAGCGCTGGCGAATATGCCGCTCCGCCAGTTCGCGCCTGACCAAATCGATGACGTTGGAGAAGTTCAACCCATAACGCGCCAACTGCCGCTGCAAAGTCCAGCGCTGCAGGCCAATCGCGTCAGCCACTGCTTCGACCAAGGGAATACCTTCAGGCAGGCGACATCTGATTTCACCTTTAACACGGTCGAGCAAGGAAACGACGCCGGTGCCGCCGCCGATCCGTACTAGCTGATCGCAAAGTAGACTTGCCCGGTGCAGATTTCCTTGCGGCATGCGCTGAGTGAGCCGCTCGCGGCGAAATATGATTGCATTCGTGCGTTGTCCAAAATGCACCTGTGCCGAAAAGGCTTGGCGGTGCTGCCGACACTCGCCAGGCTTAGGGTGCTCGAAGTGGATTTCCTCGGGAGACCATTGGGCACCCAAACAATGTCGCAGCACATTCAAAAACATCCCAAGGGTCAGCTCAGCGTCCTGGCGGCGCTCAATGATGCCGCCGTCGAGGATGCGATACTCCAGTCTCATCAATTCGCCATGACGTCTGAAGGCCGTGTGAGTCGCCTGCTGATGATAGGGAAAGAACCTGGCCAGATTCACCAGCGCCGCTTCCAAGGTGGTTGATGCGATGGCGATTGCACCGATGAGCCCGAGCATTTCCGGTTTGAATTGCTGGCCATACATCAATCCAAAAGTTTCGTTGCATGTATCGAGCGCCGCCAATTCCATCATCTGAACATATGAAGCGAGGTCGAGAGGTCGGTTGACGTCGCTGCAATGGTCCTCCGACAATCCGACACCCGAAAACACCCTGTCAGGAACCCCTCCATTTCGAGACAAAAATTCAGTAAATCCCGTCGTCGCCGCCGCCAGCACATGACAGCGACTAGGAGGGCTATGCACGAGTTTCGGTGACGCCAAAAAGTTTCATCCCGGGATGTTATTAAAACCTGATCAGGGCAATCGTGCGATCGGTCTAAAGCGAGATATGCTGGACCCCCGCAAAATCATATTGACAATATAGTGTTATCGTGTCAATTAGTATATTAAAAGCAATTGAATGAAACGGACACGGTTCTCGCTGACGGTTTTGCCGCGATTGTCGACTGCGTGGCGCCCGTGGATTCATCGCATGCCTTGGAGGCTGGAGGCCGGATAGTTCAGAAGGCATGCCCAATGAAAATTGACAAAAATGGGCTGTATGTAAAAATTCACAGCAACAAGCTTGGACCGCGGGAACAATCGAAATTGAAGACGAAATCAAACGAGACGCCTGTTCCCGCAAACGACGAGCAACGACGGGGGACCATTTTGACGGCCTCGTTGGAGTGTTTTTTGAAGTTCGGGTACGCGAAGACTTCTTTGGACGACATCGCACGATCGGCCAATCTTTCGCGGCCGTTGCTTTATTTGAAATACCGGAACAAGGAAGAGATTTTGCGAGCGGTCTTCAATCATCTCGTCGGCGGGGGTTATGAAGTGGCCAAGAAGTTGATCGCTGCGCGGGGGAAGAAGCTGGCGACGCTCATGGATGTGTATGAGTGGGTTCTATTGAAGCCTTGGGAAAAGGTGATGGGTCAGGCGATGTCCGCGGAGTTCTATGACACATGCAGGCGTCTATGTCCGGACGTTTGCAGCCAACATGACAAAATGTTGTCGAGGTGGGTCACGACGGTACTGGGAAATAAAGAACAGGCGGACGTCTTCATACTGGCGGCCCACGGCCTGAGTACCGATCTGCCGCCTCCGAAAGTGCTGAGACGACGTTTGGCGGTCTTGGCGGAGCGCTTTGTCCAAAATCCCAGCGAATGTATTGCCGACTAACGACGTCAGTAATTTCCGTCCAAAAACCGTGGTGCGAGGCGCTATCGTCGTACCGAGGAGTAGCTGCCGCGAAACCCTTGCTCGCGCCATAAGGCGGAATGGATGGCCACGCCGCCGACACCCTGCCGATACCAGCGCGCGACTTGCACTCGAAACGGCTCAACGGATGAAATCGTACTGCTGGCACGGCGAGGTGCGCCGAGGACCGCGCCGATCGCCGCGTCATCCGGCAGCGGCGCGTCCTTCGCAATGAGCTGCGGCTCCTCGATGCTGGCGATGATCGTAAGCGGGCCACCGCAGCGCGT
>Ga0116226_10004737_pt1 | contig 12065 bp, 8 predicted proteins | sample S1TSphfallax_FD_89692 | JGI IMG/M metagenome (GOLD analysis project Ga0116226, IMG submission 89692) | Host-associated microbial communities from peat moss isolated from Minnesota, USA - S1T2_Fa - Sphagnum fallax MG | ecosystem: Host-associated > Plants > Peat moss > Unclassified | place: USA... | reverse complement strand
GCCTTCGCCCGCACAGACCGAACGCGGCTTGGGCAATGGTGGTGGACCACGGACCACCTACTCTTGGGCGCAGTCGCCATCCTGATCGGCCTGGGCGTCATGCTATCGTTCGCGTCGAGCCCGGCTGCGGCAGCGCGGATCGGCTATCACGACCCTTTTCATTTCGCTGTGCGCCAGTGCGTCTTCGCCGCGCTCGGCGCCGCCATCCTATTAGGTGTCTCGACGCTCAGCCCTCGGGGCATACGCCGTGTCGCCTTCTTCACCTATGGCGGCGCTATCCTGATCATGATGGCGCTGCCCTTTATGGGCCACGCCGCCAAGGGGGCGGACCGGTGGCTGGCGATTGGCGGCTTTTCGCTCCAGCCGTCGGAGTTCATGAAGCCGGCGCTGATCATCCTGGCGTCCTGGATGTTCGCCGAAGGGCGTAAGGGGACGGGCGTGCCGGGCGTCTCCATCGCCTTTGCGCTCTACGGTCTGGCTGTGCTGCTGCTGCTGCTTCAGCCGGACGTGGGCCAGACGGTGCTGATCACGGTCGCATTCGGCGCCGCCTTCTTCATGGCGGGCGTGCCGTTACGATGGATCGTGGGCCTGGGCGCCTTCGCCAGCGGCGGCTTCGTGGTGATCTATTTCGCCTTCAGCCACGTGGCCGCGCGCTTCCACAAGTTCCTGAGCCCCGACGGGGCCGACACCCACCAGGTCGATTCCGCGGCGGAGGCTATTCGGGCCGGCGGCTTGATCGGGCGCGGCCCCGGCGAGGGCGTGATGAAGCGTCACGTGCCCGACCTGCAGACCGATTTCATCTATTCCGTCGCCGCCGAGGAGTACGGACTGATTTTTTCGCTGTTCCTGATCTCGCTGTTCGCCTTTCTGGTTGTGCGGGGGCTGTACAAGTCGATGAAGCTGACCGATCCCTTCGAACAGGTGGCGTCGGGCGGGCTGTTCGTCCTGGTGGGGCAGCAGGCGCTGATCAATGTAGCGGTGAATTTGAATATGATACCCACTAAGGGCATGACCCTGCCCTTCATCTCCTACGGCGGCTCCTCCATGCTGGCCATGGCCCTTACGCTGGGCATGGCCCTGGCCCTCACCCGCAGACGCCCCGGCGCCTACGCCTATGGCGAGGACACCGCAGCACCGAGCGGCCTCGTCTGGACCGGTCGCTGAGGCCCCTGTGCTCCAACAGGATCGTGCGAATACAGAACTCCAACGCCTCGCCGTGATCGCGGCCGGGGGCACCGGTGGCCACATGTTTCCGGCGGAAGCCTTGGCTCGAGCGCTCAAGGCTCGCGGCTGGCGCGTTGTGCTGGCAACCGACGCCCGCGGCGACCAGTACGCCAAGGACTTCCCCGCGGAGGAAAAGCTCGCGCTCGACGCCGCCACCGTCTCGCTCCGCCGCCCCCTCCAGGCGATAGCAGGAGTATTTCGCATCTTAGCTGGTCGGCGTGAGGCGATTGCAGCGTTTAGGCGGCTAAAACCCGACATTGTCGTCGGCTTTGGCGGCTATCCCTCCCTGCCCGCTCTGTTGGCGGCCAAGCGGCAAGGCGTTCGCCGCATCATCCATGAGCAGAATGCGGTTCTGGGGCGCGTGAACCGCCAGCTGTGCGGCGGCGTCGATCTGGTCGCCTGCGCCTTCCCGACGCTAAAGAAGGCGCCCCGCAACCTGCGGCCCGTCGTAGTCGGCAATCCCGTTCGCGCCGACATCGGCGCCCTGTATAACGAGCCCTATCCGGACCCTGCCAGGGCCGTGCGGATCCTGGTCACGGGGGGCAGCCAGGGCGCGCGGCTGCTGTCGGAGATCACGCCCGCCGCTATCGCCGCCCTGCCCGAAGATATCCGCTTGCGCCTGCGCGTTGAGCAGCAGACCCGGATGGAGTCGCTGGAGTTCGCCCGCGAGACCTATCGCCGCGCCGGGGTGGACGCAGAGGTTTCGCCCTTCTTCCGCAATATGGCCGCACGGCTGACCGGGGCGCACCTGGTCATCGGCAGAGCGGGCGCATCCACGGTCTGCGAACTGGCGACAGCGGGGCGTCCCTCGATCCTCGTACCGCTGGGCATCGCCGCAGACGACCACCAGCGCTACAACGCCAAGCTCCTGACCGACGTCGACGCCGCCCTGGCCATCGCAGAGCGCAACTTCACCGCAGAAAACCTGACCGCGGCGCTGCTGCATCTGTTGTCGTCGCCCGCGCGCCTGACCGCCATGGCCGCGGCGGCCCACGGCGTCGCCCAGCCGGAGGCGGCGGAGCGCCTCGCTGACCTGGTCGAGCAGACGGTGCGGTAGAAGCCACGCTTGTCCCGGCGGGACGGGAGTGCGAAAGCCTGCTCACATCCTTACACCGCTCGCTTTTTCGGGTTCTTCCAAGACATGTCTCCCGCCCGCCTTCGCCCCACCCCGTTCGATATCGGCCCCGTGCATTTCATCGGCATCGGCGGCATTGGCATGAGCGGGATCGCCGAGATCATGCTGAAGATCGGCTATGCGGTGCAGGGCAGCGACGCCAAACCTTCCGCCAATACCGAGCGGCTGGGGGCCTTGGGCGCTCGTATCTCAATCGGCCATGACGCCAGCCACATCGACGGCGCTGCAGCGGTCGTCTTCTCCACCGCGGTCAAGGCCGACAACCCTGAGATGGTCGAAGCCCGCGCCCGGCGCATCCCCATTGTTCGCCGGGCGGAGATGCTGGCGGAGCTGATGCGGCTGCACTTTTCGGTCGCGGTCGGGGGCACTCACGGCAAGACCACCACTACCTCCCTGATCGCCGCCCTATTGGACGCCGGCGGCCTCGACCCGACCGTAGTCAACGGCGGCATCATCAACGCCTATGGCACAAACGCCAAGGTGGGCGAGGGCGACTGGATGGTGGTGGAGGCTGACGAAAGCGACGGCTCGTTCCTGCGGCTGAAATCCACCGTCGCCGTCGTCACCAATATCGATCCCGAGCACCTGGATCATTACGGCGACTTTGACGCCGTAAAACACGCCTTCTGCGAATTCGTAGAGAACATCCCCTTCTACGGCTTCGCCGCCGTCTGCCTCGACCACCCCGAGGTGCAGTCCCTGGTGTCGCGCATCCAGAACCGCCGGCTGATCACCTATGGGACCAACCCCCAGGCCGAGGTCCGCGCTGTGAATATCGAGATGGGCCCAGACGGCGGCTGTTTCGACGTCCACATCGCGCCCCGCGACGGCGGCGCCCTCGTCTACGAACAGCTCAAGCTGCCGATCACAGGGCGCCATAACGTGCTGAACTCCCTGGCCGCCCTGGCCGTGGCGCGGGAGCTGGGCGTCAGCGAGGCGGCCATCCGCGCCGGTCTAGCGGGCTTTGGCGGGGTGAAGCGCCGCTTCACCACCACGGGCGTCGTGGGCGGCGTGCGGATTGTAGACGACTATGGCCACCATCCGGTCGAGATCACAGCGGTCTTGGCCGCAGCGCGAGAGCTTTTGAACGGCGCGGCCGGCAAGGTGATCGCCATCGTCCAGCCCCACCGCTATTCGCGCCTAAGGGATCTGTTCGACGAGTTCTGCGCCTGTTTCAACGACGCGGACTGCGTCATCGTCGCCGACGTCTACGCCGCGGGCGAAGCGCCGTTAGAGGATGTGAACCGGGATGCGCTGGTCGAAGGCCTGCGCCGCTTTGGCCACCGCCATGTGGTCGCCCTGGAGGGGCCGACCGCCCTGCCCCCGCTGATCGCCGAGCAGGCTGCCAGCGGCGACGTGGTGGTGTTCCTGGGCGCCGGCGACATCACCACCTGGGCCTACGCCTTGCCAGGCCAACTCGAGGCCCTGGTTTGACCACAGCTGGGGCTAGCGACTGGCGCGACAGCCTGCCGCCGGTGCGTGGGCGTTTACAGCTCGACGCGCCGCTGGCGCCCTACACCTGGCTGCGGGTCGGCGGCCCAGCGGACGCGCTGTTCTTGCCGAGCGACGAGGCTGACCTGGCGGCCTTTCTCAAAGCGCTTGATCCAGCGGTTCCCGTGACGGTGCTCGGCGTCGGCTCCAACACCTTGGTGCGCGATGGAGGCGTGGAAGGAGTCGTCATCCGGCTGGGCCGCGGTTTCGCCGACATCAAGGCCCTGGACGGCGCGCGGCTGCGGGCGGGCGCCGCCGCGCTCGACGCTCAGGTGGCGCGGACCGCGGCCCAGGCTGGCGTCGGCGGCCTGGAGTTCTATACCGGCGTGCCGGGCGCTATAGGCGGCGCCTGTATGATGAACGCCGGCTGCTATGGCGCTGAAACCCGCGAGGTGCTGGTCGAAGCCTACGCCCTGACCCGCCAAGGCGAGCCGGTCACCCTTTCGAACGCGCAGATGGGCTTCAGTTATCGCAAAAGTGCAGCGGCGGCGGATGGCGGGCTGATCTTCACCGGCGCGCTGTTTGCGGGCCGGCCCGACGATCCCGTCGCCGTGACCCAGCGCATGTCCGAGATCACCGCTCGCCGCGAGACCTCTCAGCCGATCCGCGAGAAAACCGGGGGCTCGACCTTCAAGAACCCACCAGGCCATAGCGCCTGGAAACTGGTGGACGAGGCCGGCTGGCGCGGCAAGCGCCACGGCGGCGCGATGTTCTCTACCCTTCACGCCAACTTCCTGATCAATACAGGCGACGCCACCGCAGCCGACCTGGAAGGGCTGGGCGAAGCGGTGCGGGCCGACGTGCTTGAGACGTTCGGCGTGACGCTGGAGTGGGAAGTGAAGCGGATTGGGCGGACGGCAGGGGAATAGTCGCCTGAGCTTTTGATTGTCACGCGGCGCGCCCCCTGGGCGCGCCTGCACCGAGCCGTCAGCCCCTCTGTTGCACCGCTGCCGCCACGAGATTTTATGATCGCGGCGCGCGATGTGGCGAAAGCAGCCGCCGAACCGCCAGGATGGAGCCAGTTCTGCTTATATTACAGCCCGTTACTCCCAGACAGCCGCCGCCTCGATCCGCACTTTAGGTTTCCGAGGCCTTACCCGATGAAACTTCCGTTATGACCGCATTAAGGAGGTTCTGGTTCTGTTGGTCGTCAACACTCAAGCCGGCATGACGCCGACCTCGCTCGCGCCCGAGCAGGCCGGCCACTTTGGAATGGACTTCGATCATCTCGTGCAGTCGATTATAGTAGAGCACGTTTCATGCCCGCGGTAATGCGCGGCGCGCCAAAGGCTAAGGCGCAGTCGTCGACGCGCGCCCCGTCCGCTGGGCGTGGGCCAGCGCAAGGCGGCTCCAATCAAGGGGGATACAGGGCGCCGCAGCCGCGACGCCGGCCCACCGCGCCCTCGAAACTCACCGGCCCCGGTATCAAGCCCCAGACGGCGTTAAGCTTGGCGCTGGTCGTGCTGAGCGCCGGGGTGGCGCTGATGCTGGCGACCGGCGGACGCGCCCATGCCCTGGCCGAACATGTCGAGAGCGCCTTCGCTGGCCGGCTCGCCGGCGTCGGCTTCCAGGTCAAGTCGGTCGAGCTGGAGGGCGCATCGCGCTTCTCTGTGCCCTACATCCTGCGGGCCGCAGGCGTAACCCAGGGCGAGCCGATGCTGGGCCTCGACCTGGAAGCTATTCGTCAACGCGTGGAGAAGGTCGGCTGGGTCAAATCCGTGCGCGTCCTTCGCCTGATGCCCGATACCTTGATGATCGCGGTAGCTGAGCGCCCGCGCTTGGCCGTCTGGCAGGTCGGCGGCAAAAGTTATGTGATCGATCCCACGGGCCAGATCATCCCCGAGGCCGACCCCGGCCTATTCGTCGATCTACCGCTCATCGTGGGCGACGGCGCAAATCTATCGGCCGCCGCCCTCCTGCCGGAACTCGCCACGCGGCCGCGCCTGATGAGCCGGCTGGATGCGGTGGTGCGGGTCGATGAGCGACGCTGGGATCTGCGCCTTAAAGACGGCAGCCTGATCCAACTGCCAGCCCAAAACGAAGACGCCGCCCTGATCCAGCTCGACCAGCTAGACCAGAAGGACCGTCTGCTCGATCTCGGTTTCCAGCGCGTCGATCTGCGCGACCCGGAAATGATCGCGGTCAGGCCGCGCGACGCCACCGCTCAAGACGGCGCCATGCCTCAAACGGCGCCGCCGCCACCAGACCCGACGGCGCCTGCCGCCCAAACCGCGACGCCGCAAACCGCGGCCTCGAGCCAGCAACCCCCGGCCGCGACGCGAAGCGTCCCAGCCCTAGCGCCCGGAGCGTGAATCTAATGTCCACCCTGCGGGACCGGCGCGAGGCGCGAGATGGCTTGAAAGCCCTGTCCGGAGGACGCTCGTCCCTGGTGGCGGCGGTCGATCTGGGGGCGTCGAAAGTGGGCTGCTTCATCATGAAGCCCGATGGGCCTAAGCGCGAGGATCGCACGGTCCATGTCGCGGGCGTCGCCCATGTCCGCTCCAACGGCGTGCGCGGCGGCCAGATCATCAATATGGACGAAGCCGCCGCCGCCATCGCCCAGGCCGTCGAGCGTGCGGAGAAGATGGCCGGCGTCAATGTCTCGGGCGTTACGATCACCTGCGCCGGCGGACAGCTCGCCAGCCACCGGGTCAGCGCGTCGGTTCCGCTTGGCGCCCGACCGATCACCGATCATGACCTGTTTCGCGCCCTCCAGCTTGGGGTGAACCAGTCGCGTTTTCCCGGCCGCCACGCCATCCACCTCCTGCCGATCGCCTGGTCGATCGACGGAGCGAAGGGCGTACGCGATCCCCGCAACATGTTCGGCCGCAATCTCGGCCTGGACTTACTTGTGGTGACCATGAGTGAGACAGCCTTCCAGACGCTCGGCCACTGTTTGGAGCTGGTGCACCTTCAGCTCGATAGCGTCGTCGCCGCCCCCTTCGCTTCCGCGCTGGCGGCTCTGGAAGACGATGAGATGGATCTCGGCTGCATCTGCATCGACATGGGAGGCGGCTCGACCTCGGTGGCGGTGTTCGGCGAGGGCTCCCTGCTCCATGTCGACAGCCTGACTGTGGGCGGCGGCCATGTTACCGCCGATATCGCGCGGGGGCTCTCTACCACCACCGCGGGCGCCGAACGGATCAAGACCCTCCACGGCTCGGCCATCGCCTCAGCCAATGAAGATCGTGAGATGATCGAGGCGCCGCCCCGGGGCGACGACCCCGGCGCCGGCCCCGTCATCGCGCCGCGCAGCCTGCTGAAAGGCATTATCGCCCCCCGCGTCGAAGAGACGCTGGAGCTGGTGCGCGAGCGGTTGAAAGCCTCAGGCGCCCCGCTGGAACGCGGCGCGAGCATCGTGCTGACGGGCGGCGCCAGCCAGTTAACCGGCGTGCGCGAAACCGCGGTCAGGGTGTTCGACCGGCCTGTTCGCCTGGGTCGCCCCCGGCGCGCACCCCATTTAGCCGACGCCGCCTCCGGCCCCGCCTTCTGTGCGGCGGCAGGCGTGTTGCACCGAGCGGCCTTTGGCCCGCGCGAAGCTGTCTCCGCCAAGGTGCTAGCGGCGGGCGGGCGGGTGGCGCCTCGCGAACCGGTCGATCCGGACGCAGGCGTTCTGGCCAGGGCGGCAGGATGGTTGAGGGATAATCTGTAAGCGACCGATGAATCAGGCCCGCGCGGCCCATGCGCTGAAAAATCGCTGAGCCAAGCAGGACGAATCTCGCTAGCGTCTGCGTTCAGGGGTCGTGCTGTGCGTCGATCCGCCCAAATCCCTTAATTAAATCAATTCGCTAAAAATTAATTCAAAGGCTGGACGCGTCCACGACTCAGCGTAATCAGTTAACTACGAGTTAAGGATAAAGGCTTCTTATTCGTGTTGGAGGCACGGCCAACCGGTCGCTGCTTCGGACCCGAAAAGGCCGGCAGTTCAGGATCGAATTCCATGGCTATTCATCTGTCGGCGCCTCGCGCCACCGAACTAAAGCCCCGGATCGTCGTTTTCGGCGTCGGGGGAGCCGGCGGCAACGCCGTCAACAACATGATTGAGGCCGGGCTCGAAGGCGTGGAGTTCGTGGTTGCGAACACCGACGCCCAGCAGCTCCAGTTCTCCAAAACTGATCGGCGCATCCAGCTCGGCGCCCAGGTGACCCAAGGGTTGGGCGCCGGCGCCCATCCTGAAGTCGGTATGAGCGCGGCGGAAGAAAGCTATGCTGAGATAAGCGAGCATCTCGAAGGCGCCCACATGGTGTTTATCACCGCCGGCATGGGTGGCGGCACCGGCACGGGCGCGGCGCCGATCATCGCCAAGGCGGCGCGGGAACGCGGCATTCTGACAGTGGGCGTGGTCACCAAGCCGTTCCACTTTGAGGGTCGCCATCGCATGCGTCTGTCCGACGCTGGTGTGTCCGAGCTACAGCGCTACGTCGATACCCTGATCGTTATTCCGAACCAGAACCTGTTCCGGGTCGCCAATGAGCGCACCACCTTCGCCGAGGCCTTCGCCATGGCCGACCAGGTGCTGCATTCCGGCGTGCGCTCGATTACAGATTTGATGGTGATGCCAGGCCTGATCAATCTCGACTTCGCTGATGTCCGTTCGGTGATGACTGAGATGGGCAAGGCCATGATGGGCACGGGTGAAGCCGCCGGTGAAGATCGCGCCCTGATGGCCTCGCAAAACGCCATCGCCAATCCGCTGCTGGATGAGGTCTCCCTGAAGGGCGCCCGCGCCGTGCTGGTCAATGTCACCGGCGGCCTGGATATGACCCTTCTTGAGGTCGATGAAGCGGCCAACGCCATCTCCTCAGAAGTCGATCCCGACGCCAATATCATCTTCGGCGCCGCGTTCGATCCGGCGCTCGAGGGCCGCATGCGGGTGTCTGTCGTAGCGACCGGTATGGACGCCGCCGCCGTCGTGCAGCCCGAGACCATCGGACGCTTCCAAAGCGCCCGCCCGACGTCTCAGACTACAGCCGCGGCCCCTGCGCCGACGGCGGCGCGGACGGTTCAGACTTCCGCAGCCACAAGCTCCCGTTACGCTCGCACGGCGGAGCCGACGGCGAAGGCGGCGCCTGCGGTCGAACCGCAAGCCGACGCCATGGTTTGGCCGGAGCCGGCGCGTGCGCCGGAGCCCGTTCGCGCTGAAGCGCCTTCGGAACCCCGCGTTGCTGCGACCGAGGCGCCGCCCGTAATCCGCATCATCGATCCTTCTGCGGAAGAGGACAGCACCGATGCTTATGGCAGTGGCCTCGGGCTGTCGTCCGGCTACGATGCGCGCCGCGCCAGCCCCGCGCCCTTGAACAACGAGCCGCGCCAAAAAGGCGGGTGGTTGAGCCTGTTCGGGGGTTCGCGCCCTCGCGAGGAAGCGCAACTTGGCCAGACGCGGTCATCCCCGCCGGCAAGGTCAGCGGTTGGCGGCGGCTCGGCCCAGCCTGCGCCGCAGCAGGCGGAGCCCCAGGATGCTGCGGACGATCTGGAGATTCCGTCGTTCCTCAGGCGTTTGGCGAACTGAGACCATCCGTCAAGATCGTTAATCGGGTCTGCAAGGACCCAACCACTTTGAACTCACGCGCCCCAGGAATCCGTTCCTGGGGCGCGAAACATTGGGAAACAGGACGTGTCTTGTCCCATTGCAGGACGTTCCCTAAACGATCAGCTTAGCTAATAGCGGTTCCATAAAGACGGCCCGCTGAGAAGGATGCATTTGTGATCGGTTCGGACGTGCTGCAACATACCCTGGCCGGATCGGCCGTTTGCGCTGGCGTGGGTGTCCATAGCGGTCAGCGGGTTCGTATGGCGATCCGCCCCGCGCCGGCAGGCTCTGGCGTAGTGTTTATCCGCAGCGACATTACAGATCGCGATAATCGAATCCCCGTCTCCGCCGAAACGGTCGGCCGCACCCAGCTCAATACGGAAATCTTCAACGCCGCCGGCGTCACCGTCTCGACCATCGAACACGTCATGGCCGCCTTCGCGGCGCTGGGCGTCGATAATGTTCTAGTAGACGTCGATGGCCCTGAAGTGCCGATCATGGACGGCTCGGCCCTACCGTTCGTTCAGCTGCTGGATCGCGCGGGCCGTCGCCGCCAAGACGTCGCGCGTCGCTTCATCCAGATCCTTGAGCCCGTTGAGGTCGTCGATGGGGACAAGCGCGCCGCGCTTCTGCCCGCAGACGCTTTCGAGGTGGACTTCGAGATCGCCTTCGATTCGGCCGCTGTGGGACGCCAGCGGATCGATCTGACCGTCACCGAACACAGCTTCCGCGAAGAGCTGGCGTCGGCCCGCACCTTTGGGTTTCTGAAGGATGTGGAAGCGCTCCGCCGGGTTGGCCTGGCGCGGGGCGGCTCGTTCGACAATGTCATCGTCATCGATGGCGATGTGATCTTGAACGATGGCGGCCTGCGCATTGAGCGCGAGTTCGTGCGTCACAAGGCGATGGACGCCATCGGCGACCTCTATGTGTTGGGCGCCCCGCTAATCGGCCGCTTCGAAGCCCGCTATGCCGGCCACGCCCTGAATAACCTTCTGGTTCGGGAGCTGATCGCGCGACCCGACGCGTGGCGCCTTGTCTCCCGCAGCGACGATACCGGCAGCGTTCGCCGCCCGCTCAATCAGGACGCCGAATTAGAAGCTGTCGGTTAGCGGCTTAGCCCTAAACCAGCTCCAACGCCGGCTCAGGCACATGCGCCGCCAAACGGCCACCGATGCGGATGGGCTCGACGCGCGTCGCCAGCCCGGTGCGCGGATCGGTCTCCACATAAACGCCGCAAACCGTGGCGGGGCCGCCGGCCGGCTGGTGGCGTGCGCCGGGCAGCCGGCTTGAGAAGCGGCGGACCGCTTCTTCCTTTTGCATACCGATGACGCTGTCATAGTCGCAGCAGGCGCCAGCGTCGGTCTGATAGGCGGTGCCGCCGGGCAGGATTTGAGCGTCAGCGGTCGGTACATGGGTGTGGGTTCCCACCACCAGGCTAGCGCGGCCGTCGCAGAAATGGCCCATGGCCATCTTCTCCGACGTCGCCTCGCAATGCATGTCTACGATCACCGCATCGGCGGCGACGCCCAGGGGGCAGGCCTCCAGCTCCTTGTCGATGGCGGAGAAGGGATCATCGAGCGCATCCATATGGACGCGACCGAGCACATTGATCACCAGCACGCGGCGCCCGCCCGTCGCCTCAAACATCCAGGCGCCGCGTCCGGGCGCATGGCTGAGGCGGGGGTAGTTGATCGGACGCAACAGGCGCGGCTCGCGCTCGATATAGGTCAGCGCCTCGCGCTGGTCCCACGAGTGGTTGCCGAGCGTGAGACAGTCGGCCCCAGCGTCGAACAAATCAGCCGCCGTCTTTTCGGTGATACCGAAACCCGCGGCAGCGTTCTCGGCGTTCACGACAACGAAATCTAGCTTCAGGCGGCGGCGCAGGCCCGGCAGGTGCAGAGCCAGGCCGTCGCGGCCCGCCCGCCCGATAATGTCGCCGAAAAAGGCCAGCCGCATCCGTTCGTCTTTCTCATCGTGCTCTGAAGATTCGCAAACCCGACGGTGTGAGAACGCCGTCGAGAGGCTGATCGTGGGCCTCCCTCGCTAGGTGATCCACATCTTGGCCATTATAAGCCAATCCTAGGGCGAACACCTGGGCCTTAGCGCGCAAAGACGCAAGCGTGCGATCATAGAAGCCGCCGCCTTGGCCAAGGCGTCCGCCATCAGCATCGAACGCGAGCAGCGGAGTAACGATCAGATCGGGTGCGATAGACTCAGCCTCTGGCCCGGGCGCCAGGATACCTAGGGCGTCAGGGACAAGGGCGGCATTTTCCTCGGTTCGACGAAATACCAGCGGCGCATCTCGCGCGACCACAACCGGCAGGGCCAGCACGATGCCGCTGGCCGTCAGGCGCCGGCCGAGCGGGCCGGGATCGATCTCAGACCCTATGGCGCGATAAAGGGCCGCGATGCGAAAGGGAGGCAGCGCGGCGGCGTCGAACTGATCGGCAACTCGTTGCGCCGCCGTGGGATCGGCAGCTTTTAGGGCTCGACGCCTATCGCGTAACATAGGCCGCAAATGGGCCTTTTCCGTCGCACTCATCTCTAGAGGCTCGGCGAAAGAATGTGGCGGCGCCGCGAAGAACCGTGAAGGCGCGTTAAATCCCCTCGGACCTGGCGTACCAGGTGGGCGCCGTGTGTCCGGATCCACGAACCCGGCCAGGGACAGCTCCCGATAGAGGTGAT
>Ga0116226_10004736_pt1 | contig 12066 bp, 13 predicted proteins | sample S1TSphfallax_FD_89692 | JGI IMG/M metagenome (GOLD analysis project Ga0116226, IMG submission 89692) | Host-associated microbial communities from peat moss isolated from Minnesota, USA - S1T2_Fa - Sphagnum fallax MG | ecosystem: Host-associated > Plants > Peat moss > Unclassified | place: USA... | reverse complement strand
GCGCACCACCGGTTCCGCCTCCGGGGTGTGGCCATGCACCACCACGCCGGGCAGCGCGCCGGTGAAGGAGAGGAACGGCTCGCGGATCCACATCAGATCGCGGCGCGACTGGGCCGCGAGCCGGATGCCTGGCCGGAGCCCGGCATGGACGAACACGTAGCCGCCGACCCGATGGATCACGCCGAGGGCGCGCAGGAACCCGAGATGCGCGGGCGGTATCGCGCGCTGCCAGCCCCCGGTGCCGTCAGCCTCGTTCACCCCCCAGCTGGCCAGCGTCGTGGCGCCGCCGTTGCGCAGCCAATTTGCCATGGCGGCCCGATCGCCACGGATGGCGGACAGCAGCATGTCCTCGTGATTGCCCATCAGATTCACCACCAGTGGCGGTGCCCCCGTATGGCAGGGAAACGGCGCGATCAGTCGCTCGATGACGCCGGCGCTGTCGTCGCCGCGATCGATGTAGTCGCCGAGATGGATCACCAAAGCGTGCGCCACCGGGCGGTCGCGCAGATCGTCGGCGATCACGCCATGCAGGTCGTCGAGACGCGCAGCACAGCCGTGCACGTCGCCGACCGCATAAATGCGCTGGTGCGGCGGCAACCGCGCCGGCGCTAACGTCTGAGTCATCATCTCCCGTCATTCTAGCAAACAGCCATCGCGATTTCGATGCCGACGCTGATCGGGTGATGACCAAAGGCGGTGATGACCAGAAATGACCAAAGGTGGCCAAAGATGGCCCCACTGGTCCGTCTGAATCACGCGATCAAACAAAGGTGATAGCGGCGTGATGTGACCTGTCAGACGCCATCCCGCTCTGACGCGGCCGATCGTCACGACGCCATGGGCAGATATGCCGGCCAAAATCGGTCGGCCAGGGAGTGGGTGGGGCGAAAATGAGCTTGCAGCTTGCTGTCAGCCGGCGTGTCGCGGCCGTGCCGGCCTATAGCGGAACCATGCCGAGCCCTTACGCCGGTGCCGCCGAACGGTTGCTGTCGGACAATGTGGCGAGGCTCACCCGCCAGCCGGGCGGCCGACTGCCGGCCAGTGAGCGAAACGGCAACGCCAGCCCCTGGTGCGCCTTGGTTCTCCACCTCTCACGCATGTCGCCCCCGGCGCCGCGCTCGTATCACCGCCGGGTCGCGCGCGCCTTGCTGGAGGATGGCGGGCAGGCCCACGACGGTCAGGTGTTCGCGCTGGGTAACGCCGATCTGGTGCTGCTCTGCCGGGCCACCGCAGTGCGGCCGCATGAGCATCCGTCGCAGCCGCGGGCCCCCGACTCCCTGCCGGAGGTCCTGGCCCGGCTCCTGCGCATCGATCTGCCGACCTCGGCCGACATCATGTCCCTATGGACGCTACCCGCCGACGAGCCGCACCTGCGCGCCTACGCCGAAGCGCGGCTCGCCGAAGTGACCCATGCTGCGGCGAACCATCCTGCGTCCGGGAATGTCGAAACGCGCGGCCGGTCGCTGGGGGAGCGGCCGCCGGCCGGTCAGCTCGCCGGCGCTGTCGAGATCGATGTCGCGGCGAGATTGGCGACCACGCTTGACACTGCCGTGCCCGCCGCGCTGCTGCGGCGACAGACCGCGATCGAGCTGTCGCCGGCGACCGGCGGCAGCGGCCGGCTCGGCCCGGTGCATCGCGCGATCACTCTGCCGATGGAAGGTCTGGCGGTCCCGTCTGGCAGCGAAGCCACGGCGTGTGATCCGGTCCTGGGTCGCCATCTCGCCGCGCGATTCGATCATCGCCTGCTGACCGCGGTGCGCCAGTCGTACCGGCGGGGCGGCCCGTTGGACCCCGCAAGCCCGCTGCGCCTGCATCTGCCGCTCACCTTGGGCGGCATTCTGTCCGATGCGTTCGCCGAGCTGCTCGCGGCGTCGCCCCCGTGCTGTTATGCGGTCGAACTGCCGCTGATCGAAGCAGCTGGTGACCATGCCCGCTTTGCCGAGGCCCGCGCCCGGCTGATCGAGGCGGCAATCCCCTTGGTGCTTGGCGTCTCGCACCATGATCTGCTCTGGCTGCGGCCCGACCTGCTAGCGCCCGACCTGCTGGCGCTTGGCTGGACCCCCGAGATCGCCACCTTGCCGGCTTCGGCAACCACCGATCTCGCGGCCTTGTTCCAGGCCTTCGGCCGAGCGCGGATCCTGTTGGTTCAGGCCGACATCGAGGACGCTGTGCGGTGGGGTGTCGCGCACGGCATCCGCCAATTCCGCGGCCGCCATGTCGAGGCGATGCTGGCCGCCAGCCGCAAACTCGTCTGCGCGCCGGGCGCCGCCTGCACGGTGCATCAATGCGCCGACCGTGCCGCGGACTGCATGCCGCTGGCACGGACCGCATGCCGCAATCTGGCCCTGCTGGACGCCGCCGCGCCGTGAGCACGGCGCCGCCGTGGGCGCCGCGCGAGCCCGCCTCGCACCAGCCCGCCTCCCACTTGCCCGGATCTTATATGCCAGGACCTCACGTGCCCGGGACCCCCGAGGCGGCGCGCGCGCTGGTCGGGCTCGCGCGATCCTGCGCGGACAGCGGCATCGCCCGGCGCGCGCTGGTGCTGCGGCTGTCCCTGTTGCCCCAGGACCGCGCCCACCAGCATCACCGAACGCTGGCCAGCGAGGCACTGGATCCGCTGGCGGGGGCCGATCGGGCGAGGCTGTTCCGTCTGCCCAACGCCGATCTCGTGCTGGTCTGGCGCGGTGCCGCGAGCGAGGCCCTCACGGCCTGCCTCGCCACCCTCCGGCTGCTGTTCGCCGAACCCGACATCGTCCCCGATACGCCGGACACATCGCTGACATTGCTGCTTGATCTGCCCGCCGACTCGGCGCAGCTGATCGCCATTGCGCAGGCCAGCCTGCGGCCTGCGGTCCCCGATGCGGCCCCACGGACGCCGCGGCGTCCGCCACTCGACATCGCCATCCTGGGAACGCTGGAAGATGCGCTCGCCCATGCCAGCGTCGCCCGCTTCGCGCGCCGTTGGCCGGTGTGCCGATCCGCCACCGATGACGTTGCCACCGCCTGGGACCACCGCTTTCTGTCGATCGACGAGTTGGCCGACACGCTGGTGCCCGATCGCGATCCGCGCGCCGATCCCTGGCTGCTGCGCCATCTGACGCGCGCCTTGGATCGCCGACTGCTGGCGCTGCTCGCGGCCCCGGAGGAGCTGCGCGACGCCACCCCGTTCGGCATCGATCTGCATGTCACCAGTCTGCTATCGCCGGAATTCCTGCGCTTCGACGCAGGCCTGCCGGCGACCTTGCGGGGCCGCGTCGTGTTGACCCTGCACGCCCATGACATCCTGATCGATCACGACGCTTTCGCCTTCGCGCGCGATTTCGCGCGAACCCGCGCCTATCGCCTGATGCTCAATCTGCCGGAACTGGGCCAGCTCGACGTGTACCCGCGCGAGCGGCTGGGCTTCGATTTCGTGCGCCTGCGCTGGTCCGCGGCCTGGCCGCCGCGCGATACGCTGGACGACGCGTCGGCGATCGTGCTGGGCCACTGCGACAGCGACGCGGCACTGGCCTGGGGCCGCCGTTGTGGCATCCATCTGTTCGAACGCCCGCCGGTGCCTGCCGCCTGGAACATCGGACGATCCGACTGGATGGCATCGCCGAAATATCCGACGACCCGGCGGTAGCGCAGCGGGCGGCGATGGGGTAATTCGCCGCGGATGGATGTGATCACGGTAGCGGCGCTGACCAAGCGCTATGGCGCGACGCTGGCGGTTGACGGCATTGGCTTCGGTGTAGCGGCCGGCGCGACTGTCGGGTTGCTGGGCGGCAACGGGGCGGGCAAGACCACCACCATCGCGATGTTGCTCGGTCTGTTGATCCCGACCTCCGGCAGCATCCGCATTCTGGGGCACGACATGGCGACGGACCGGTTCGCCGCCCTGGCGCGGATGAATTTCTCCTCGCCCTATGTCGCGTTGCCGCATCGCCTGACCGTGCGGGAGAATCTCGTGGTGTATGGCCATCTTTACAATGTGCGGCACACCGATCGCCGGATCGCGGAGTTGGCCCGCGAGCTCGATCTGGGCGAGCTGCTCGACCGTCCCGCCGGCGAGCTGTCGGCGGGCCAGAAGACCCGGGTGGCGCTGGCCAAATCGCTGATCAATCGGCCGGAGGTGTTGCTGCTGGACGAGCCGACGGCCAGTCTCGATCCCGACACGGGCGATCTCGTGCGCGGCTGGCTGGAGCAATATCGCGCCGAGACTGGCTGCGCCATTTTGTTGGCCAGTCACAACATGGCCGAGGTCGAGCGGCTCTGCACCGAGGTGTTGGTGATGAAGCGCGGCCGCATCGTCGATCGCGGCAGCCCGGGCGAGCTGCTGCAACGCTACGGCCGCGACGATCTCGAGGAGGTGTTTCTCGACATCGCCCGCGATCGCACGAAACAGGTCGCGTCATGAGCGCGTGGCCGGCGTGCCGGCGGGTGTGGGGGCTGATGTATCGCCATCTGGCGCTGTATCGCGGCTCCTGGCCGCGGCTGCTTGAGCTCGCCTATTGGCCGACCTTGCAGATGTGCATCTGGGGTTTCACCGCCAGCTTCTTCGCCGCCCGCATGGGCAATCCCGGCGCCACCGCGATCGGACTGCTGCTCGGCGGGGTGCTGCTGTGGGAGGTGGCGTTGCGCAGCCAGATGGGGGTCGCGCTGAGCTTTCTGGAGGAAATCTGGTCGCGCAATCTGGGCCATGTGTTCGTCAGCCCTTTGCGTCCGGCCGAGCTGGTGGCTGCGTTGATCGGCATGTCGGTGTTGCGCATGACGGCGGGCGTGCTGCCGGCGGTGCTGCTGGCCTGGGCGCTGTATGCGTTCAATCTGTTCAGCCTGGGCCCGGTGCTGATTCTGTTCGCGCTGAATTTGATGGTGATGGGCTGGTCGGTGTCGCTCGGCGTGGTGTCGCTGATCTTGCGCCATGGGGCGGGTGCCGAGGCGCTGGCGTGGTCGGTACTGTTCGGGCTCACCCCGTTCTCGGCGGTGTTCTATCCGGTGTCGGCGCTGCCGGCGCTGGTGCGGCCGATCGCGCGGGCTTTGCCGTCGGCGCATGTGTTCGAGGGCATGCGGGCGGCGCTGGCCGGTGGCGGCATCCTGTGGTCGGAGCTGGGCTGGGCGGTCGGCCTCAATATTTTCTGGATGCTGGCGGCGGCGGCGCTGTTCACCCGCCAGTTCCGCATCGCCCGCGAACGCGGCGCGTTGCTCGCGATTGGAGAGTGAGGTCCATGCCCGAAACCCGCTTCTGGATGATCCGTCACGCGCTGGTCGAGGAGAATGCGCGGGCCACATTGTATGGCGTGCTCGACGTCGAGCTGTGCCCGCATAGTCTGGACCAGCAGGCGCCGACCTATGCGGCCCTGGCGGCGCGGCTGCCGCGCCCGGCCGCCTGGGTGGTGACGCCCTTGTCGCGCACCGCGCTGACCGCGGCGGCGATTTTTCGCGGCGGCTATCCGGTGCAGACGCCGGCGGTCGAGCCCGGTCTCCTGGAGCAGAATCTGGGCGAATGGCAGGGCCTCGCGCACGGTGACCTGCCGGATCGGCTGTCGATGCCGGCGCATGCGTTCTGGCCGCTGGCCGGCCAGGAGCGGCCGCCGGGCGGGGAGAGCATGGCCGACGTGCTGGCCCGCGTCGGTGCCACCATGGAACGGCTGGCCACCGCCCATGCCGGCCAGGACCTCGTGGTGGTCAGCCACGGCGGCACCATCCGGGCAGCGGTGGCGCATGGTCTCGGCACCGGCGCCGACAACGCGCTGCATCTGTCCGTCGCCAATCTGTCGCTGACCCGTCTGGAGCGGCATCCGCGCGGCTGGCGCGTCGTGTGTGTCAACGAAATGTCTGACTTTTGAATGAGTTGCCGCCGAGCATGAAACTTGGCTGGCAACATCTTGTTGCCACAGAGTAGAGTTAGGTCTAGCCCGGTCGCCGATTCGCTCGCCATCCGTGAGCCGGCCCGCACCCGGAGACGCCTGATGATCCGCACTGCCCTGGTTGCCTTGTTGGTGTTGCTCCCGCTGGTCGCGCACGCGCAGACCGAGCAGCAGACGTTGGTCGACCGGGCGACCTTGACGGTCCAGGAAATGCTGTCGGACGCCAACAACACCGAGGCGCGTCAGGTGCTGGCCAACGCCAAGGGGGCCTTGGTATGCCCGCGGGTGTTCAAGGCCGGTTTCATCCTTGGCGGGCAGGCCGGCAATTGCGTGCTGGTGGGGCGCAGCAACGGCGCGTGGTCGGATCCGGCGTTCTACGCCATGGGCAGCGGCAGCATCGGTTTCCAGATTGGCATCCAGGACGCCGAGTTCATTTTCGTGGTGCTGACCGACCGGGGCCTGCGCGCGTTGCTGGACAGCCAGTTCAAGTTCGGCGCCGACGCTTCGGTGGCGGTGGCCACCATCGGCGCCGGCATCGGCGGCGCCACCACGGCGGCGCTGCGCGCCGATATCGTCGCCTTCGCGCAGACCCGTGGCCTGTTCGCCGGCGTGTCGCTGGACGGCACGCTGATCAGCGCCAAGAGCGACTGGAACCAGGATTATTACGGCCAGCCGCTGGCAGCCCAGCAGATCGTGCTCGGCGGCGCCGGTCAGAACCAGGGGGCGGCGCCGCTGCAGGAGATGCTCGGCCGCTACGCCGGAATGCCCGCAACCGTTGGCGGCCCTCCGCCCGGCTACGTCCCTGGCCCGCCGCAGGCGCCGCTGCCGAATGCGGGCCAGGCCAGCCCGGCCCCGTCTGGCACGGTCGCGGCGACGCCGTTGGCGCCGCCTCGCCCATAGCTTGGGCCCCCCCTGATCTAGGCCCGCCTGATCTAGGCCCGGGTTACACCGGGCCGCGAATGGCTCTAGTGTCCGGCCATGTTGACCGACCTGCCCAACCTGCTGACGCTGTCACGGATCGCGGCCATCCCGCTGTTGGTCGTGCTGGCCGCACTCCGGCTGCCGGGCGGCGATCTGGCGGCCTGCGTGGTGTTCGGGGCGGCCGCCATCACCGATTATTTCGACGGCAAGCTGGCGCGTGACCGACTGCAGACGTCCGACCTCGGCCGCATGCTCGACCCGATCGCCGACAAGTTGCTGGTCGGGGCTGCGCTGATGATGCTGGTCGGCACCGATCGCCTGAGCGGCGGCGGCCTGTATCCGGCGATCGTGATCATGCTGCGGGAAATCCTGGTCAGCGGGCTGCGCGAATATCTGGCGTTGATCCGCGTCGGTCTGCCGGTGACCAAGCTCGCCAAATGGAAGACCGCGTTCCAGATGGGAGCTCTCGGCACCCTGCTCGCGGGGGCGAGCGGGGCGGCACTGATCCATCTCGACTGGCTGCCGGTGCATGCGATCGGCGAGGCCATGTTGTGGATCGCTGCCCTGCTGACGCTGGTGACCGGATGGGATTATCTGGTGGCCGGGCTGCGGCACGCCAACACGGTCCACCCGCCATGAAGCTGTTAGGCCTGACCGGCTGGTCAGGCAGCGGCAAGACCACGCTGCTGACGGCGCTGCTGCCCCGCTTTGCCGCGCGCGGTCTGTCAGTATCGACCATCAAGCACGTGCATCACGATTTCGATCTCGACCAGCCGGGCAAGGATAGCTGGCGCCACCGCCAGGCCGGCGCGCGGGAGGTGCTGATCGCGGGCTCGGCGCGTTGGGCGTTGCTGCACGAGGTGGCCGGCCCGGAACCCGAACTCGCCGAGCTGGTGGGCAAGCTGGCGCCCGTCGATCTGGTGCTGGTGGAGGGCTTCCGGTCCAGTCCGCATCCCAAGATCGCGGTGCATCGCGCCGCCCTGGGTAAGCCCGAGATGTGGGCCGGACGCGCCGATATCGTCGCCGTCGCCACGGATGGGCCGCTTGCCGGGTGCGACAGAATGGTGCTTCCTCTGAACGACAGCGAAATGATATGTCATTGGGCCTGTGATATGCTGTTTTCCCATGCTGCGGCGCACACGGCATCTTGAGTGCGAGCGGCCGTGAGGGCACATTCGCGTGACTGGCTCGGAATGATCCCTGCCTGGCCGATACAGGTCGGACTGTCTGACAAGGAATTTTGCTTCATGCGGCGTGTTGCTCTGCTTGGCTCGCTCCTGCTGCTGTCCGCGTGTTCCGGTTTCGGCGGGTTCCTGGGGGACACTCTGACGGTCAGGCGCAACGTCAACGCGCCGCAGGCGACCAGCGATAACATCCGTCGTGCCATGGGCCAGCAGGTCGACGTGACGCCGCTGCTGCCGGAGCCGGGCAATGTCTGGCCGGGTCCCGCGCGTCCGGAGCCGACGCTGGAGGACATCGCGCGCGATCAGGCCAACCCAGGTGCGCCTGCGCCCGTGCCGTCGCCACGCGGCAGCTCGACCCCGCCCGGCGGCTACGCCCCGGTGCCGCAGGCTGGCCAGCTGCCGCCGGTGCAGTCACCGCCGATGGCGTCGCGCCCGCCCGCGTCGTCCAGTGTGGTGCAAACGCCGCGTGGCCAGGCCGTGATCACCAATGGCGGCAATGGGGTACAGCAATATACCGCGCCCGGCGGCGGCAGCGGCACCGCTGTGACCAACGGCAACGGCACGGTCACGCTGGTCAGCCCGGATGGCGCGGTGACGTCCGCGCCGGCGCCCAGGTAGTCCGATGCCCGCGAGCGGTGCCACTGTCGCGCCGCTGACGGTGCTGTATTTTGCCTGGCTGCGCGAACGGGTGGGCGTCGCCGAGGAGGCTGTCACGCCACCTGCCGAGGTCCGGGATGTCGCCGGTCTGATTGCCTGGCTGACCACCCGCAGCCCCGGCCATCAAGCCGCGTTCGCGGTCGCGCGCACCGTGCGGTGCGCGGTCAACCAGGATTTCGCGACCCCGGATACGCCGGTCGGCCCCGGTGACGAGGTGGCGTTCTTCCCGCCGGTTACTGGCGGCTAGCCATGCCGACGATCCGTGTCCAGGCTGAGGCGTTCGATGTCGGCGCGGAACTCGCCGGCCTCACGGCGGGGCGCAGTGACATCGGCGGCATCGGCTGCTTTGTCGGCACGGTGCGCGACAGTGCCGGCGGCCGACCGATCCTGTCGATGACGCTGGAACATTATCCGGTGATGACCGAACGGGCGATGCGGCGTGTCGCCGCCGAGGCCGAGGCCCGTTTTCCGCTATTGGGTTGCGTGCTGATCCACCGGGTAGGCCGATTGCTGCCTGGCCAGAGCATCGTGCTGGTCGCCGCGGCGTCGTCGCACCGCCAGGCAGCGCTGGACGCGACCGGCTTCCTGATCGACTGGCTGAAGACGCGGGCGCCGTTCTGGAAGAAGGAACAATTCGCCGACGGCAGCGAGGCCTGGGTGGCGGCCCGCGCCGACGACGACGCGGCTGCGGCGCGGTGGGAGGCGCGCTGACGCGAGGCGTCTTTGCATTTCCTTCATCGACCGCCGGCATGATGCGGCCGTCATGCAGGCATTCCAGCCGACCTCTCTTCCCGATCCCGATCCCGATCCAGCCCCGTTGCTCGAGCGGCTGGCGGGCGGCCTGTCGGCGCATCGGGCCGGCCGGCTCGATGAGGCTGAGGCGGTGTATCGGGAGATCCTTGTGGACGCGCCGGATCACGGCATGGCGTTACATCTGCTCGGCGTTCTGCAGCTGGCCAGCGGCCGCCCGGCGGCGGCGGCGGCAACGTTGCGCCATGCGCTTGCCCAGCGCCCGGAGGCGTCGGCCACGCGCGTTGCGTTGGCCGATGCCGCCGCCGCCCTCGGCGATCTGGCGGCGGCGATCGCGCTGTACCGCACGGTCTTGCTGCAGGAGCCGGATCATGTCGCCGCCCTCGGCAATCTGGCGCACGCACTGTGCCGCTCGGGTGATCCGGCCGGCGCCATCGCCGGGTGCCGGCAGGCGCTGACCATCGCGCCCGATCTGGCGCCGGTGCATGCCACCCTGGGAATGGCGCTGCTGCAACTGTCGCAGCCTGACGCCGCGTTGCGCGCGGCCACCGGTGCCACCGACCGCGCGCCGCGCAGTGCGGAGGCCTGGTGCGTGCGCGGTCTGGCCCTCTCCGCGTTGGGTCAGCCCGATCAGGCCACACAGGCGCTTGGCGTCGCGGTTCATCTCGATCCTGATCACGCCGGCGCGCATCTGGCGCTCGGCAATGCCTGGATCGATCAGGATCAGCTGGCGCTTGGCGAGATGCATCTGCGCCGCGCGATCGCCCTGGATCCGCGCCTGCCGGAGGCCCATGCCAGTCTCGGGTTTCTGTTGACGCTCGCCGGCCAGCTTACCGAGGCGGTCATCGCCTGCGACCGGGCGATCGCGTTGCGCCGGGATTTCGCGCACGCTTACTGGAACAAAAGCGTGGCCCTGCTGCTGGCCGGCGACTTTGCCGCCGGCTGGCGCAGCTATGAATGGCGCAAGCAGCACACCGACTTCGCGCGTGACTTCGGCAGTCTGCCCGGCCGGGAATGGCGCGGCACCACGCTCGAGGGCCACGTGCTGCTGGTGCGCGCCGAGCAGGGCCTTGGCGACACGATCCAGTTCGCCCGCTATGTGCCGCTGCTGGCCGCCCGCGGCGCGACCGTGATCCTGGCGTGCGCGCCCACCTTGGTGAGCCTGTTGAGTCGTCTCGCGGGCGTCACCGCGGTGCTGCCGCGCGACGGGCCACTGCCGCCCTACGATCTCTGGGTCGATATGATGAGCCTGCCGGGCCTGTTCGCGACCCGGTCCGATAGCATTCCCGCGTCGGGCGGCTATCTCCGGCCGGAACCCGCCCGGCAGCTCGGCTGGCCGGCGCCGCGGCCCGACAGGCCCGCAGTCGGCATCGTCTGGGCGGGCAACATGGCCCACCATAACGACCGCCGCCGCTCGCTGCCGCCTGCCGCCCTATCCGCCCTGTTGGCGGTGCCCGGCATCGACTGGATCAGCCTGCAGGTCGGTCCCCGCAGTGGCGAATGCGTGTGCCATGAGGTCGCCGACCAATCATCCCGGTTGATCGATTTCGACGATACGGCGGCGTTGATCGGCACGCTCGATCTGGTCATCGCCGTCGATACCGCCACCGCGCATCTGGCCGGCGCGCTCGGCTGTCCGGTGTGGCTGTTGCTGCCGCACGCGCCGGACTGGCGCTGGATGCTGGGCCGCGCCGACTCACCCTGGTACGACGGCTTCACCCTGTTCCGTCAGCCCTCACCGGGGGATTGGCGCGATGTCACCGACCGTGTCGTGGCGCGGCTGGCCGGCTGGCGGATCGGGCGCTGCCCTATGGGCCGCGACTGAAGTACGAGGTCACGAGCGTGCCCACGGTGCCGCCGACGCCAGTGATCACCATGCCCCAGATCAGGTCGACCACGGCGATGGATGCCGGAAACCCGCGCATTGTCGACAGATTGGTGAGGTCATAGGTGGCGTAACCGACCAGGCCGAACGCCGCCCCGGTCCATAGCGCCTGCGCCCAACCGCCGCCGCGCACCGCGGGCAGCACCACGAACAGCACGACGCCCGCGATGTAGATCAGATAAAACAGGCCGGCGACCCCGAGATTGGGCTTGTCCAGCAACAGCTCACCCAGGCGCGGCTTGTAGAAGCTGGCGACCATCGTGGTGAGCCAGACCGAGTCCATCGCGAGAAACACGATGGCGGTCGAGACATAAGCGATCAACGCATTGCGCATGATGGGTCCTCGCGGCGGTTGTGGTTGTCTTGAAGGAAGCTAAGGCTGGGCTCCGCCCAGACCCGCAAAGGGGCCGCGCCCCTTTGAACCCCCAGACTTAGGGTATCCAGACTTAGGGTATGTGGAGAAGGGGGCCGAGGCGGTGCGCGCAACCCCTTCTCAGCCCTCTTTGTCACAGACCCTTCGAGTCTAAGAGTCTGTTTGAAAACTCGCTACGATGAGCAAGCTGGCGTGTTTTTCCGAGCACCGAAGTGGCGCGACCGCTGGGTCCTGAGCTCCGCTCGGTCGCTCGCCGAGCGAACGGAGCGCAGGAAAAGCGCGTGAGATGGCCACCATAGGTGAGTTTTCAAACGGACTCTTACGTCCGGGCAACGTCAAATCGGCGCCAGGGTTTCCACCTCGGCCGGGGACAGGCGCACCAGGCGTTCATAGTCGTTCAGCAGCGTTTCCGTGACCTTGCCCGGCGTGAACACATGCTCGCCGATC
>Ga0116226_10004735_pt1 | contig 12068 bp, 10 predicted proteins | sample S1TSphfallax_FD_89692 | JGI IMG/M metagenome (GOLD analysis project Ga0116226, IMG submission 89692) | Host-associated microbial communities from peat moss isolated from Minnesota, USA - S1T2_Fa - Sphagnum fallax MG | ecosystem: Host-associated > Plants > Peat moss > Unclassified | place: USA... | reverse complement strand
GAGTCTGTCCATGGCGTCTCATATTATGGGATACGACGGCCCGATTTTACCCTCTACTCTCAGAAAATGGGATATCTGATAGTCACTACCGGCGAGGTACGAATCGCCACTGGAACTCACGCATTTTTAACCTGGAGGATATTGAACATGACTATCAAACATCCGCTTCTGATCGGTGTTGCCGTTGTCGCGGCTCTCTCGTGCGCCGCCGTCGCGGGCACCCTTGGCAAGCCCTCGGTCAGCACGCCCGTGACCGAATTGATTTATGGCTCGACCGGAGTATCGGACGGCGTACACGGCGAACTGAATGCCGCGCCCGCCTATGGTGATCTTGCACATGGAGCCCATGGCACCTTCATCAAGATGCCCGCTGGCTTTGTCAGCAAGATTCACATTCACACCGGCGACTACTGGGCGGTCGTGATTTCCGGCGTCGCCGTCAACGGTCTCCCCGGCAGCAAGGACGTGCAGTTGCCGGTTGGCTCCTACTGGTTCCAAAAGGGCGGTGAGCGCCACGTCACCAAATGCATCTCGCCGAATGAGTGCATCTTCTTCATCAGCCAGAACGAAAAATTTGACTACGTCACCGATATCGCAAGCAAGTAGCAGGGATGGAGTTCGGGCGAGTTGCTGCAGCAGGGCGCAGCAACTTGCTTGAACCTGCCCAACTTCCGTGATAAGAACCTGTCGTCATGCAAAATCAAGCGCTCGCCGCCGAATACGAAGCGCAATTTCTAGTGGAACCAGGCAGCAGCACCAAACGCGCGGTGTCTGCCTGTACGCCGTTCGTGATCGGCGTGACCGGCCATCGCAACCTGGCTGAGGGCGATCTTGCCCGTGCCCGGCAAGGGGTGGGCTCCTTTTTTGACACCATTCGCCGGCTGCTTCCGGACACGGAACTGAGTGTGATGCTTGGCATGGCTGCCGGCGGGGATTTGGTGGTGGCCGAGACGGCTCTCGCACGTGGCATACACGTCGAGGCCGTCCTGCCCATGCCTTTAGATGAATTCGTTGCCGATTTTGATGATAGGAACCGGCGCTTGTTGCTGGACTTGCTGGCCCGCCCGAACCTGAACTGCATCGAGTCTCCGCTAACTGCTCGCGGCGAAAGTAGTTCCTTGCACGACGTCGTTCCTTGGCGTGAAGTGGCCTACCGTAACCTCACCGACGTGCTGAACCGCAAGAGCAATCTGCTGCTCGCGTTGTGGGATGGCAAAGCGTCGCGACGTCCGGGCGGCACCACAGATACCGTTCTGCGCTGTCTTCGTGTCAGGACCGATGAGAACTGCGAGGCGCCGAGATTGCAGTTTACCGCCGTCGATGCGGGAGCCGACACCGACGCTCCGTTCGTTTACTGGATGCCGATCGCACCCGGCGGCAACGACCATACGGTCGCAGCGACACCGCCATGCTTTCTTGCAGGTCTCGGCGACACGATCATGCAGTTCGGATCCACACCACCGGACGCCCTGCGCCGGCGGCTGAAGGAGTTCAACGACTACAATCGTGACTTCCGCCGGGTGGCGGCCAACCTTTACACGCCGCCGAGCGACTCACTGCTCGCCAGCGTACCGCAGGATCTGCTCGGCGAGGGAAGTGCCAGGCTCGCGCAGATCAACACCGAATACGGCAGGGCGGACACGCTCGCGCTGCACTATCAAAAGCGCTCCGACGGGCTATTTGGGATTTTTGGCATATTCGCTTTCGTGATGGGATGTCTCTACCTGATTTACGACAAACTGGGTGAGAACCAGGGGGTTCTGCTCGCCTATCTGACGGTACTGCTCGGGAGCCTGGTGCTCTACCGCCTGCTCTACACCAAGGTCTGGTTCGTCAAACATCTTCGATACCGCGCGCTCGCCGAAACTCTGCGCGTCACATTCTATCTGTGCCTTGCGGGCGTCGGCCGAAGCGTAGATGCTGCGGAGGTCCTGGCCCTGTCCGGCATCGAGCACTTCGAAGGCTTCGGATGGATCGGCTACGTACTGAAGCATGTCGCGCCGGTGGGCATCGCAACGGCCCCGCGGCTCGACCCGCGTCGCAGCGAGTACGTGCGGCTTGCCTGGGTTGACGACCAATATCGGTATTTCAGCCGCAAGGTCAAACAACTGGAACACAAGAGCAAACGGGTCTCCCGCTGGCAGATGGCCGCCGTGGTCGTGACGGTGATCGTGCTATTCACTCGCCTGTTGTTTTCACAATCGCTGCGCACCGTCTACGTGGCACCCGGCGTGCCGCTCAAGAACATGCTGATGCTCGTTGCCAGTTTGACGGCGCTATTTCTTGGCGCATGGAAGCTGCATCAGAGCAAGATGGCGTCGCGCGAGCTGATCTGGCAATACAAGAATCAGCTTGCTCACTTTTCGCGGTCGAGTGCGGAACTCGAGCGAACGTCGACGCCGGATCGGCGGACCGAAATACTCGTGGAACTGGGCAGGCGCTCACTGATGGAGAGTTATCTCTGGACCATCCATCGATACCACCGCGAGCACGCGCCGCCCGCCGGCGCTTAGCCCGTAGGATGGATGGAATCGGGCGAAACCAAGGTGCCGCGCGCGCCGACTTTCAGTTCGGACGTTCGGCCATGCCACACCGTCTGACCGTCCGGACCCTTCACCACAAGGTCCATCGGCTGCAAATAGCGTGCGGCCTTGCAATTGGGCGGTGCGACGAAGACGCACATGGCCCAGAGGCCGGCGGCGGGTGAGGCTTGTTTGGGCTCGATGCGCGTGCAGGATTGACCCGCTATCGTGTTGCTGCCGAGCGTCTCGACGAATGCGTCTTCGGTTTTCGGCACTTTTTGAATGTTGGAAACGGCGATGATCTCGTTGTCTCGCAGGGGCCGCTGCGTGTTATGCGGCGTTTCGTCGTCAGTCTGTTTGGAGTCGTAGAGAACGCCGCCCTTGGCGATGCGTGTGCGTCGATGCACGGTTCGGTAGAAACGGGGGCAGCCTGCTATGTCGCCTTTGCGTGTGGGCAACCAGGCGTAGTCTTCCTCGATCACGATGGCATCGGCGCCGGTGGCGCGGATTTGCACGCTGCCGCCCCATTTGCGTTCTGCGGCGGACGCCGGTTGGGGAGATTGCGGGCAATGGTCAGGATAGGCGGTCCAGTGAAAACCGCCGTCGTCCCAGGCATAGTTTTGCTCGATGTCCACGAAACAGGGGTCCGCGGCTTGTGCAACGAACGTGGACAAAGCTCCGGTAATCATTAAACATGCGGCGCGACCAACCAGTCTCATAGCAATTCTCATGGAAGTAACGCCGCCGCGACGCTCGGTTGCTCGCACGCAAAGGCAGGCTAAGATCTATCTCCAATTCAGATTTTCGAGATTGGTAACCAATCGCTTCATGTTCACATACGTGTTCATCATCAGGGGGCCGTTTTCATCTTGAATGATGGATTGCGGCACCTTAGGTGTTCCCGCCCAAGCCATGAAATACGAAAAGCCCGGATACTTTTGCGCAACATTGGCGATGTCAAGCCATGTGAAGGTATTCGTAGTCGGCTGCGTGATCCATTTCCCATAAGGGCCATATTCAGCAAGCGCCATGGGCTTGTTTAGGCTTTTAAGCTGTGCATAGGCCAAATCAATATTTTCAGGCAGGTTCGCTTGAGGTATGTCCTTGTAATCATCAAGCCCAGCAATATCGAACAAGTCTGTTCCCGGATTAAAGACGAGCACATTGTTCTGATTTGTATTTGTCGACCCGTCTTCATTTGTAGCCCCTCCATCGCGATTGGGAGCCCAGACCCAGAGTAGATTATTCAACTGCTTGACGTCGGTTAAATAATTGAACGTGTATTGCCAGAGCCCGACAAATTCACTTTGTGTCGGGACAGCACCGTCGCCTTTATATCCCCACCAGAACCAATCCCCATTCTGTTCATGAAAGGGGCGAAACAAGACTACGACGCCGGCTTGTTGAAGCTCGTCCAGTCCCACAGCCAAATCATCGAGCATCTTGTTATAGGTTGAGTTCATGAGCGTACCGGGGGTATAGAGGTCCGCAAAACTTCCGGGGAGAACCTGTCGATTCGGCAACGGGTTGCCCGGCATGTCGAGATCATTGGCACTATCCCCTGTCCAAGGGTTTTGTACCTGCCACATAACCGTGACAAGACCGCCTAGATTCCAATGATCAATCAAATATCGATTGGCTCGATGATAGTCAGGCACTGAGCCGTCGCAATTCATGAAAGGGCTGTTTTGTGTCGGTACTCCAGGGCGTGGCGGAATGAGAGGATTTGGGATCCCATCACAGTTGGTCTCGCGGGCATAATTCGCACCAACTAAACCCACCCAGTTACCTGATAGTTTTGCAAGTTTCTCGACATCATGATGGTACGCATAAGGCACTGTTCGATAGGGATCGGCATCCGCTGCCTCGTATGTAGGTAACTCACCGAGAAATTGTCCCGTGATGATCGGATGAGGTTGTGCGAGATAGTGCAATAACAGCTTAGCGTCTAGGTTTGCATTGGGATTTGCGGTCTTTAGAAGGTAGGGATGATCAACACCAGTTTGGGTGGCGACATTGTCCGCCTGCGCCGGGAGAATCATAAAAAGGCTGCAAATTGCACAGGCAAAAATCTTCAGCATAAATTTGGTGTGATCTATCGATTTCCGGGGTCGCGCCGGCACTAATGTGTGTTCCATATTCTACCGCATCAGCTTCTAGCCGCGGTGCACGCGCCAGTATCAAGCACCCCGTGTCCATCGAAGCGTGATCCAACTCAAGGTATCGAAGCCAGTGTCCTGCGTCGCTTGGTCGACGCGTGGCAGACCCACGGCCGCCAAAAGCCCGGCCGCCGCGAAGGATCAGGCTGTCGCCGCGGCTCTGGGAACACTCGGAACGCTTCACCGGCGCCACTTTGGCGAGCCTCTGTCAGTGACACGATTCAAGGTCAAATTTGACAGCGATGAGGGTAATCCACAACTGGCTTACCGTTAATACTGAAGCGAGACCGTCTCGCTTCCACGTATGATTTGCTGCATCTCTGCGAGTGTAGGCAAATCATGAAATCAATAGCGCGCCCCAGTGGTCGTCCCAACGCCCAGGCTACTGAGGCCTTGAACCGGAAACTGATCGTTACCGCCACTCGTCTCTTTGTAAAGCAGGGTTATACCGCTACTTCGATGGAACAGATCGCCATAACCGCAAAGGCGGGAAAGCCGACGATCTATCGACGTTATCCGACCAAGGAAATTCTGTTCAAAGCTGTTGTGAACGACATGTCTCAGAAACTACTGAGGTCCGCGACGAGGGCGGAGGAAACGGATTCTGACCCACTCATGCGCCTTCGCGAGATCGGTTACGCGATGCTGGAACTGATTTCAACCACCGAATGCATCGCGATATACCGGATTCTAGTCTCCGAATCACACCGGTTTCCCGGGCTCGTGAATCAAATTATGGCGGACATTTCGCATCCGGTCGATGAGACGATTCGTCGCCTGTTGAAGGTCGCTCGCCGTAGCGGCGCGATCCGTCCCGATTGTAAAATCGAGGAGACCCACATGGCGCTGGCGGGCATTACGACCGGCTGGGCGCTCGCGCAAAACCTGCTCGGCCAGCCCAGCCTCGATGACGAAAACGCGCGTAAATCCTTCTTCGCGCAGGCCTGGGCCATATTTCTGGCGGGTGTTGTGCCGCGTTGACCAGAAATTTTGTAACCGCTTGACGCTCACCGAACTCACCCTATAATGGAACGACACGGTAACGTTTGATTAAAGACGTCGACGCGTTGGTAAGTCTATGGTTGGAGGTGGTATGACGGACGTGGTCAACGAGGGGCAATGGTCTCCCGAAATTCGCTCCGCAGCACCGGATGCAACGCCAACTACGCCCATTCAAGATCGCACGTGGGTGCGACCAGTCATCGCGGCGGGAATTGTCCTAGCTTTCGTAGCCGCGGTGTACGCAACCGGCCATTGGTATGAGCATGGCCGATTCATCCAGAGCACCAACGATGCATATCTCGAAGCCGACAACATGACCGTGACAACCAAGGTGGGCGGCACCGTTGAAAAAATCTTCGTCACCGACAATCAGATAGTCCATGCGGGCGACCCTCTCGTTTCGCTCGATTCGAACGCAAATGAGGCCAGGGTGGCGCAGGCGGAGGCTACAGCGGCACAGGGGCGCGCGCAGGCCGCAGTCTATGCATCACAGATTCACGAGCAGGACGCCGCCATTGCCCAGAGCAGCGCCGCGCTCGACCAGGCGGAAGTACAGCGTCGTTTTGCGCAGAGCGAAGTCGAACGCTACCAGCCGCTGGCCGCGAGTGGCGCGGAATCGCAGTCACGCCTGGTGAGTCTCATAGCTAATCGCGACCAGGCCGCGGCCCAGGTAGTCCAAGCCTCTGCCGCGCTGCGGCAGGCTCGCGTCCGACTCGTCTCGCTCCGCTCCCAGATTGACGTGGCTGAGGCGCAGGTTAGATCGGCGCAGGCCATGGCACATGAGGCCCAGATAGACGTGGACTCAGCATTGATCCGCGCGAGCATCGACGGGCGTGTCGGCGATCGTTCGGTCCGCCTTGGACAACAGGCGCAAATTGGTACGCCTCTGATGACGATCGTGCCGGACACTCATCTCTACATCGTTGCCAATTTCAAGGAGACGCAGGTAGGCCGCATGCGCGCGGGTCAACCCGTCCGAATCAAAGTCGACGCTCTGTCGGGAGAGACCCTGTCAGGGACGGTCGAGAGTTTCGCGCCCGGTACGGGGGCGGAATTTGCGCTCATCCCGCCGAGCAACGCCACTGGCAATTTCACCAAGATCGTGCAGCGTATCCCGGTACGGATTCAACTCGACCCAGCACAGCTAGCGAGCCATGCCCTCGTGGCGGGAATGTCGGTGACTGTATCGGTTGACACGGTTGACCGCAAGGCGACGCACCAGCGAAAGGATGCGTCAGTTGCGCAAATAATGGGAGGGCACGTATGAGTTATGTCGAAGGACGCGCTGACGGCGGCCTGCTCACTGGCGTGCTCACCCCCATGAGCTGCATCGCAGTCCTCTTGAGCGGTTGCGTCGCGGGGCCGAACTACGGTGGCCCACCCGAGGTCGCAGCGGTGTCCTTGCAACAGCCCGCGTTCGTGCGGGACGACGGCAAATCGTTCGACGAGACGCCGCCGGCCTCGCGATGGTGGGAATCTCTCGATGATGCGACGCTCACCAATCTGATCGACGATGCACTGTCGGCCAATCCGACCCTTGAAAGCGCAGAAGCGCGGGTGCGCGGCGCACGCGCTCAGATTCTGGTTGAGCAGTCCAAGTATCTGCCGAGCGGAGGCGCCAATGCGGCATACGTCCGTGCGCGCTCCGGCAGCGGTGTGACGTCCGTGTCGAATCCGTTCGCCATTGATGTCTATAGTGCCGCGTTCGATGCGACCTGGGAGATGGATCTTTTTGGAGCTACGCGGCGCGGTATGGAAGGTGCGCGAGCGTCGGCCGAAAGCGCACAGGCCTCATTCGAGGACGCACAGGTGCAACTCGCCGCGCAGGTCGCCCAGAGCTATGTGAGCTTGCGCGCTGCCCAGACTCATTTGCGCCTCACTGAACAGACCGTCGAGTTGCGCTTGAAAGCTGTCGCTCTGACGCAGCAGCGCGTCGATCGCGGCACCGCCGCCCAAGTTGACCTCGACCGAGAACGGGCCGATCTATCGCAGGCTCGGGCACAGGTGCCCACCGGTCGAGCCCAGGTTGAGCTCGAGTTGGATCAACTGGCCATGCTGACCGGACGCGAGCCGGGCAGCCTCGATGCCCGGCTCGACGGCGAAGATTCGACGGCGGCTTCGGTGCCCACACCGCCTGCGAGCGTTCCGGTCGGTAGACCGGCCGAGTGGCTGCGACGCCGCCCCGACATCCGCAGTGCTGAACGATTGCTTGCCGCCCGCAACGCCGCGATTGGCCAGAATGTCGCGGCCTACTTTCCGAATGTCTCGCTGCTCGGCCTTTTCGGCGCAACGGCCAGCGCGCCGAACGGCTTCGGTCACGGTACACCGCTGAGTTTAGTCACCCCATCCCTCTCGTGGAGTTTCCTCGACTTTCCACGCACGCGCGCTAATGTTCACAGCGCCGAGGCCGACCGCGACCAAGCTGTGGCGGATTATCGCCGTTCCGTGTTGCAGGCTCTACAGGACGCCAACAGTTCGCTTGAGCGCTTCGGTCGGATCGAGCAGTCCGTGCGGGATTCGAGAGAGGCGCGCGATTCGGCAGCGCATGCAGCAGAGCTCACCCAGGAGCGCTATGCGGCGGGGACCGCGACCCTGATCGATTCCCTCGACACAGAGCGCCAGCGCATGGCGGCCGAGGACCAACTCGCCTCTGCACAGGCGGATCTGATGATCGCCTACGTCTCCCTCCAGAAGAGTCTCGGGCTCGGGTGGGGTGGGGGCGTGCAAAGGCCATCATGAGCGACCTGACTACTGCAGGTGCTCAAGAGCGCGCCGACATCGGCGCCTGGTTGGCGGTCGCCGCGGGCACCATCGGTGCCCTCATGGCGACGCTCGATATATCGATCGTCAACACGTCGCTGCCGACGATTCAGGGCGCGATCAGTGCGAGCGGCAGCGAGGGTACCTGGGTGTCGACCGCGTATCTGGTCGCCGAAATCATCATGATTCCGCTGGTTGGCTGGTTCACCAGCATCCTGGGGCTGCGCAGGTTCTTGTTGGTGATGACCAGTCTATTCGTGGTTTTTTCGATGTGGTGCGGCCTCGCCGAATCACTCGTGGTCATGATTATTGGCCGGGTGGGCCAGGGGTTCACCGGTGGAGCCATGATTCCCACCGCTCTGACCATCGTGGCGACCCGCCTGCCTCCCCGGCAGCAGGCGGTGGGTCTGGCCCTGTTCGGCATGACGGCCGTACTCGGCCCGGTGCTCGGACCCGTAGTTGGGGGCTGGTTGACGGAAAACCTAAGCTGGCACTACGTGTTTTTCCTCAATCTTCCGATAGGCATCGGCCTGCTGACACTCATCTTGCTCGGCCTGACCCAAAGCCGCTTGGACTTAAGCCGGCTTCGGGACACCGATGTGTTCGGTCTGCTCGGATTGATCCTCGGCCTGGGCGCACTGACCGTGGTGCTCGAGGAGGGCCAACGTGAGCGCTGGTTTGAATCGGACATGATCTCATCGCTGTCTGTGGTATGCGTGATCGGCTTCCTGATGATCATGGCTGGGCAGCTCTACGCGCATCAGCCGATCATCCGGCTGAAAATACTTCTTACCCGCAGCTTCGGCTCGGCATTCACGCTGAGTCTGACGACGGGCGCAGCCCTCTATGGAGTGCTGTATCTCGTTCCACAGTTTCTGACCGAAGTGCCTGGCTACAACCCAGAGCAATCCGGCTACATCACCGCGTTGAGCGGTATTCCGATGATCATGCTACTTGCGATGTTTCCTGTCCTCGTGCGCAAGATCGATATCAGAATCGCCGTGGCCTTTGGGTTGTTCCTGTACGGCGCCACTTGCATCGCCGACTCCCTCCTCTCGCCTGAGACTGCCGGGGCGCAATTCGTGTTGACTCAGCTTGTGCGCGGCCTCGCACAGTTCTTTGCCATACTCTTTCTCAATCAGGCCGCGACCGTATCGGTGCCTCGCGAATACGCGGCCGATGCGTCAGGGCTGTTCAACGCTGCGCGAAATCTCGGTGGCTCGTTTGGCCTTGCGTTGATTTCCACGCTGCAGGATCGGCGCCAGACTCTACATGTGGAACGACTGTCGGAGTCCATATCCGCTAATTCCATGCTTGGTCAGAACGCCCTTCATCATCTGGGCCTTGCGCGCATGATTGAGGCGATCGCCGCGCAGGCCGTGGTCCTGACCTACGCCGACCTGTATCGCATCTTCGGTGTCTTGATGCTGTTGTTGATTCCACTTGCATTTCTATTGACAACGTTACCCAAGGACGCGGGTATCTCAATGAGCCATTGAACCCTTGTGTCAAGGCGCTGCAGATAGTTGGCGAGTGCCAGCGCCGGGCGGAATGCAACGAATTTTTCAGGCTCTCATAGACAAGCTACGTCAGGTATTGCAGAGGCTTCAGAGTGACAAAAGTGGCATTGATTACCGGAGCGTCGTCCGGCATTGGCGAGCAAACCGTGAAAGGCTTACTCGAGGCCGGTTACGCTGTTTATGCGGGTGCGCGAAGAATCGATCGAATGCAAGCATTGGCGGGTCTAGGGGCGCGTTTAGTGAACCTGGACGTGAGCGACGAGGTATCCATGAGTGCTGCAGTGGAGAGGATTGTCGATGAGACCGGGCGTATAGATGTCCTCGTCAACAACGCGGGCTATGGCTCCTATGGTGCTCTCGAGGACGTGCCGCAGGAGGAGGCGCGCCGGCAGTTCGAGGTTAATCTGTTTGGCTTGGCTCGCTTGATCCAGTTGGCGCTTCCGACCATGCGCGCTCAACGGGCCGGAACTATCGTCAACGTGTCGTCCATTGGCGGTGTATTCGGCGAGCCGTTCGGCAGCTGGTACCACGCGACCAAATTTGCCGTAGAAGGTCTCAGCGACTCCCTGCGCATGGAATTGCATCCCTTCGGCATCCACGTGGTCGTGATTCAGCCTGGAGCAATCACCACGGAGTGGAACAAGATCGCGCGCGAGGGGCTCTTTAAATACTCCGGAAACGGCGCCTATCGAGAGAGTGCGCGTGCGCATGTCAAGTTTCTGGCCGACGCTGATCGAGGTTTGATGCCCTCGCCGCCGAGTGTCGTTGCCAAAGTCATTGTCGAGGCAGTGCAAGCGCGCAGACCCCGGACGCGCTACGCGGTCGGGGGTGGCGCCAAGGCCCTTTTATTCATGCGCTCGCTGCTTTCCGACCGGGCGTTCGACGCCATCATGCGCAAGTTCGAACGCCTGGCGAATAAGGCAACGGCGTGACGGTATGCTGTCCCGGTGGGGTGCGGTTCGTAAAGCAATACTTGGACTTTGGAGATTCAAACACATGACGCAAACAATTGACCCACGTACCGTGGCCTCTCCAACCGCTGATGGAGCCCCCTCGGGCGCTTATAGGAAGCGAATTGGTGAGATCACCGTCACGGCCCTAAGGGACGGCCATTTTGACCTACCGCTCGCCTATTTCTCGGGGCTGGAAGCGGCCGAAAGTGAAGGACTGCTGCGGAATGCTTCACGCGCCGTCCCGCCTCGCATTGACGTCAATGCATTCTTGATCGAAGCCGGAGACAGGCGAATACTCGTTGACACCGGATGCGGCAGCAAGCTCGGTCCGACCGTGAATCAACTTCGTCGAAACCTTGTCGCTAATGGTGTCTCAGAGGCATCCATCGACACGGTGCTCTGCACACACATCCACCCAGACCATACCAATGGTTTGATTGACGAATCAGGGGCGCCCGTGTTCATAAACGCCGAAGTTGTGGTTCACGAAGCTGAACTCGAGTTTTGGCTGAGCAAAGAGGAAATGGAAAAGGCGCCGGCAGCGCTACAACCGCAATTTGCTTGGGCGATCGAGGCGTTTGCGCCGTATCAGGACCGGATCAGAACTTTCCGTCAGGGCAACGTCGCCAGCGGCATCGACGCCGTACCTTTGTACGGGCACACTCCGGGCCATAGTGGATTCTTGATTCATAGCGGCAAAGAGCATCTTCTCGTTTGGGCGGATTGCGTACATTCGATCGCCATCCAGGCGGCTCATCCCGAGGTCAGCTTCGCTGCCGATGTTGACCCCGACTCCGCGCGCTTGACTCGTCAACGGTTATTCGATCAGGTCGCGACCGATCGACTTTTAGTGACCGGCATGCATTTGGAGTTCCCTGGTTTCGGCCATCTTGTGCGCGCCGGACAAAGTTTCCGTTATGAGGCAATTGCCTAGGTAACATGCGACGGACGGATGCCCGGCTGATGCTCATACGCATTTCGCGCGAACGTGACCGGTCGTTCCGGAATCTTGATTGGTGATTTCGGCCGAAGCCGGAGAATCCGTCACGTTCAAACGGAATCAGCCGTCAGATTTGCGCGGAATACGCACAATGGGGTATGACGATGGCGCCGGCCGACTGGGCCGTGCTTACGCTGATTGGCCGATCCGGG
>Ga0116226_10004734_pt1 | contig 12068 bp, 4 predicted proteins | sample S1TSphfallax_FD_89692 | JGI IMG/M metagenome (GOLD analysis project Ga0116226, IMG submission 89692) | Host-associated microbial communities from peat moss isolated from Minnesota, USA - S1T2_Fa - Sphagnum fallax MG | ecosystem: Host-associated > Plants > Peat moss > Unclassified | place: USA... | reverse complement strand
CAGCCTGGAAGTTTGTTATTAAATTATTAGGTTTGCCAAAATCACATCTAGAGTCCGTTGATATATTAGGTTTCAGATGGCGGTCTTTCCGATTTTTAATTCCCCGAAAGGGGACTGAAACATTAAAGGTGGTAAAACCCAAACCGATCGCCCCCACCTTTCCGATTTTTAATTCCCCGAAAGGGGACTGAAACCTTTAATCTCCTTTATGCGTATGAATTGGCTGATAATCTTTCCGATTTTTAATTCCCCGAAAGGGGACTGAAACAGACTACTTCGAGTCCTGCAAGACTGCCCGATTCGACTTTCCGATTTTTAATTCCCCGAAAGGGGACTGAAACTATGCAGTAGTATCTATATTCGATAATTGATATAGACTTTCCGATTTTTAATTCCCCGAAAGGGGACTGAAACTTGTCAGTCGCTTATTGGTGCTTCTGTATTAGGCTTTCCGATTTTTAATTCCCCGAAAGGGGACTGAAACCCATAGTGTAGATTTCGTTCTGGTTGAAGCCAGACGAGATACTTTCCGATTTTTAATTCCCCGAAAGGGGACTGAAACCGAATACGCATTCCTTCGTACCAATCCTGTATCTCACCTTTCCGATTTTTAATTCCCCGAAAGGGGACTGAAACTTACTCAGTATAGTATCTACCCGTATCAGTCTACTATCTTTCCGATTTTTAATTCCCCGAAAGGGGACTGAAACTTGCAGATCCCCCGCGAATGCACCAAATAAGCAACTTTCCGATTTTTAATTCCCCGAAAGGGGACTGAAACCCCACACTTAAAAGTGGAGTGTTTCGGATGCGCGTCCGACTTTCCGATTTTTAATTCCCCGAAAGGGGACTGAAACCGCACCTTCAAGAAATAGATAACAAAACTTGTCGTCTAAACCTTTCCGATTTTTAATTCCCCGAAAGGGGACTGAAACATACAAAATCCTGCCATTCTTTCTCTGCATCTTCATCCTTTCCGATTTTTAATTCCCCGAAAGGGGACTGAAACTTTACTAATTAAGATATAAAAACGGAAATATGGCTACTTTCCGATTTTTAATTCCCCGAAAGGGGACTGAAACTTGAATTTTTTAAGTTTTATTTGGAACTCATCCTTTCCGATTTTTAATTCCCCGAAAGGGGACTGAAACTGCAGAGAAGTATTTTCAAGATCAATGTGTGCCAGACTTTCCGATTTTTAATTCCCCGAAAGGGGACTGAAACAGGTAACTGCTACCACAGAAGGCGCGATACCTTTGATCAAGCTTTCCGATTTTTAATTCCCCGAAAGGGGACTGAAACAAGTCTTGTCCCTCCAGCTTTCTTTGTTCGCTCGCAGGTCTTTCCGATTTTTAATTCCCCGAAAGGGGACTGAAGCAGATATGTTTATCATCCATCAGGATTGTTCGCAGAAACTTTCCGATTTTTAATTCCCCGAAAGGGGACTGAAACTTTTTCTTTTATCTGAGGCGATCGCAATCAGAAGATTTCTTTCCGATTTTTAATTCCCCGAAAGGGGACTGAAACTATGAGTATTACATGTGGTGTTGTGATCAACTTGCTTTCCGATTTTTAATTCCCCGAAAGGGGACTGAAACTCTTCTCTTTCTCTTAATGGGATTTCCTTAAATGGCTTTCCGATTTTTAATTCCCCGAAAGGGGACTGAAACCTTTTGAAACGACTTTTGATCAAGTCTACGGCTTTTGCTTTCCGATTTTTAATTCCCCGAAAGGGGACTGAAACCCCGCCCAGTTTGCTCCTTTCCCATTTTTTGTTTGACCCTTTCCGATTTTTAATTCCCCGAAAGGGGACTGAAACTAACAAGTTTCTTGGTAGTAGCTCCCGCTTGACGGGAAACTTTCCGATTTTTAATTCCCCGAAAGGGGACTGAAACTCTTACCTATCTTTTTCGATATTGACATTGTAGCTTTCCGATTTTTAATTCCCCGAAAGGGGACTGAAACGGCCAATAGCCCACCCTATCTTTAAGTATCTCTTTCCCTTTCCGATTTTTAATTCCCCGAAAGGGGACTGAAACTTTACGTAATGTTCTTTCTTTATCTCTCTTAAGCTCTTTCCGATTTTTAATTCCCCGAAAGGGGACTGAAACTCCTTTTTTATCCTCTCCTAAGTAGAAGATTTTATCTTTCCGATTTTTAATTCCCCGAAAGGGGACTGAAACACTACCAAATCCCAAGTATCATCTGTTTTGAGCCAACTTTCCGATTTTTAATTCCCCGAAAGGGGACTGAAACTTTGTATTATTAATAATGCCTCTATACTTCGTTGGGTTTAACTTTCCGATTTTTAATTCCCCGAAAGGGGACTGAAACATTTCAACTCTGTCCCCAACCTCAAAGGAGGTTCTGGTACTTTCCGATTTTTAATTCCCCGAAAGGGGACTGAAACTTCGATAATTGGAAAAGTGGTAATTGCTCTGAACTTTCCGATTTTTAATTCCCCGAAAGGGGACTGAAACTCGCATCTACGCCGTCCTTTCTGAGGTGTTCCGCCTTTCCGATTTTTAATTCCCCGAAAGGGGACTGAAACATCGCACCCATTCGATGGGCAACTCACGTAGGCTCTTGCTTTCCGATTTTTAATTCCCCGAAAGGGGACTGAAACATCAGACTGAAATAATAACAACTCTGCTAGTGGAGTCTTTCCGATTTTTAATTCCCCGAAAGGGGACTGAAACTTGATGCTGAAGTGATTGAAATTTAAAAGATTCACCCTTTCCGATTTTTAATTCCCCGAAAGGGGACTGAAACATATTAAGGCACTACAGCTATCAGGAATAGATACTAAGCTTTCCGATTTTTAATTCCCCGAAAGGGGACTGAAACTTTTATTTATTCATATGGTATCCCGATAAATCGGGATACTTTCCGATTTTTAATTCCCCGAAAGGGGACTGAAACTCTAATTTATGGGCATGGGCAAGAAATACACGACAATCTTTCCGATTTTTAATTCCCCGAAAGGGGACTGAAACACTAATGAATCAGTGTCCCCCTTTTGAGGATGGATCTTTCCGATTTTTAATTCCCCGAAAGGGGACTGAAACACCAATTTGTTAATATTTATCCACATACTCAAGGTGACTTTCCGATTTTTAATTCCCCGAAAGGGGACTGAAACGTCAAATCTATTAATCTGTGGAATATCATCACGCCCACTTTCCGATTTTTAATTCCCCGAAAGGGGACTGAAACACTTGCTTGGTAGGAATGTTGTTAGAAACAAAGATGCTTTCCGATTTTTAATTCCCCGAAAGGGGACTGAAACATAAGTTTATCTCCTTGGTAAATTCTGGATAAACTCTTTCCGATTTTTAATTCCCCGAAAGGGGACTGAAACTTCTAGTGATGAAGTTGTCAAAAACCATTTTTACCCCCTTTCCGATTTTTAATTCCCCGAAAGGGGACTGAAACGGTGCGATCTCCAAGGCTTCTACAATAATTGATTTCTTTCCGATTTTTAATTCCCCGAAAGGGGACTGAAACTAATCGCCAAAGTTTTCTTGTTCTGGATCGGTCCAACTTTCCGATTTTTAATTCCCCGAAAGGGGACTGAAACAATTATAATATTTATGGCAATATTTTTACTACTTATAGCTTTCCGATTTTTAATTCCCCGAAAGGGGACTGAAACTATAAGGACGCGCATAACAAGTCTCTTGGTAGTAGCTTTCCGATTTTTAATTCCCCGAAAGGGGACTGAAACCCCATTACTCTTAGCCGTCGAATTATTTCGGCAGTCTTTCCGATTTTTAATTCCCCGAAAGGGGACTGAAACTCGCCTTTGAGTTTTTTCCGAATCTCAGCACGTAAAACTTTCCGATTTTTAATTCCCCGAAAGGGGACTGAAACAGAACCCGATGATTTAATTGGAGAAGATAATGAGTCTTCTTTCCGATTTTTAATTCCCCGAAAGGGGACTGAAACCCTATAGAGTCTGGATAATCAGATATCGTTTTAGTCTTTCCGATTTTTAATTCCCCGAAAGGGGACTGAAACAATTATGTGAGGTGTCGGGGGATGACCCCAACGAGGAACCTTTCCGATTTTTAATTCCCCGAAAGGGGACTGAAACAAACATTTACTGAGGGTATCGGATAACAATTTTTGGACTTTCCGATTTTTAATTCCCCGAAAGGGGACTGAAACAAAATAGAGGGGATGAATATCAATGAAGAAAAATATAGCTTTCCGATTTTTAATTCCCCGAAAGGGGACTGAAACATTTATCTAAAGTATTTGCGGGTATGTTTGGTGTTCGCTTTCCGATTTTTAATTCCCCGAAAGGGGACTGAAACCCAATGTTCGCACCCAACTAATTGAGCATCGGGACTTTCCGATTTTTAATTCCCCGAAAGGGGACTGAAACATCTCAAGTCTCACCCTGTTACCTTTTGGGTAGAAGAGCTTTCCGATTTTTAATTCCCCGAAAGGGGACTGAAACCACCTCCTTTTATCATGGATGGGTAATCAGATTCAAAACTTTCCGATTTTTAATTCCCCGAAAGGGGACTGAAACATAGCTGAATCTGGACAAAAGCATATCCTACCTTGGTCCCTTTCCGATTTTTAATTCCCCGAAAGGGGACTGAAACGAACATTAATGTGCCTAATTTAGTAAGACCTATTAGCTTTCCGATTTTTAATTCCCCGAAAGGGGACTGAAACCGTTTATCGGTTCCCACTGTTATCCAAAATCTTAACTTTCCGATTTTTAATTCCCCGAAAGGGGACTGAAACTTTCATACTGAAGGTCAAATCTAGCGCCTATAGACTTTCCGATTTTTAATTCCCCGAAAGGGGACTGAAACACCATAAGTCGTCTCTGGTTTCAATTAAGAATTTTGCCTTTCCGATTTTTAATTCCCCGAAAGGGGACTGAAACAATTATGGTCAAGGGATGTTTAATGCCGCGAACCAACAGGCTTTCCGATTTTTAATTCCCCGAAAGGGGACTGAAACTTGAGAATCCTGAAAGAAAAGAAAATTTGGAAAATGCCTTTCCGATTTTTAATTCCCCGAAAGGGGACTGAAACATCGCACCCATCACAAGATTGATTAAATATTCTAATACTTTCCGATTTTTAATTCCCCGAAAGGGGACTGAAACGAGAATCTAATTATTTCCCCCACTGGAGCCGTCGCTAACTTTCCGATTTTTAATTCCCCGAAAGGGGACTGAAACTCAAAATTTCCTTTTCCGTAATACTCTAATCGAGCTTTCCGATTTTTAATTCCCCGAAAGGGGACTGAAACTTACACCTTCGGGGATTCCCGTTAATGCACCGTATGCTTTCCGATTTTTAATTCCCCGAAAGGGGACTGAAACAATAATATGGCATCTATCAGGAATATAGGGAAACTTTCCGATTTTTAATTCCCCGAAAGGGGACTGAAACAAATCTCCTAAAGATTGTGCAAACTTGGCATAAGGAGACTTTCCGATTTTTAATTCCCCGAAAGGGGACTGAAACATCGCGTGATGGACTGACGCGATAAACCCAAGGATAACTTTCCGATTTTTAATTCCCCGAAAGGGGACTGAAACATTAGATTTGATGCCGATGCCATCACCTACCCCTCTTTCCGATTTTTAATTCCCCGAAAGGGGACTGAAACTGTACAGAAGCAGCAGTTAATGCTTTCCAAACACGCTTTCCGATTTTTAATTCCCCGAAAGGGGACTGAAACGGCCAATAGCCCACCCTATTTTTAACTACCTCTTTCCCGCTTTCCGATTTTTAATTCCCCGAAAGGGGACTGAAACTTCCTTTAATTACTTCGCAGCAATCGCCGTGATAAAGGATGCTTTCCGATTTTTAATTCCCCGAAAGGGGACTGAAACCTCTATTGTAGAAATCCTCAAAAAGAATTGATAGTGGCTTTCCGATTTTTAATTCCCCGAAAGGGGACTGAAACTGTTAATTCCTATTCCATCATTATCGTCAGAAGATTACAACTTTCCGATTTTTAATTCCCCGAAAGGGGACTGAAACAAAATTGTTGAAAGATATTTTTGGAGAGGAGTAAGGGAACTTTCCGATTTTTAATTCCCCGAAAGGGGACTGAAACTTTAACCCCCTAGCCTAGATCGATTAAAGAAGCAAAATCTTTCCGATTTTTAATTCCCCGAAAGGGGACTGAAACAATGCTCTGGTATTTAAAGTGACAACTCTACCATTAGCTTTCCGATTTTTAATTCCCCGAAAGGGGACTGAAACGACTCTGTAGTAGATGAATTGGAACGTGCTAATGGCCAAGCTTTCCGATTTTTAATTCCCCGAAAGGGGACTGAAACATCGCTTTTAGGGAATCTCCTCTCAAAATCTTTTCCTTTCCGATTTTTAATTCCCCGAAAGGGGACTGAAACACTCAATTTCATAAGTCACGAAAACCTCAAATAATACTTTCCGATTTTTAATTCCCCGAAAGGGGACTGAAACCCGTGATTGGCTTTTTAGCCTCTGGTGAGGGTGTGGCTTTCCGATTTTTAATTCCCCGAAAGGGGACTGAAACACTAAACTATTAGGTACTAAGCCGAGATTTTGGGGACTTTCCGATTTTTAATTCCCCGAAAGGGGACTGAAACCAAGGAATTAGACCCAACCTATGGGCGATCAGATGTACTTTCCGATTTTTAATTCCCCGAAAGGGGACTGAAACAGAGGAAATTCCAGAACCCACACCCGAAGAGGTGGACTTTCCGATTTTTAATTCCCCGAAAGGGGACTGAAACTTCTAACTGTTGTCATGATCTGTAAACTCCTATTCTTTCCGATTTTTAATTCCCCGAAAGGGGACTGAAACGTACAAAAAGATGCCCATAGATAATCTATATGAAAACTTTCCGATTTTTAATTCCCCGAAAGGGGACTGAAACCATACTCTGACACCACAAACTTTACGTCTGTCACGGGGACTTTCCGATTTTTAATTCCCCGAAAGGGGACTGAAACACTTACAATTTCCAGATGATGAATCATGTGGGATTTAATGCTTTCCGATTTTTAATTCCCCGAAAGGGGACTGAAACAAGTATGAACTTTGCCACATTGTGGATTAGCATATATCCCCTTTCCGATTTTTAATTCCCCGAAAGGGGACTGAAACGACTCTATCAGGGAAACCTTACAAGTGATCCATAAACTTTCCGATTTTTAATTCCCCGAAAGGGGACTGAAACGTTTCAATCAATGGCTAATCGTTGTTATTTGTGTAATCTTTCCGATTTTTAATTCCCCGAAAGGGGACTGAAACCATTAACAGGAAGAATAGACCCTATTGGAACTTCTAGACTTTCCGATTTTTAATTCCCCGAAAGGGGACTGAAACGAGAATCCCGTAAGGGGACGAACCAAGAAAGAAAAACTTTCCGATTTTTAATTCCCCGAAAGGGGACTGAAACGTGCTCTATTCATTGCATGAACCTCACTACATCAATCTTTCCGATTTTTAATTCCCCGAAAGGGGACTGAAACCCTCAAATCGTATACCCTGTAGGTTCAGTAATGGGGTTCTTTCCGATTTTTAATTCCCCGAAAGGGGACTGAAACATCAATAGTGGCTATCGAATAGTTTTTCCAGACGAGGACTTTCCGATTTTTAATTCCCCGAAAGGGGACTGAAACAATGCATGTATTTCATCTTCTTCTACACCCTCAACTTCTTTCCGATTTTTAATTCCCCGAAAGGGGACTGAAACTGATTGTTTCCCTTTATCATGAGTGGTTAAAGATGAACTTTCCGATTTTTAATTCCCCGAAAGGGGACTGAAACACGGGATGATAACCGTCGGGAACGAAATTATCGAAAGGACTTTCCGATTTTTAATTCCCCGAAAGGGGACTGAAACCATTATTGATGTTAAAGTCTCTTCTAGGAGATTCTAGACTTTCCGATTTTTAATTCCCCGAAAGGGGACTGAAACCTGTCTCTACGGGTAGTTTGGCTAATTGCTATATGCTCTGCTTTCCGATTTTTAATTCCCCGAAAGGGGACTGAAACGAATATACTTATAGTGTTGCATGAGTTACTTTCCTAGACTTTCCGATTTTTAATTCCCCGAAAGGGGACTGAAACATTGGCTGATAATCTTTCCGAATCTTTTTTAGACTTTCCGATTTTTAATTCCCCGAAAGGGGACTGAAACGAAATAATCTACTCCGATAAACCTAGCTTGATTGCTTTCCGATTTTTAATTCCCCGAAAGGGGACTGAAACCAATAACCAGTAGACCCAATACCATTAAATGGGTCACTTTCCGATTTTTAATTCCCCGAAAGGGGACTGAAACACCCCATAAAAACTAAATCTTGGTCAATCGGTAATCTTTCCGATTTTTAATTCCCCGAAAGGGGACTGAAACCAATCACAGAAAATTAAGGTCTTGTTAAAACAAATTGGCTTTCCGATTTTTAATTCCCCGAAAGGGGACTGAAACTAGCATTCCCCATACCCTTTACTGGCAAAATAATAGCTTTCCGATTTTTAATTCCCCGAAAGGGGACTGAAACAAGTTATACGCCGCAGATTTTTCCAAGAGTGGAACGGGACTTTCCGATTTTTAATTCCCCGAAAGGGGACTGAAACCTCTCTAGAATTACCCTCAATATCCAACAGTTTGCTTTCCGATTTTTAATTCCCCGAAAGGGGACTGAAACAAATCGTTGCAGGTAATCCTCAATATTCGCACTTACTCTTTCCGATTTTTAATTCCCCGAAAGGGGACTGAAACCAGACGGCAAGTTTAGTAGCAGCTAATAATGCTTACTTTCCGATTTTTAATTCCCCGAAAGGGGACTGAAACTTGAAAATGTTGCCAAATTTATCTATCTATGAATTTGGCTTTCCGATTTTTAATTCCCCGAAAGGGGACTGAAACAGGTATTGGAACCCTCAAAAGTTGATTATGATGCCATTGGAGGCTTTCCGATTTTTAATTCCCCGAAAGGGGACTGAAACTATTTATTAGATTTGAACTTTGCCTTTCCCATAACTTTCCGATTTTTAATTCCCCGAAAGGGGACTGAAACCAGTCTCGAATTAATTTCCCATATTGCCCAATCTCTTTCCGATTTTTAATTCCCCGAAAGGGGACTGAAACTTGTCTTAAGTCATACAAATAGTAGGGAAAGAGGAGACTTTCCGATTTTTAATTCCCCGAAAGGGGACTGAAACTCCCGCATTCCACACCTCGATTTTATTAGACAAACTCTTTCCGATTTTTAATTCCCCGAAAGGGGACTGAAACATGCCAATTCATCCATTGGATAGGGGTTATTTTAAGCTTTCCGATTTTTAATTCCCCGAAAGGGGACTGAAACAAGCAGCAGCATTTTCCAAATTTTCTTCTCTTTCAACTTTCCGATTTTTAATTCCCCGAAAGGGGACTGAAACCATACCACTTCTTGTCTACTACCACAGCGAACGTGGCTTTCCGATTTTTAATTCCCCGAAAGGGGACTGAAACTTGGGAGAATCCTAATGCTAAATGGGATTGCTATCAAGCTTTCCGATTTTTAATTCCCCGAAAGGGGACTGAAACACGTCTAGAAATAACTCGGTGGTTTGGTCTTTGGCTTTCCGATTTTTAATTCCCCGAAAGGGGACTGAAACTGTCCAATTTGATTACATTTCTCTAACTGTGCAGCGCTTTCCGATTTTTAATTCCCCGAAAGGGGACTGAAACCCAAAAGTTTCTTAAAAACGATCCATCTGACATGGACTTTCCGATTTTTAATTCCCCGAAAGGGGACTGAAACGCGAGAAGTCCTTGCATTGGATTTGGTCGATGGAATCTTTCCGATTTTTAATTCCCCGAAAGGGGACTGAAACTCATAATAACGGTGAATCCTTTATGGGGTTTGCTTGCTTTCCGATTTTTAATTCCCCGAAAGGGGACTGAAACAAAAGTTGATTATGTAATTCACTTACATATCAGCGAACTTTCCGATTTTTAATTCCCCGAAAGGGGACTGAAACCTTCTATTGGGATACAAATCGCTCAAAAACAAGAGCTTTCCGATTTTTAATTCCCCGAAAGGGGACTGAAACGAGACGGGGTTGCGTCCGCTCTGGCGAACCTGAACTTTCCGATTTTTAATTCCCCGAAAGGGGACTGAAACAACTTGCAAACCGTCGAACTGTCTAGGGTCGATTAACTTTCCGATTTTTAATTCCCCGAAAGGGGACTGAAACAAAGAACAATCACCATTAGCCGAAAAATTAAGAAGCTTTCCGATTTTTAATTCCCCGAAAGGGGACTGAAACGCTTATTTATTCGTATGGTAGATTGATATATCTGGATAGCTTTCCGATTTTTAATTCCCCGAAAGGGGACTGAAACGGTCATTACCCCTAAAAACTCACATTGATTACCAACTTTCCGATTTTTAATTCCCCGAAAGGGGACTGAAACGGTCATTACCCCTAAAAACTCACATTGATTACCAACTTTCCGATTTTTAATTCCCCGAAAGGGGACTGAAACATCTCCTCGCCAGAAGAGGACTTTTTCTTCAGTCTTTCTTTCCGATTTTTAATTCCCCGAAAGGGGACTGAAACGCTTAATGACTATCCAGTGCAGGAAGGTATTTACCCTTTCCGATTTTTAATTCCCCGAAAGGGGACTGAAACTCTCAGGAAACCGATCCAGTTTTTACTGGGTTCGCAAACTTTCCGATTTTTAATTCCCCGAAAGGGGACTGAAACTTGACCAATATTACATCTTAAAAAAAGATAGTCGTAGTTCTTTCCGATTTTTAATTCCCCGAAAGGGGACTGAAACTCTAGCTACCCTAGCTTAAGCTGCTAGGGATCACCTTTCCGATTTTTAATTCCCCGAAAGGGGACTGAAACAACTCTAACTTCTCAAACAAATTCTCTGTATTATTCCTTTCCGATTTTTAATTCCCCGAAAGGGGACTGAAACTTGTATTTACACAAAGTATTACCCATACCTACAGATTTCTTTCCGATTTTTAATTCCCCGAAAGGGGACTGAAACTACTACATATACATTCTAGATAGTTGCAATGAAAATATCTTTCCGATTTTTAATTCCCCGAAAGGGGACTGAAACTCATCTATTGAAGAACCACTACCCGTCTGCTGTGGCAGACTTTCCGATTTTTAATTCCCCGAAAGGGGACTGAAACGCAGACAGTGGAACAAGATCATATCCAGTCCCAGATTGCTTTCCGATTTTTAATTCCCCGAAAGGGGACTGAAACGCATAGGAAGAATATCATGGGTGAGTCTAAAAGAAGAAAACTTTCCGATTTTTAATTCCCCGAAAGGGGACTGAAACTGAAAAAACCTTAGATTAAAATATCTAAGGCTTGAGCTTTCCGATTTTTAATTCCCCGAAAGGGGACTGAAACCAATTAGTACAACAAGAATTATCGGATAACACTTTTCTTTCCGATTTTTAATTCCCCGAAAGGGGACTGAAACGTACAGCAAAAAATCTTGGGTTACGAAGTTGTTACTCTTTCCGATTTTTAATTCCCCGAAAGGGGACTGAAACAAAAAGATTAAACATTCAGTAGTATCGGGGATAACCTTTCCGATTTTTAATTCCCCGAAAGGGGACTGAAACCCCAATAGGAGATCGTCCACCGAAAACCGTGTCTTTTGACTTTCCGATTTTTAATTCCCCGAAAGGGGACTGAAACATGATGAATTGATAGTCGATGTCGATGACACAGACATACTTTCCGATTTTTAATTCCCCGAAAGGGGACTGAAACCACAAATCCCCTACTGAAGAGTCTAGGATTGTCCACTTTCCGATTTTTAATTCCCCGAAAGGGGACTGAAACACGCTTGGAATCCGCCCCAATTCCCAGAATTTGAGCACTTTCCGATTTTTAATTCCCCGAAAGGGGACTGAAACTGAGACTTTTAACCAATGCTGCAATATCTGCAACCCATATTCAGCAGGTTGATTAAGACAAAAAATAATATTGGCGACAAGATGAACCAAAAAAATGTAAAATCAGCTTTTGTCTATCAGTGAGTTTAATGGAAGATTTAATCCCATTGAT
>Ga0116226_10004733_pt1 | contig 12069 bp, 11 predicted proteins | sample S1TSphfallax_FD_89692 | JGI IMG/M metagenome (GOLD analysis project Ga0116226, IMG submission 89692) | Host-associated microbial communities from peat moss isolated from Minnesota, USA - S1T2_Fa - Sphagnum fallax MG | ecosystem: Host-associated > Plants > Peat moss > Unclassified | place: USA... | reverse complement strand
TGGTCAGCCAGGTTCGCCAGCTCGTTCATGAATGAGATACGCGTTGCCAGCATCGCATTCGCTGCATACTTGGTAAATTCCGCCGAGCGCACATCCATCCAGAAAGTACGTTCGTGATTGCGATTGAATGGCGCATACAGCGTCTTCATCATCGTATGCGCTTGCTGGCCTTCTGCCGTGTCATCGCAACCGATGACAATGCGATCAGGGCGCATGAAGTCTTCAACCGCTGCACCTTCCTTCAGGAATTCCGGGTTCGATACAACCGAGAATTTGATATCGCGATTGGCCGACTTCAATTCGTCAGCAATCGCAGCGCGTACACGGTCCGCGGTGCCGACAGGTACAGTCGATTTATCGACAATAACCTTGAAGCCTTGCATATGCTTGCCGATATTGCGTGCCGCTGCCAGCACGTATTGCAGGTCGGCAGAACCATCTTCATCGGGTGGCGTGCCAACGGCGATGAACTGGATATCGCCATGGGCGACGCTGGCAGCGATGTCGGTGGAGAACTTCAAACGGCCCGATGCGCGGTTACGCGTGACGATTTCGGCCAGACCCGGCTCGTGGATAGGGATGCCGCCGTTATTGAGGATATCGATCTTGCGTTGATCGACGTCCAGGCAGAAAACATCATTTCCCAGTTCAGCCAGGCAAGCGCCAGTGACCAAACCAACGTAGCCGGTTCCGATTATCGTTATTTTCATGATTGAGAGTGGTTAGTTCAGCTTGTTCTATACATTCAGCGTATTCAATACGCTTAATTCATGACATTGAGTTCTTCCGTCCGACGCGGCGGATAGGTTTCCCAGCTACTGCAACCGGGGCATTGCCAGTAGAACTGGCGGGCCTTGAAGCCGCAACGGTTGCATTGGTAACGCGCCAGCTTTTGCGCATGGCTATGTACCAGATTCTTGACCAGGGACAGCTCAGGCCGCACTTCCGGCGGCGCATCCATCAAGCGCGCTTCCAGCAGTTTATCCAATCCGAGCAAAGTCGGTGTACGGCGCAATTCGTCGCTGACCAACTGCTTGGCGGCATCGACGCCATCGAGTTCCAGCACCGCCTTGAACGCGACTTCCAGCAAATCAATGGAGGATGCTTCAGCCAGATACGCCTTCAACAGATTCAAGCCTTCCTGTGGACGGCCGACCGAGCGATAACCATCCATCAGCCGCTGCGCCACCAGCGCCACGTGTGGCACGCTTTGCTGCTCAACGCGACGCCATGCGATCAATGCAGCCTCGGTATCGCCTTTTGCAAGCTGCGCATCGCCGATGAGCATGGTGGCACGCACGTTCTTGCGATCCGCCGCCAGCGCCTTATCCAGCATTGCCAAGGCTGCGTCTGGGTGCGTATGCACCAGCTCATCCTGCGCCAGTTCGCAATAGAACTGCGCGATTTCCTTTTGCCGAGCACCCGCACCCGCTTGTTGCAGGGCCTGCGCGGCATCGATGGCGCGCGTCCATTCCTTTTCGCGCTGAAAGATTTCCAGCAAGGCGCGGCGTGCCTGCGCACTGTATTGACTATCGACCAGCTTGTTATAGGTTTCCTCGGCGCGATCCAGCAGGCCCGCCTTCAAATAGTCTTGCCCGAGTTCATACAAAGCGTGAACCTGATGCTCCAGCGGCAAATCAGGACGCGCCAACAGATTCTGATGGACGCGGATAGCACGCTCAGTCTCGCCACGACGGCGGAACAGGTTACCAAGCGCAAAATGCAGTTCGACCGTTTCCGGGTCGAGTTTGACGATTTCGATGAAGGCATCGATGGCCTTGTCTGGCTGCTCGTTCAGTAGGAAATTCAAGCCTTTGAAATAACCGCTCGGCAGACTACGCGATTCGGATAGCAATTGCCTGATATCGACGCGCGCCGCAATCCAACCCAGCCCAAAGAAGGCGGGGATTCCCAACAACCACCAAGTTTCAAATTCCATGCGACGTCTTTATGAATGCCGTTTCAGTTAAACGCTTATTTTATAACCACATTATCCGGCAGCGGGGGATTGGTACGGGCCGCCTGCTTGGCGAGTTGCTCTTGCTCCATGCGCGCAATCGTCTTTTGATGTTTGGCGGTATCGCGGCGGTGGCGGAATACCATCGGCGTCATCGCCAGCACCCCCAGCACCGCGCCAATGGCGAAAAAGCCGAGCAACACTAATACCAGCGGGCCGCGGATTTCGTAATTCAGGAACAGATGCAACACCGCTTCCTGCGTATTTTCCAGCGCAAACCCGAAGAACAGCACGAACAGGATTACTGCAGCAATTCGTGTAAGCAGTTTCATCATAGGGTGTCACCGTTCCATACAGTTTTTGTTTTTCACTACATGCCGCCCTTGCATTGAAGTAATAACAAAGGCCAATACAGAATTGTACGTGAAAAAAAACGGCATCCGAAGATGCCGTTTCGATTTGATACTAATTGCTTGTAAACAAGCTCAGTCTTCCTTGATTGGTTGCCCAACCATGGCGTCCACACGCTCGCGCAACTCTTTGCCCGGCTTGAAGTGCGGCACCCGTTTTTCGGGGACCATCACCTTGTCGCCGGACTTGGGATTACGTCCGATACGCGGTGGGCGGCTATTGAGCGCAAAGCTGCCAAAACCACGGATTTCGATGCGCTGCCCTGTCGCCAGCGCGTCAGCCATTGCATCGAGTATGGTTTTAACGGCGTAATCCGCATCCTTTGCTACCAGTTGCGGATAACGCTCTGCCAAGCGGGCAATCAGCTCCGACTTTGTCATTTACGGTATTAACCTATCAGCTATTAGTTCTTGTTGTCGAGCTTAGCCTTCAACAGCGCGCCCAGGCTTGTTGTGCCGGAAGCTGCATTAGCGTCCGAAGACATCTTTTGCATTGCTTCTTGCGTTTCAACATTGTCCTTCGCCTTGATGGACAGCTGGATGCTGCGTGCCTTGCGGTCGATGTTGATGATCATCGCTTCGACGGTGTCGCCAACCTTGACGTGCGTACCAGCATCTTCCACGCGATCGCGGGAGATTTCGGAAGCGCGCAGGTAACCTTCAACTTCGTCGGACAACTGGATCACAGCGCCCTTTGGCTCGACCGACTTGACTGTACCGGAAACCAGTGCGCCCTTGTCGTTCATTGCAGCGAAGTTGTTGAATGGGTCGCCTTCGAGTTGCTTGACGCCCAGCGAAACGCGCTCGCGTTCGACGTCGATTGCCAACACGACTGCTTCCAGCTCGTCGCCCTTCTTGAAACGACGAACAGCTTCTTCGCCGCTTTCGGTCCAGGACAGGTCGGACAAGTGAACCAGGCCGTCGATGTTGCCAGCCAAGCCGATGAACACGCCGAAGTCGGTGATCGACTTGATTGCGCCCTTGACCTTGTCGCCCTTCTTGTGGGTCAGTGCGAAGTCGTCCCATGGGTTAGCCTTGCATTGCTTCATGCCCAGGCTGATACGGCGACGCTCTTCGTCGATTTCCAGAACCATGACTTCGACTTCGTCGCCCAATTGGACAACCTTGTTCGGAGCAACGTTCTTGTTGGTCCAGTCCATTTCGGAAACGTGAACCAGACCTTCGATACCTTGTTCGACTTCCACGAATGCGCCGTAGTCGGTCAGGTTAGTAACCTTGCCGAACAGACGTGTGCCTTGTGGGTAACGGCGGGACAGACCAGTCCATGGGTCGTCGCCCAATTGCTTCACGCCCAGCGAAACACGGTTCTTCTCTTGATCGTACTTCAGAACCTTGGCAGTGATTTCTTGACCAACGGTCAGCACTTCCGAAGGATGACGTACACGACGCCATGCTAGGTCGGTGATGTGCAACAGGCCGTCGATACCGCCCAGGTCCACGAACGCGCCGTAGTCGGTGATGTTCTTGACGACACCAGTAACAACTGTGCCTTCCTTCAGGGTTTCCATCAGCTTTTGACGCTCTTCGCCCATCGATGCTTCGATGACAGCGCGGCGCGACAACACAACGTTGTTACGCTTGCGATCGAGCTTGATAACCTTGAACTCCATGGTCTTGCCTTCGTATGGAGTTGTGTCCTTGACAGGACGTGTGTCAACCAGCGAACCAGGCAAGAATGCGCGGATGCCGTTGGTCAGAACGGTCAGACCGCCCTTAACCTTGCCATTGACAGTACCGGTAACGATTTCGCCCGACTCCATCGCTTTTTCCAGCGAGAGCCAGGATGCCAGACGCTTAGCCTTGTCGCGCGACAGGATAGTGTCGCCAAAACCGTTTTCCAGCGATTCGATCGCAACGGAGATGAAGTCACCAACATTGACTTCCAGCTCGCCGTTGTCGTTCTTGAATTCTTCGATAGGGATGAATGCTTCAGACTTCAAACCTGCGTTGACGATGACGAAGTTGTGGTCCAGGCGAACAACTTCAGCCGAGATCACTTCGCCGGAGCGCATATCCTGGCGGGCCAAGGATTCCTCAAACAGCGCGGCAAAGCTTTCCATACCGGAAGACACAGGGGAGATAGCAGCAGTAGACATAAAATGTTAAACAGGGTTAGCCAATTTTGATCGCGGAATGCGGCAAATATTGGGAAAGTTCATCAACACCCGAGATTGCTTTGCGCAAGCCAGGCACCTTCAACAGCAACAAACAAAATCCAAAATCAATATGCAGCGATCAATGCTTTCTGACTTCAGCATACCAACTCAATACCTGCTCCACGGCATCATCCGCGGTCATTGACGAGGTATCGAGCAATTTTGCACCTTCTGCCGGTTTGAGCGGCGCAATCGCCCGGTTTGTATCCCTGGCGTCACGCTCCCACAAATCTTTCAGAAGGTCTTCCATATTAGCAGAAAATCCCTTGTCAATCAATTGCTTATATCGTCTTTGTGCGCGAGCCTCGGGGGATGCTGTCAAAAATACCTTTAATGTTGCATGCGGAAAGATCACCGACCCCATGTCGCGCCCATCGGCGACCAATCCGGGGTGTTGGCGAAAGCTCAATTGCAACGCATACAGGGCTTGGCGCACGGTTGGCAAGGCAGCAATTTTCGATGCTGTATTGCCAACTTCCTCTGCACGAATCGCATTGGAGACGTTTTCGTTGGCGAGCATGATCTTGTCGCCGTTGAAGCTGCAATGCATGCCACTGGCGAGTTTGGACAGCGCGTGATCGTCGTTCAAGGGCGTCCCTGCGCGGATTGCGGAAAGCGCAGTCAGGCGGTACAACGCGCCCGAATCGAGGTAGTGATAACCCAATTTATCCGCCACCCGATGTGCGACGGTACCCTTGCCGGATGCGGTGGGGCCGTCGATTGCGATGACGGGAAAATTGGATGCTGTCATAAAGTACTCCGAAATTTGTGGCGAATCCTACCAGTTTACCGGCTGTCGCGTCGCTCGTGTCACTGAGAGGAAATTATTGAAGATAATCGGCATTGTCGTTTTGATCAGTCCCATTATCTTTGCGACGGCCTTTTAATCCTTCCAGTTCCACCATTTCAGCTTTTCCGGGTCAGGTTTCGCCGTCTTGGCGAAATACACTGCGCAGCGGGCAACATATAACCAGCAGCGATCCACATGACCGCCTTGCAACTCACATTGCCGGTCGTACAACTGTTGCGGTTTGCACCGTTTCAGTTCATCGACACGGCGAAAACCCTGCGCATAAAAGTCACGAGCAATACTTGGGCCAACGCCGGGAATGCGTTGCAGATCAGCTAACGCGACCGTTTCTTCGCTAGTTGTTTTGGGCGATTTGCGCAAAGACATCGAAATAATCCGGGAAAGTCTTGGCGACGCATTTGGGGTCGTTAATGCGGATCACGTTGCCGTTTCGCGCGGCTCCATTGAGCGATGCCAGGGAAAAGCACATCGCCATCCGATGGTCGTCATAGGTATCGATGGCGGCGGTTTTGATTTCGGCAGGTGGCGTTACGCTCAGGTAGTCTGCACCCTCTTCCACCGTTGCACCGAGTTTGCGCAATTCGGTTGCCATTGCGCTCAAACGGTCGGTTTCCTTCACGCGCCAGCTGGCGATGTTGCGCAAGGTGCTGGTGCCTTCTGCATACAACGCGGCAACGGCAATGGTCATCGCGGCATCGGGGATGTGATTGAAATCGGCATCAATCGCCTTCAGAACACCGTTACCTTTTACTTCGAGCCAGTTGGGGCCGGACGTAATCGTTGCGCCCATTTGCTCCAATGCATCGATGAAGCGCACATCGCCCTGGATGCTGTCTGCACCGACACCTTGTACGCGTATCGGCCCGCCTGCGATTGCCCCCGCAGCCAGAAAGTAGGACGCCGACGATGCGTCGCCTTCAACGTGAATGCTGCCAGGGCTGATGTAATGCTGACCTGCTGCGATGATGAAAGACTGCCACCCACTACGCTCGACATGCACGCCGAAACGCTGCATCAGCTTCAACGTGATGTCGATATACGGTTTCGAAATCAGATCGCCAATCACCTCAATCGTGATCGCATGCTGCTTCGCCATCAATGGCGCGGCCATCAGCAAAGCCGTCAGAAATTGGCTCGATACATTGCCGCGCACCTGCATGGTCTGCGCATGCAGATTACCGCGATGGATATGCAGCGGCGGATAACCCGCCACGCCCTTGTATTCGACCTCAGCACCAACAGCATTCAAGGCATCGACCAGATCGCCGATGGGTCGCTCATGCATGCGCGCAACACCATGCAGATGATAGTCACCACCAAGCACAGCCAGCGCCGCAGTCAACGGGCGGATCGCCGTACCGGCATTGCCCATGTACAGATCAGCTTGCTGATTCGGGAAAGCACCATCACCGCCATGCACCAGATAGTTGAGCGTATCGCCCTGCTTCTCCCACTTGATGCCAAGCGCTTGCAAGGCATTGAGCATCACCTCGGTATCGTCGGAGGCCAGCAGGTCATGGATCAGCGTATCACCCTTGGATAAGGCTGCCAACAGCAAGGTACGATTGGAAATGCTTTTGGAACCGGGCAATTGCACGACACCGTGCGCATGTGCTGCCGGTTGTAGATCGAGATGATGCGGGTATTGCTTCATAAGTTCAGTCTCGCATTAATTGGTCTTGGGCGGCTCGGCGGCTTCGATAGCACGTCCCCAGCTTTGCCGCGCGCGCTGCGCATTGGCATAGATCGCTTCAAGCGCTGCACCATCGCCAGCAGCCAAGGCAGTACGCATGCGCTGCAATTGTACGAGGTAGGCATCAAGTTCGCCTAGCAGTGCATTTTGATTAGCCAGCGAAATATCACGCCACATTTCCGGTGACGATGCAGCGATGCGCGTGAAATCGCGAAAACCGCTGGCAGCATATTGAAACAGCAAATCGGCATGCGGCTTATTGGCGATATCGTCCACCAATGCATAGGCTAACAGGTGCGGCAAATGGCTGACGGCCGCGAATACGCTATCGTGCTGTTCGGGCGACAAGCGATGGATGATCGCACCACACGCTTCCCAGGCATTGGCGACGCGCGCAACAGCTTCCGCTGCATTTTCTGCCAGTGGCGTCAGTACCACTTTTTTCCCGGCATACAGATGCGCAATCGCCGCCTCCGGCCCGTTGGATTCTCGTCCCGCTATCGGATGCCCAGGCACGAATTGTGCGATTCTCTCACCCAACGCGCGTCGCGCAGCTTGTACGACATCAGACTTGGTGCTACCCGCATCGGTAACGATGGTGCCGGGTTGCAGATGCGGTGCAATCGCGGACAAAATCGCTTCCGTCTGCGCGACCGGTGCTGCAATCATGACCAGATCGGCTCCATCAACAGCATCAGCCAGGGAGGCTGCCATCGTATCGATGATGCCCAATTCTTTGGCACGCGCCAGTGCATCAGCACTACGTTCGACACCAACGATTTCGCGTACCGCTTGCGCCTGCTTCAAACCGAGCGCGAACGATCCGCCTATCAGGCCGGTGCCAATGAGGGCGACTTTATTCAACATGATCAATTACGCCAACACCAGCTTCAACGCGGCGATGAATTGCGCGTTTTCTTCCGGCAAACCGATGGAAATGCGCAGCCATTGCGGCAGACCATAATTGGCGGTCGGGCGCACGATAATGCCCTTCTTCAGCAACGCCAGATTGACGCGCGCACCTGCGCCATCGTCACTACCCACGCGCACCAAGACGAAGTTACCGCTGGAAGGCACATATTCGAGATTGAGTTCATCAAATGCCTGCGTCAATTGACGATAACCTTCGCTGTTGATGCGCGCGCTTTGTTGCAGGAATTGTTTATCGTTCAAGGCAGCAATTGCCGCTGCCTGCGCCATCGAATTGACGTTGAATGGCTGACGAATACGGTTCAACAAATCAGTAATCGTCGGTTGCGCAATACCGAAGCCAACACGCAAACCAGCCAGACCGTAAGCCTTGGAGAAGGTGCGCGAGACGATCAGATTCGGATAGCGCTTCACCCATGATATCGATTCATACTGCTGATCCGCGGAGAGGAATTCGTTATACGCCTCGTCCAGCACGACGACCACATGCGATTGCACGTGTGCGAGGAAAGTTTCGATCTCAGCCGCAGGCAGGAAAGTACCGGTAGGATTATTCGGGTTGGCGATGAAGATCAGACGCGTATCGTCGGTAATCGCTGCACGCATGGCGTCCAGGTCGTGGCCGTAATTCTTTGCAGGCACAACAATCGCACGGGCGCCAACAGCCTGCACCGCCAGCGCATAGACCGCGAACGAGTACTGCGCATAGATCGCCGATTGTCCGGCTTGCAGGAAGGCATGTGCGCACAACTCCAAAATATCGTTGCTGCCGTTACCGAGCGTGATCCAGTCAGCAGGCACGTCGTATTTCGCCACTAGCGCGGCTTTCAGGTCAAAGCCGTTGCCATCGGGATAACGCGCCAACTCTTCCATCGCTGCCAGCATGGCTTTCTTGGCCGATTCAGGCATACCGGATGGATTTTCATTGGATGCGAGCTTGACGATGCTCGCTTCGTCGAGACTGAATTCGCGTGCGACTTCAGCGATAGGCTTACCCCCTTGATACGGCGCAATCGCGCGCACGTAATCCGGGCCGAATTGTGTAGGCATAATAGAGAAATCCAAAAGTAGCGGCGGGAACCGAGCCCGCCGCCAACATCACAGAATCAGAGAGACAGCGGGTACGAACCCAACACTTTGAAGAATGCGGCGTTTTGCTTGAGTTCCGCCAATGCCTTCTCCACCTGCGCATCCTTTTGGTGGCCTTCGACATCGACATAGAAATAATATTCCCAAGTGCCGGTGCGTGCAGGACGCGACTCGAAACGCGTCATCGACACGCCAAAAGTCGAGAACGGCGCAAGCAGGTTATACACCGCGCCAGCCTTGTTTGGCACCGCCAGCACCAGTGAGGTCTGATCGCGCCCGCTTGACGTGGTTTGCAGGCGACCAATCACGGCAAAGCGCGTACGATTATGAGGATCGTCCTGAATGTGCGCAGCAATCACCTGCAGGTCGTATTTCTCTCCAGCGATCTGCCCAGCAATAGCGGCAACCGTTTCATCCTGGCTCGCCATCCGTGCCGCTTCTGCGTTGGACGCAACGGCATGACGCTCGATATTCGGATAATGCTGGTTCAGCCATGCCTGACATTGCGCCAGCGCCTGCGAATGCGCACAGATGCGGGTAACGCCATTCATATCGCCGGTCTTGTTCATCAGGCTGTGATGCACGGGAATCGCAACTTCGCCGCTGATCGCCAACGGCGTTTGCAACAGCAAATCGAGCGTGCGGTTGATTGCACCTTCGGTGGAGTTTTCGACCGGCACCACGCCGAAATCTGCCGTACCTGCCTCGGTCGAACGAAAAACTTCATCAATCGACACGCAAGGTTGCGCTTCGATTGCATGGCCGAATTGCTTATAAACGGCCTGCTCGCTGAAGGTGCCAGCCGGGCCGAGATAGGCGACCGTGACACGCCGTTCCAGCGCACGACATAGCGACATCACTTCGCGGAAGATCATCTGCATGTCGGTCGAAGCAATCGGCCCGGTATTGCGTTCGGCTACACGGCGCAAAACCATTGCCTCGCGTTCCGGGCGGAACACGGGCGCATTGGTTTCAGCCTTCACATGGCCGACTTGTTGCGCGACACGCGCGCGTTGATTCAACAGCTCGATGAGTTGCGCATCAATCGCATCAATCTGTTCACGTAGAGGTTTGAGTTTTTCGTCGCTCATGGGGTCTTTGCGTGTCCACTGAGCGGGACACGGCTATCCGTTTTTGGCTTCAAAGTCTTTCATATAGTCTATCAGGGCTTGCACCCCTTCGATCGGCATCGCGTTGTAGAGCGATGCACGCATTCCGCCGACAGACTTATGGCCTTTGACCTGCAACAGCTTGCGCTCTTTTGCGCCCGCAAGAAACGCTGTGTTAAGCGCTTCATCATGCAGGTAAAACGGAACGTTCATGCGTGAACGGGATTCGGCTGCAACCTTGTTCTTGTAGAACCCGGTCGAGTCCAGATACTGATACAGCAAATTTGCCTTGGCAATATTCTTTTGCTCGATGGCTGCAACGCCGCCCTGGCGCTTCAACCATTGGAACACCAGTCCAGCGATGTAGATCGAGTACGTCGGCGGGGTGTTGTACATCGAATTGTTTTCTGCAACGACAGTCCAGTCGAACGCCGATGGGCAGATTGGCAGCGAATGGCCGAGTAAATCTTCGCGCACGATCACGACCGTCAAACCGGCCGGGCCGATATTCTTTTGCGCGCCACCAAAGATTGCACCATAACGCGCCACGTCAACAGGACGTGCAAGGATATGCGAAGACATGTCCGCCACCAACGGCACGTCGCCGACATCGGGCACGAAGTTGTATTCGAGGCCGTCGATGGTCTCATTGGTGCAGACGTGAACGTAAGCTGCATCCTTGGTCAACTTCCAGTTGGCTGGATCGGGAACCGCCGTGAGATTATTATCTTCCGCAGTCGCGGCGATATTCACGTTAGCGTATTTCGCGGCTTCCTTCGCGGACTTGCGCGTCCACGAGCCGGTGATGACGAAATCGACCGTTGCCGGTTGCGGTTTGCCCCCCAGCAGATTCATCGGCACGATGGCGTTTTCGCCAAGCCCGCCGCCTTGCAGGAACAGCACCTTGTAGTTGTCCGGCACGGCCAGCAATTCACGGAAGTCGCGCAAGGCAGCTTCGTGAATCGACATGAACTCAGGCCCGCGATGGCTCATTTCCATCACGGACATGCCGCTGCCGTGCCAATCCATCATTTCCGCAGCGGCTTGCTGCAATACTTCTTGCGGGAGTACCGCCGGGCCGGCCGAGAAATTATAGACGGTCATTATTGCTCCCCCGCGCCACCCTGCTCTTCTCGCTGCTCATCTTCCTCGGCATCGGATTCGACCACACGTTGCAAGCCGCTCAGCTTGGTGCCATCTTCCACAGCAATCAAGGTCACGCCTTGCGTTGCGCGGCCCATTTCACGAATTTCTGCAACACGGGTACGGATCAGCACACCGCCAGTTGTGATCAACATGATTTCGTCATTGCTTTCCACCAGCGTTGCCGCAACGACCTTACCGTTACGTTCCGAAGTCTGGATCGCGATCATGCCCTTGGTGCCACGGCCATGACGGGTGTATTCAGTGATCGGCGTACGCTTGCCGAAACCGTTTTCGGTTGCGGTCAATACCGATTGCTGCTCATTTTCGGCAACCAGCAACGCAATCACTTGCTGACCTTCTTCCAGGTTCATGCCACGCACGCCACGTGCCGTACGGCCCATCGGACGCACGTCGTTTTCGTCGAAGCGCACTGCCTTGCCACTGTCGGAGAACAACATGACGTCATGCTGGCCATCAGTCAATGCCGCACCGATCAGGAAGTCGCCTTCGTCGAGGTCAACCGCGATGATGCCTGCCTTACGTGGATTGCTGAAGTCGGACAATGCCGTCTTCTTCACGGTACCAAGGCTGGTCGCCATGAAGATATAGCGGTCTTCAGGGAAGCTGCGGTTTTCGCCCGATACCGGCAGGATCACAGTGATCTTTTCACCATCCTGCAACGGGAACATGTTGACGATAGGCTTGCCGCGCGAATTGCGCGAACCTTGCGGCACTTCCCACACCTTC